>ENA-UPTA01003399-UPTA01003399.1-activated-sludge-metagenome-genome-assembly--contig:-NODE-3399-length-15687-cov-6.961105_pt1 | contig 15687 bp, 17 predicted proteins | sample MGYA00238184_ERZ773361 | MGnify/ENA primary metagenome ERZ773361 (study PRJEB29100, sample SAMN05720205) | activated sludge metagenome | isolation source: anaerobic digester from wastewater...
GAAGGACTTTCGGAGGTTGTAATAAAGGGTAGCCGTGAGTTACTATATAAACTGTGGTGGAAAGAGGGTTTATTTTTCTCCTGCCTGGGCTGCGGAAGATGCTGTCGGGGCGAACCCGGTTCGGTTTGGCTCTCACCCCGGGAGGCAGATGACATGGCAGCGTACCTGGGGATGGAGAGAGAGCGCTTCCTCAGCACCTATGTGACCGAACGCAGGGGGAGGAAGACCCTCAGGGAACACCTTAACGGCGACTGCGTGATGTACGAAAGGGAAGGCGCCCGGTGCCGTATCTACGGAGTCAGGCCTCTCCAGTGCAGGCTCTTCCCCTTCTGGCCCAGCGTCCTCAGAACAGAAGAGAGCTGGAAGGACCACTCCCGGGAGTGTCCGGGGATGGATCAGGGTCGGCACTGGCCGGCGGAGGAGATAGCAGCCCTGTTGGAGATGTCGCCTTCCCTGGATCTTTGACCCTTTTCCCCGGCAGGTTTCCAGGCTTGTCCTGGCGGAGGATTAGTGAAATAATAAACAAGTAATGTTCGGGCCTCGGAACAGGAAAGAGGGATACCAGCGGGCATCCCAAGACAAATAAAACAGGGAGGTAACTAGAATGGCAAAGGTCAACAGAAGAGTTGAACCGCAGAACGTTTTCAACGAGATCAGTAAGTGGCTTCTCCGGGACGGTTTCGATATCGTCGTCGACATGGAGAAGTCAAAGGGCTCCCACATGATCAACAAGATCAACGGCGAGGACTGGCTCGATTTCTACACCTTCTTTGCTTCAGCCCCCTTCGGAATGAATCACCCCAAGCTCGACAACCCGGAATTCAAGGAGACCATCTTCAGGGCAGCGATCAACAAGGTTGCAAGCTCCGACATCTATACTGAACAGATGGCCCAGTTCGTAAAGACCTTCGGAGAGGTAGCCGTTCCCGAGGGGTTCAACCACGTTTTCTTCATCGACTACGGGACCCTCGCCGTGGAGAACACCTTCAAGGTCGCCATGGACTGGAAGGTCCAGAAGCTTCTGGAGAAGGGCAAGATAGGGAAGGGCGACGCCATCAAGGGCCGCCGGGGGACCAAGGTCATCCACTTCCACGAAGCCTTCCACGGGCGCAGCGGCTACACCCTTACCGTCACCAACACCCAGGACCCCAACAAGTACCAGTATTTCGCCCAGTACGACTGGCCCAGGGTCCTTAACCCGAAGATCTACTGGCCCCTCGAGGAGAACCTGGGGGTCGTCACCTGGCTCGAAAGGTATGCCATCAAGCAGATCAAGCAGGCCATCTGGGACAACCCCGACGACATCTGCGCCATCATCATCGAGACGATCCAGGGAGAGGGCGGCGACAACCACTTCCGTACCGAGTTCTTCCAGCAGCTCAGGGAGATCTGCGACCAGGAGGAGATACTCCTTATTTTCGACGAAGTCCAGTGCGGAATGGGGATCACCGGCAAGATGTGGGCCTTCGAGCACCATGCCCCGGTGAAGCCCGACATGTTCGCCTTCGGGAAGAAGTCCCAGATCTGCGGCCTGGTGGCCGGTCCCAGGCTGGACGAGGTCGAGGACAACTGCTTCAAGGTCTCCAGCCGCATCAACTCCACCTGGGGAGGGACCCTGGTGGATATGGTAAGGGCCACAAGGTACCTTGAGATCTACGAAGAGGACGATGTTCTCGGCTACGTGGCCAACACGGCCGGTCCGGCACTCCTGGAAGGACTGAAGAAGCTCCAGAACGATTTCCCGAAACTGATAAGCAACGTAAGGGGCAAGGGTCTCATGTGCGCCTACGACTTCGAGAACGGCGAGATGCGCAACAGGGCCCTGAAAGCCTTCTGGGCCAGGAAGATGCTCGTCCTTCCCTGCGGTGACGTCTCCATCAGGTTCAGGCCAGCACTGAACGTACCCATCGAAGACCTGAATGCGGCTCTGGACATATCCAGGGAAGTCTTCAAGGAGTGCTCAAAGTAGGGGCATTCCCAAACATTGCGTTGAACGATCGGTGATCAGAGGGCCGGAGGAGATGAAACCTCCGGCCCTTTTCGTGAAAAGAGGGCTTTCTTGTGGTAACTTTGTATTGAAAGGGGGGGTGGTGAAAATGATGGATCTCGTGATGGAGATGAACTGGAACCTGATAATCATAGTTATCATCCTGAGCGCCATCGTCGCCTACATCGGCGATCTCGTCGGGATGAGGGTGGGCAAGAAGAGGGTCAGCATTTTCGGGCTGAGGCCCAAGTCCACATCGTCCATCATCACCATTGTCTCCGGGATCGTCATAGCCATACTCACCCTGGCGGTTCTCTCCGCCACCTCCCAGACCGTCAGGACCGCCATCTTCAGCATGAAGTTCGTCCAGAGACAGATAACCGAACTTACCTCCCAGCTCCAGGGCAGCAGGAGCGAGCTTTCCGACCTGGAGACCCGGCTGCTGGAGAACCAGCAGGACCTTCTCAGCAAACAGCTCCAGCTTGCCGCAGTTGAAGGACGGCTGGAGGAGAGCGAGACCCGCCTCAAGGAGATCGAGGTCGAACTAAAGACAGCCAAGGATGACCAGGAAAAGGCCCTTGCGAGCCTGGCCTCCCTGGAGGAGGAGAGGACGCGGCTGGACATGGAGGTCAACGCCCTCCGTGCCGAATCGGAGAGGCTGCGGGAGGGTCTCGAATACGTCCGGGAGGGACGCATCGTCGTCTTCGCCGGAGAGATGATCGCCCAGACGGTGGTAACGGTAAATACCGGCGGCCGTCGCCCTTCGCCGGAAGAGGTGACGGAGTCGCTTTTCATCATGGCCAGGACCAATATAGCCATGCGTTCCGGGACCGATCCCGAAGACGTGAAGATCTCCCTAGAACCCGGTTCTATGGAGATAATAAGGGAGTGCTGTGCCAGCGATGGAGGTAGGGTGATCCTCAGGCTCATCGTCTCGGAAAATACCGTCCTGGGGGAGACCATTACGGTCTCCGTCTCCAGGCACGAGAGCCGGAAGATCTACGACCGGGATCACATCCTTGCTGATGTAGGCGGCATTCCGGCTCAGCTTGGCCCCGAAGAGGCAGAGATGCGCCTCTTCACCATATTGAGGTCCGTCAATTTTAGGGCCCAAAGGGACGGGGTGCTCCCGGAACCCCTGAGGGGGACCGTGGGCAACCTCAGCGCCTCGGAATTCTTCGATGCCGTCGATACCCTGACCCATCGTGAAAGAACGACCAGGATCATTGTCAAGGCCGAGGATGACATTTATACTGAAGGGCCTGTTCGTGTTAAAATTCAGATCCTTGATGACTGATATCGAGGTTTGACGGAACCTGAGGGAGATGTAAAGAATGCTTATTGTTGCCTGCCAGGTCTGTGGTGAGATGAGGATCCTTCCCGGGACGCCCGACGCCGACGGTGTGGCCAGGACGGTATGGACGTGCCCCTGCTGCGGGGTGGGTCAGGTCTTGCAGCTTCCTGTGAGCGCCGACGCCAGGGGTGGAGAACTCAGGCGGATAGTCGCCGGGATGGGTTTCTCCTCTGCCGGGGATATCCTGAAGAGAGAGGAAAAGGTCGAGCCTTGAAGGCTCCTGGGGAGAATTACCTCTTCTACGACAGCAAGATGGCCGTTACCCCCTATGATCTGCAGGAGCTGTACAGGTTCACCAGGTGGGGGAGGAGCCGGTCCATTGAGCAGATCGAGAAGATGCTGCAGGGGACGTCCATGTGCTTTTCCGCAAGGCATTCGGGGAAGCTGGTGGCCTTCTGCCGGATCCTGACCGATTTCGTATTCAGGGCCTCGCTCTGGGACATAATGGTCCACCCCGACCACCAGGGGAAGGGTCTGGGCTCTTTGCTCCTCGAATATGCTCTGGATCACCCCAAGATGAGGGAGATCCCGCTGATCATCACCTATACGAGCGAGCTTGCCCCTTTCCTGGCAAGGCTGGGTTTCAGGCATGAGGAGGGGGCCATGATGCTCCTCAGAAAACCCATAGAGTACTCCTGACGGGTAATTGAACTATCCAGCCGGGACCCTGTCTTCCTCTGAGGCCTCGGCCATACAGACCGGGAGGTGGAAAGGAATTGGAGAGAAAGTATCTGGTATCGTCCGAATCGGTCACGGAGGGTCACCCCGACAAACTGGCCGACCAGATCTCCGACGGAGTTCTGGACGCAATACTGGCCGATGACCCCATGGGTCGGGTGGCCTGTGAGACCCTTGTCACAACGGGGCTCGTAATAGTAGCCGGTGAGATAACTACCAAATGCTATGTCGATATTCCGCGCCTGGCGAGGGGTATCGTGAAGGAGATAGGCTACACCAGGGCCAAGTACGGCTTCGACGGTGACACCTGTGCAGTGATCACCGCAATAGACGAACAGTCTCCCGACATCTGCCAGGGGGTGGACCACCCCCTGGAGGTGAGAGAGGGCGACATGACCGAAGAAGAGATCAACGGCGTAGGTGCCGGCGACCAGGGGATGATGGTGGGATACGCCTGTGACGAGACGGAGGAGTTCCTGCCGCTCCCAATAGCCCTTGCGCATCGCCTTGCAAGGAAGCTGAGCGAGGTCCGGAGGGACAGGACACTGGCCTACCTAAGGCCCGACGGGAAGACCCAGGTGACCGTCGAATACGAGAACGGAAAAGCCTTGAGGGTAGACACGGTGGTCGTATCGGCCCAGCATCACCCGGCCGTCGAGTCGGGTCAGATCCGGGAGGACATCATCAGGGAGGTCATAACCCCCGTCCTCCCGGGTCACCTGACGGAGATCCCTCCCAGGATACTTGTGAACCCCACGGGACGCTTCGTCATGGGGGGACCCATGGCCGACACGGGGCTTACGGGGAGGAAGATAATAATCGACACCTACGGAGGTGTTGTTCCTCACGGCGGCGGCGCCTTCTCCGGCAAGGACCCCACCAAGGTGGACCGCTCGGCTGCCTACATGAGCCGCTACGCTGCAAAGAACGTCGTCGCCGCTGGGCTGGCCAGAGAGTGCAAGATACAGGTGGCCTACGCGATCGGAGTAGCAAGGCCCGTCTCCCTGATGGTAGATACCAACGGCACCGGGACGGTGTCCGATACTGTTCTGACCAGGATCATAAAGGAGCACTTCGATTTCAGGCCTGCCGCAGTTATCAGGGACCTGGACCTCAGGAGGCCCCAGTTCAGGCGGCTCGCGGCCTACGGACATATGGGAAGGATAGACCTTGATCCCGTCCCCGTTTGGGAGAGGATCGACAGGGCCGAGATCCTCAGGAAGGCCGCCGAAAAGTCCTGCTGCTAAGGCGTGACGGGAGAATTGACACTCCACAGGGGAATATGGGGGTCGCGCTTCGAAAGGGCCGCAGATCTTCTTCTGCACCTTCTTTGGCCAGTGACCTGTCCGGTATGCGGAAGGCCAGGTTCGATAGTTTGCCGGGAGTGTATCCTGGAAGTTGTCGAAAGAGGACCCGGGAGAGAGTGCTGTTCCGAATGCCTTAGGCCTTTCCCCTGTGCCGATCACCCCGAGGCCTTCCCGATAATGGGACTTACCACCTACGGCGGGCTTTCCAGAGAGCTGGTCCACAGCCTGAAATACGGATCCCGGAAATGCCTTGGGAAGCCCATGGGACGTCTGATCGGGGAGAAGGTATCGCCGGGAGGACCTGTTGCGCTTGTCCCTGTTCCCCTCCACAGGGGGAGCGAAAGGGCCTTCAACCAGTCCCTCGAGATAGCGAAAGGCATCTCCCGGGAGTGGAGTTGCCCGGTGTCCGACAGGCTTGCCTGGAGGGGAAGGCGCCCTTCACAGGTGCGGCTCTCCGCAGAGCTCAGGAAGAAGCTTCCAAGGGATTCCATCACATGGAAGGGCAGGGTCGGCAGTAATCTTACGGTGGTACTGGTGGACGACGTCTGCACAACCGGCGCGACGCTCCGGGCTGCCGCAGGTGCGGTCAGGGCAGCCGGGACAGAGGTACAGGGAGCCCTTGTCTGGGCCCTCGCCGGGATCTCCTGATGGCGGAGAGAGGATCAGTTACCGGGATCGGGGGGGTGGTACTCAAGGACTTCTATTGAGTGCTCCATGGCCAACTGCCTGATCATGGCCCCATCTTCGGCCCTGAAACGGCAGGCCAGACCGCAGCTGGCCGAAATGCTCCTCGGGACCGGCACTATCTTGCAGGAGAAGCCCGCATTCCTGCAGGTTTTTTCAAAGAGTATCGCCATGTGGGTGGTATCGAAGGTGGCGATGCAGTCCATAGGTCGGCCTCCGGTCTCTTCGTTTTTATGTAATTATACCTAGACGCGGTGGGTTTGTAAGGATAGAATATTGAACTGATCGAGTGAATTCAAAGGAGGTTCTTAAATGTCCCGCTCACGGAAGATCCTTTCGGTTGTGACACTTAGTGTTCTGGTATTGACTGCCCTTTCCGGTATAGCCATGGCCCAGGAGAAGATAGGCGTTATCGATCCCCAGAAGGTCCTTTTCCAGCATCCCAAGTTCGAGCAGGCCCAGAGGCAGATCAAGACCGTAGTCGAGAAGAAGCAGGCAGAAGCCAAGGATGCCATCGACAAGACCAGCGACAACAACGAGAAGCAGAGGATCTTCGAAACCAAGCGCCAGGAAGCTGCCAGGGAAGAGCAAAAGATCATGGAGCCCATATTCAAGGATATAGATCTTGCCATCAGGACCGTTGCCAAAGCGAAAGGTGTGACCGTAGTCCTTGACAAGACCCAGGTGTTCTTCGGAGGCGCCGACATCACCGAGGACGTCATCCAGGAACTCAAGAAGAAGAACGCCTAACTTCATCACCCCTAAAAAAGGGAGAAGGTCCGGGCCATAGAGGCCCGGACCTTCTTTTTTACTTTACTTTCTTCAGGTCTTTTATTTCTTGGAAGTGCCCAGGTAGGCGGCCTCCACGTCGGGGTTCTTCAGAAGGTCCGAGGCGGCCCCCTCCATTAGGATCCTGCCCGTCTGCATCACGTAACCCCTGTGGGAGAGCAGCAGCGCCTGTCTTGCGTTCTGCTCTACCAGCAGGATCGTCACTCCCTCTTCGTTTATCCTCTTCAGTTCCTTGAAGATGTCCCTGATGATTATCGGTGCCAGCCCGAGGGACGGTTCGTCGAGAAGCAGAAGCCTGGGATTCGACATGAGCGCCCTGCCTATGGAGAGCATCTGCTGCTCCCCGCCGGAGAGGGTGCCGGCATGCTGGTCCCTTCTCTCCCTGAGCCTTGGGAAGAGTGTGAAGACCCATTCCAGGTCCTCCTGGATCTTGCTCCTGTCCTTGTTGGGGAAAGCCCCCATCATCAGGTTCTCGATCACGGTAAGAGGGGCGAAGACCTTCCTCCCCTCGGGGGATAGGGATACCCCCTGGGAGACCACCTGGTAGCTCCTGTTGGCCAGGGGCTTCCCTTCGAGAAGCAGTGTTCCCTTCTCCCTCCTGACATTTCCCATGACGGCGTTCATCAGCGTGGACTTTCCGGCCCCGTTGGCGCCGATCACGCAGACTATCTCTCCCTCAAAGACATCAAGGTTGACCCCCCTGATAGCCTTGATGGCCCCGTAGCTGACGTGAAGGTCCGTGATGCTCAGGAGAGGTTCTTTCTTTCCGGTCATCACTCCTCTACCTCCTCTCCGAGATAGGCCTTCAGTATCTCCGGGTTGTTCTGGATGTGCTCCGGGTCGCCCTCGGCTATCTTCTCACCGAAGTTCATACAGATGATGTGGGGGCAGATCTCCATGATGACTTCCATGTGGTGTTCGATCACCAGCGTGGTCAGGTTGAAGTCCCTGTGGATGTTCAATATCAGGCCGTTCAGCACGTGAACCTCTTCGGGGTTCATACCCGCGGCGGGCTCGTCCAGGAGAAGAAGTTCGGGCTGCAGCGCCAGGGCCCTGGCTATCTCCAGCCGCCTCTGGTGGCCGTAGGGAAGGGTGCCGGCGGCCTGTTCGGCAACTTCGAGGAGTCCGACCCTTTCAAGCAGGTCCAGGCTCATCTTCTTTATGCTCTTCTCGTTGTTCCTCCACCTGCCCATGTGGGTCAGGGCTTCGAAGAAGTTGTACCTGAAGTGCTGCTGGCAGGCGGTCATGACGTTCTCCAGCGCCGTCGAGCGGGGGAAGAGCCGGAGGTTCTGGAAGGTCCTGGCCACTCCCCGTGAGACCACCTCGTAGGTCTTGCGCGATGCGATATCCTCACCCTTGAAGACGATGCTCCCCGCATCGGGTGAGTAGACGCCGGTGATCAGGTTGAATACGGTGGTCTTACCGGCACCGTTCGGACCGATGAGTCCGGCAAGCTCGCCCTGTTCGAGCGAGAAGGTAATATCCTTGACGGCGTGCACGCCTCCGAAGTGCTTGTTGAGGTTCTCAAGGCGGAGGATAGGATCAGCCATGGGTTCCATCCACCTCGTTCACGGTCTTCCTGGAGAACAGGGACCGGAGGAGCTTCGGACCTATCTCGTGCTGGCCCATGATCCCCTCGGGCCTGGCTACCATTATTATGACCATGATGGCACCGTAGATGAGCATGCGGTACTGGGAGATGGGCCTGAAGACCTCGGTCACTATCCCTAGCACGGCCGTCCCGATGATGGACCCGCTCAGGGAGCCCAGCCCCCCGAAGACGACCACCGCGGTCAGCTCCGTGGATTTCTGCATATCGAACATGATCGGCTGGAGGTAGGTCAGGAAGCCCGCCATCAGTCCGCCGGCGATACCGCAGTAGAACCCCGAAATGGCAAGGCTGAGGACCCTGTAATGAGCCGTCTTGAAACCCAGCAGGGAGGCCGCGACGAAGTCGTCGCGGCAGGCCTTGAATGCACGGCCGTAGTTGCCGTTTATCAAGAACCTCATCAGGATCAGCATCCCCAGGAAGAACGCCGCTGCCACGGGGAGGGTGGTGTAGTTCGCTATGCCAGGGAAGCCCCTTGCCCCCCTGGTGAAGGACTGCCAGTTCTCCAGGATGAGCCTTATCGTCTCCCCGAGGCCGATGGAGGCTATTGCGAAGTAGTCTCCCATCAGTTTGAGAGTGGGGACCCCGATCAGGTAGGCAATGACCATTGCCAGTGTTCCGGCGGCCAGTACCGCTACCAGCCAGGGAACATGATGTCGAACGGTGAGGATAGCCGCCGTGTAGGCGCCTATCGCCATGTAGCCAGCGTGCCCCAGGGTGAAAATGCCGGTGAACCCCGTGAGGAGGCTTACACCCATGGCGGCTATGGAGTTGATGCAGATAAGAATTATTATTCCTTCAAGATATCCTGACATGGCAAGCCTCCTAGACCTTCTCGGCAACGTGCTTGCCGAAAAGCCCGGTAGGTCTCCAGAGCAGTGTAAGTACCAGCATGCCGAAGACTACGATATCCCTCATCTGGCTGGAAATGAAACCTGCGGTGAGCATCTCTGCCAGACCCAGGATCAGACTGCCGACCACTGCGCCAGGCAGGCTCCCAAGCCCCCCGATGACGGCAGCAACGAAAGCCTTTATCGTGATAAGCCCCAGCTGCGGGTAAAGGGTGTAGCGTACGGAGAGGAAGATACCGCCAACTGCGGCAAGCAGACCGGCAACGAAAAAGACGATGGAGATAAGCTGGTTCACGTTGACCCCCATAAGGCCCGCGGTCCTGAGGTCGTAGGAGGCCGCCCTTATGGCCAGGCCCCACTTGGTCTTGGACAGGAAGAGCTGAAGGCCGGAGAGAAAAAAGATGGCCATCATCAGGGAGAGGATGTCGAAAGCGCTGGTAGTGGCAAGGCCGAACACGTTAACGGGATTCGTGGGAATGACGGGCGGAAGGGCCCGGAAGCGCCCTCCGACAGTTACAACGAAAATATTCTCGATGACAATGCTCATCCCCATGGAGGCAATGAGGAGGTAAAGGGTGACGTTCGTTCTTTCCCTGATCGGTTTGTAGGCTACCCTTTCTACTAAGACGGCCGATACTCCGGCACCCAGGAGTGCAAGAAGGCTTGCTATCCAGATGTTGTTGCCCACGGCCGCAAGGGTGTAGTAGCAGATATAGCCTCCTATTACCAGGAAACCTCCGTGGGCGAAGTTGGAGAACAGGAGAATGGAGTATACCAGGGAGTAGCCGACGGCAATAAGGGCGTAGACCGACCCAAGGGAAAGCCCGTTGATAACCTGCTGCAGAAGAGTTTCCAAAACGGGTTCACCTTCCTTGTTCATTGCAAATCTGGGGCGGACGCGGAACCCGCGTCCGCCCCAGTTCGGTTTACTTCGAAAAGAGAGGTGATGCCTATTCCGGCTGGATCCTTGTGAAGAACTGCGCCCTTCCGTCCTTGGCCACGAGCACGACGCCCGTCTTGTTCATCGGGTTGTGGGTTGCGGGGTCGATGGACATCACAGCGTGGTGGAGCTGAACGTTCACAGTGTTCTCGAGAGCATCCTTGATGGCCGTGCTGTCTACCTTGCCGGCCCTTTCGATGGCGTTGGCAAGCCAGTAGATGGAGTCATAGGCCAGGATCCCGTTGACGAACTCCTTGCACTCGTCGTTGTAGGTCTTCTTGTAGTTGGCGAAGAAGTCTGCCATTGCCGGGTCCTCGGGGGCCACGTGGTTGATCCAGTAGCTGTTCTCCATGGCATCCCCGGCGATCTCCCACATGAACTCGCCGTAGCCGTCGCCGCCCACGAAGATGATGTCATTCATCCCGAGCTCGCGGGCCTGCTTCATGATAAGGGCCATCTCCTTCCCCATGTTGGGAAGTACGAGGACCTCGGCCTTGCTGTCACGGATCGTGGTCAGCTGTGCCCTGAAGTCGACATCGGTGCCGGCGCGGAAGCCCTGGTCGGCAACGACCTTTCCGCCGTAATCCTCGTAATACTTCATGAAGAACTCGCGAAGCCCCTGGGCGTAGTCGCTGCCTACGTCATAGAGGACGGCGGCGGTGTTCTTCTTGAGCTCCTTGGCGGTGAAGGCGGCGATAAGCTGCCCCTGGTAAGGGTCGGTGAAGCATGTGCGGAACATGTAGGGGTTCAGCTCACCCTGGTCGTTGACGGTTACAAGGAGGTTGGTGGACACGGTCCCGATCTGGGGGATCTTGTACCTGTTGGCAAGGGGCGCGGTGGCTATGTTGATGCCGCTCCCGTTGGCCCCGACCACGGCCACGACCTTGTCGTTCTCGGCCATGCGCCTGAAGGCGTTCACGGCGTCCTCGGGACGGGTCCTGAAGTCATAGGGGAAGAGCTGGATCTGCTTGCCAAGGACCCCACCCTTGGCATTGATCTCGGCGACCGCCAGTTTTGCCGCATTAAGCTCAGTCTGGCCGTAGGCCGCCCAGTCGCCAGTAAGGGCTGCCAGGTATCCGACCTTGATCACGTCGTCTGCCATGGCGCCTGCTGCAAAACCGGTTACCGCAAAAACAGCAAGCAAAGCAAGGACAAATATCTTCCTCAATACGTACACCTCCTGAGAAGGTTATGGAAATATTTACATGGTACCATAATTATAATGCATGACTTGGGTGTCAAGTTTATTTTTCCCCGTTTAACCTGTAATATCGCCTTGTTCCCCGAGCAAGGCTTCCGGGGACAGGGGGGATATCATGAGAAAACTGCTGGTGACCGATATCGACGGGACCCTGGCCCACCGCGACAACATACCCGAAGAAGTTGTCCAGGCCTGCCGGGTCCTCAGGCAAGAAGGATGGGAGATCATCGTGGCCACGGGCCGTATCCTGGCAAGCGCCCGGGGGCATATGAAGAGCGTGGGCGCGCTCCCTGAGGCCATAGTCTACGACGGTGCAAGGATCATGTCCGATGAGACCGGTCAGGAGATATGGGGCGTCACGATACCTCCCGAGACGGTGGAGGGGATACTCCGGACCATCTGGGACCTCGCGCCGGGGGTACAGGTCTTCGGCGACGAGAAGGTATTCTGCAGGCCCGACGATACCCTGGCAAGGAAGTATTTCAGCAGCCTCGGCGTCCCTGTGATCGACGACCTTGCCTGCCCCAGGGCGATACGGGGCGTCTTCCGGGTGATCATCCACGGCCAGGCCGACAGCATAGACGAGATAGGGGAGGGCATCTCCTCCGCAGTGGGGGACAGTGCACGGGCCGTCTTTGCCGGAGACGGCTTCCTGGACATACTCGGCCCGGGCATCTCCAAGGGGGCCGCCCTTGATAGGCTTCTGGGGTCTTTGGTGGAGGAGGGCAGCCCCGTCCTGGTGGCGGCCGCCGGGGACCACCTCAACGACATGGAGCTGCTTGAGTATGCCCATATCTCCATAACCATGGAGGACGCCAGGGAACCGCTCCGGGCCATGGCCGACGTGATCCTCCCCCCGGCATCGGAGAAGGGTTTTTCAAGGATACTTGGACCCCTCAGGTCTCTGGCGGGTCCTTTTGAAGCACTATCACGCGAGGGTCGACTCACCGGTCGGAGGGGCTGCAAGCCCTCTCCGGGAGGGCGGTCCCAAGGGGGTATGTTCAATGGCTGAGAAGGGCATTAAATGGGAAGTGGTCGACATCGGGATCCCCGAGGGTTGCAACGTCATACTGGGCCAGAGTCATTTCATCAAGACCGTCGAGGACCTCTACGAGGTCTTGGCCACTTCGTCGCCGGCTTTGGAGTTCGGGCTGGCATTCTGCGAGGCTTCGGGGCCCTGCCTGGTGAGAAAGGACGGCAACGCCGACGACCTCGTTGAGGCCGCTGTGCGGAACGCCATGAAGCTGTCGGCGGGGCACGCCTTCGTCATCTTCATGAGGAACGGTTTCCCCATCAGTGTCCTCAACGCGGTCAAGCAGGTCCAGGAGGTATGCCGTATCTTCTCCGCCACTTCGAACCCACTGCAGGTCCTTGTCTTCCAGACGGGCCAGGGGAGGGGTATCGCAGGCGTCGTCGACGGCTTCTCCTCGAAGGGCGTAGAATCCGATGACGACATTGAGGAGAGGAAGAAACTCCTGAGGGATATTATCGGCTACAAGAGGTAGACTCAGATCCCGCCAGGGCGGAAGAGAGAGCCCCGGCCTGACAGTATCCCCGCACCCGCCACCATGGCCGATGCCAGGAGCCCCGCCGTAAGGGGTTCCTGGGGCAGACCTGTCAGGGGCCAGAGAAGGGTCGTCAGAAGACCCGTCGAGCCCGTGGCCAGGGCCCAGCGGGGAGACATGCTCCCCGGCGCCAGAACGGCGGCAACAAGGGGGAGGAAGGTTCCCGAGGCCCTGAGCCCCATGCTCAGGTAGCTCCACTTGAGTATCATCGAGTTCTGTCCTGCCAGACCGGTCAGTCCTGCAAGGACGACCAGGACAAGGACCGTTATCCTGGTCGTCCCGGTCAGGTTCCTCTCGCAGTATTTGTAGAGCCGAAACGACGGCAGCAGGTCGCAGACCAGGTTGGTGGCCACCCCCAGCGTCAGGCCCGCAGCGGTCCCTATGAGAGTGACAAGTATCACGCCCCATAGGATCCCCCCCACCAGGGGGCTGAAGCTGGTGGCCAAGAAGTGGGAAAGGGCCGTCCCCGACTCGATGACAACGCCTGATCTTCTCAGGCTCAGCCCGACCACTATCCCCATCAGACCCATGGGGGGCATAAGGAAGGCTGAAAGCAGGGCGCCCTTTCTGGCTGTGACCGGTTCCGAAGCGGAGAAGACGGCCTGTACGTATATCTGGGTGCACATTACACCCGTTATCAGCGAAAGCCCTGCCCCCAGTCCCTTGCCGAGGCCCTGGCCGAAGAGGTTGAAGAAGGGGTGAAATGGCAGGGGTAAGGCCCCGTCGGGGAGAAGGAAGAAGGTCCTGATCGCGGCCCCCGCGCAGAGTACCAGAGTCAGGTAGAGCACGACGATCTTCCATATTCCCAGGGAGCTGAAGGTCTTGATCCCTCCGGTGAATATGAAGGAGAGGACAAGAACCCCCACAAGCAGCACCGAAATGGTGCCCCCCGCCGGGAAGACCCCCCTGAGTAGGGCAGAACCGGAGATGAACTGGACTACTATGGAGATGAAAGTACCCGCTATTGAGGAAATGACCGAGACTGTCGCGGCGGCTTTCCCGAAGGACATGTTGAGGAAACCCGGGATGGTCTCCACCCCTGATCGCCTCAGGGGAGCGGCGAACCAGAGGCCCAGTATCAGACAGCCCAACCCTCCCCCCAGGGTGAACCACCATGCCGAAAGGCCCCACTGGTAAGCCATCTGTACGGTACCCACCGTAGAGGCTCCCCCGACAAGGGAGCCCAGGAGGATCCCCGAGACCCTGAGGGGTCCGCTCTCTCTCCCGGCAACGGTGTACTCCGAGTGCGACCCTGACCTCCTGCCGGACGAGATGCCCGCTACCATGAAGGCAAGCATTACAGAAAGGGCCGAAAGGGCGAAGATGGACATTCCCGGCTGACATCCTTCCATAAAAAGGGCTCAGTCCATGATACACGAAAGGCAAACTTGCGTGGACCGGTCCACCCCCCACGGAGGCAACTCGAGATGATGCAAAAAAAGGACCGATGCGCTATGATAAACAAAGAAAAGGCATAAAGGCCCGTCAGGGCCTGGAACGGGGTGGACATGGCAAAAAAGGTCCAGGTATTCAAGTGCAGCGAATGCGGCTACCAGAGCCCTACCTGGTCGGGGAGGTGCCCATCCTGCCAGGAGTGGGGCTCTCTGGTGGAGATGACATCTCCCTCGGGGCCGGTCAAACCGGGGCGAAAGGCAAAACCGTCTTTCATCCCCGACATAGCCCTCCCCCGGAGGTTCGCCAGCGGGATCGGGGAGTTCGACAGGGTCCTGGGGGGAGGCTTCGTACCCGGGACGGTGACCCTCCTCGGCGGTGAGCCGGGCGTCGGGAAATCCACGCTGCTCCTTCAGGCCTGCGCCGCCATGGCCGCGGGGGGGGAGAGGGTCTTGTACGTCTCGGGCGAGGAGTCCCTCTCCCAGGTCGCCATCAGGGCGAAGAGGATCGGCGAGGGCAACGGGGGCGACCTGGGGATAATCAGCGCCACCTCCATCGACGAATCCCTCGACTCCGTCGAGGGGAGCTCCATTGCCGTCTTCGACAGCATCCAGTCCTTCACCGTCGAAGACGAGGGGGGATTCCCGGGGACGCCCACCCAGGTAAGGGCCGTCGCCCAGAAGATCATCGAAAGATCAAAGGCCTCGGCAGTCCCGTCGGTCATCATAGGGCATATCACCAAGCAGGGTTCCATCGCGGGTCCCAAGCTGCTGGAGCACATGGTGGACGTGGTCCTCATGTTCGCCGGGGACAGGTCGTCCCCCTACAGGCTCCTGAGGTCCTACAAGAACCGTTTCGGGAGCACCGACGAACTCGGTGTCTTCGAGATGAGCGACAAGGGGCTTGTCCCGGTACAGGACCCCAGCCGGCTCTTCTGGAGCACCGCCGGGGAGCCCGTCTCGGGGGTGGCCATGGGGGTGATCATGGAGGGTTCCAGGCCCTTCGTGGCAGAGATCCAGGCCCTGGTGGCGCCCACGCCCTTCCCCTACCCAAAGAGGACCGCCAGGGGGATCGACGCGGGGAGGCTGCAGCTGATGCTGGCCGTGCTGGACAGGAGATGCGGAATATCCACGGGATCCCTTGACGTATTCGTCAACGTCGCCGGGGGAATGTCCGTCAAGGACCCCCATGCCGATCTGGCCCTGTGCATGTCCGTGGCCTCGGCGGCGCTGGATGCGCCCCTCCCGCACGACTGCTGCTTCATCGGCGAGGTGGGGCTTGCAGGCGAGGTCAGGCCTGCCGTAAGGACCCCGCTGAGGGCCAGGGAGGC
>ENA-UPTA01003402-UPTA01003402.1-activated-sludge-metagenome-genome-assembly--contig:-NODE-3402-length-15676-cov-6.232315_pt1 | contig 15676 bp, 5 predicted proteins | sample MGYA00238184_ERZ773361 | MGnify/ENA primary metagenome ERZ773361 (study PRJEB29100, sample SAMN05720205) | activated sludge metagenome | isolation source: anaerobic digester from wastewater...
GTGTGCTCTTCCGATCTATAGCAACACCGGCGCGATCACCTTCCCGCTCTGGGTGAAAGTAGAACGACAGGGCAACCAGATCACCGCCTACTACTCGCTCGACGGCACGACCTGGACCAGGCAGCCCGACACGGAGAACACCGGCGCCGACAACTCGCCCAACCCGCAGACCGTCGGCATGGACGCCAACACGTACATCGGTCTGGCGGTGACCAGCAACAACGCTGCCGGCGGTTTCTGTTTCGCCGAGTTCGCCGACGTCGTCACGACGGGCAACGTCACCGGCGACTGGATCGTCGCCGACGTGGGCGACAATCCAGGTAACGACGCGGCGCCGATGTACGTCACCCTCTCGGACAGCGCCGGCAAGAGCGCCACGGCGACCAACGCCGACATCGTTACGTCGGTCGACTGGACCCGATGGGTGATCCCAATGAGCGACTTGGCAGGCGTGAATTTCAGCAAGGTCGAGAAGATGAGCGTCACCATCGGCGACAAGGCCGCCACGACGGCGGGCGGCAGCGGCATCGTCTTCATCGACGATATTGGCTTCGGACACGCGGCCGAATAGCACGACCGATGTACGACACCGTGTGACATCCAGGCGGGGCCCGCGTTGTTGGACGAAGGCCCCGCCTTCTTTCTGCGCGAATGCGTCTCCGTCGAACGTGGATCAGGTTCGCACGCCGCGGTCGCGGCGATGCGTCACCTTCTCCCCGCAGGAAGACATGCCCTGCCCTGTGGCGCCGTCATCTCCCGATGCGCGCGCCCTGGCTGGGAGCGGGCCAGCCGCGATGGGTGCGTTTGAGGTCTTCGATGCCCTCCGTCGTCTGCGGCGTGGGCTGTTGCCATGTGGTGAAGTCCCGGAAGAGCTTGAGTGTCTCGACGCTCCATTTCCACGTCTCGGCGTGGCCGTCGGCAAAGCCGAAGCTGCTGCGGGCGCCGTGCCAGACCACGATGGGGTCCGACCATTTCGTCGCGTTCACGCCCCCGGTTGGATCGATTACCCAGGCGTTGATGTTGTAGCCGCGAGGGTCGTTCTCTTCGAGCAGCACATACGCCTCGGCCGGCCTGGCGATCTGGGTCAGACGCAGGACGTTCTTCCAGTTGGCGGTGCCGCCGGGTTTGTCCTTGGCCCACCAGCCGTTCAGGCTGTCCGGCATGGAGTAACTGCGGAAGTTCTTGCCCACGCTCTTGTCGCTCGGGCAATGATAGCACGCCACGCTCTTGGTGTACGGGTAGAGCGTCCCCCTCTCGATGCCCTCGTATCGTTGCTCCAGCGTGGCGTTGAAGTAGTCGGATACGGACGCGGACCCGTCGACCTGCCAAGGGGCCCACGCCCAATCGCAGGGACTGCCCCAGTTGCTGCCGTTATAATTCCACGAACCGCAGATCCGGTCCTCGTTGTCGGTGGCGTAGGCGTACCAGGCTGTCGTCAGCGTCCGCAGGTTGGCCTGGCACTTTATCGTCTTGGCCGCTTCCTTCGCCCGCGACAGGGCGGGCATGAGGATGGCCATCAGAATCGCGATGACCGCGATCACAACCAACAGCTCGATCAGAGTAAATGCTCTCTTTCTCCGGCGGCGCATAATGCAGTTCCTTCATCCAACGGTGGCCTTGTTTCAAGTCCGCCCGATTGTACCACGGGTCGCCCAAGAACGACAGTTCTTCGAGTTCTACCTGCCGGGAGTCGGTTCGGCCGCGTGCCAGTTTGTGGGGTCGTCGATCGCGACATCGGAGATCGGATTCGCATTCGCAGCGCCGGGTGAAGGCAGGAGCCGGAACCAGTAATCGCCGCCATCCGGATAGCGGCCCAGCGAGACATCCGTATCCTGGGCCTCGAACTGCACAGCGTCTGCAATACGGTCCTCCATCGTGCCCGGCAGGTGCGACAGGAAAAGCTCTTCGCCATCCCGGCTGAGGCCGAAAGCCGTGATATCGTCGAACACTGCGTAACCATGCGCCGGGATCGAGCCGACCGGGAGCGGCCACCGCTTCAGATCGTCGGCGTTGTCGCTCAAATACCAATCGGCCAGGCTCACACTCGCGGCCGTCGGATTGTACAACTCGATCCAATCGGCCCCCTGCGTTCCATCGGCCATGAACTCGTTGATTTGCAGCATCGCGCCGGGAGCCGGATCGTCCCAGCCCGGCGAACCGCCGATGTACGTGCTGGCCCGCCAGTTGCCGGGCCAGTTCAGCGAACCTTCCGATTCATCGGGCAGGGCCGAATCCAGCGGGACGAGCGAATGCCCTGCGCCGTCGGCCGAGGGCGGCCAACCGCGACCGTCGTCATACTCGAACTCGGCAATCGTCCCGTTCCAGGCATCGACCAGCGAAACGCGCTCGCCTTCGTTGGCCAGCTTGCCGACGTACTCGCCCGCGACGAGGTCCGCAAGGGCCGAGCCATAGCGGGAGCCGAACGCCTGTTTGTTCTTGACGACGAGGACGAACTGGCCGGGACCGAGGCTTTGAATGTCGCCCGCCGTGAAATCGAACGTCACGCCTCCGTCGAAGCAGACGCTACTCAGATCGAGCGTCTCGTCGCCTATGTTCTTGATCTCGATGAATTCGAACTCGTCGTTGTCGATCCCGGCGTCCATCGCAGGCGGGTTGTACATCAACTCGGTGATTCGCAGGTCCGTCAGGACGCCCGCCGCGACAGGCTCGCCGGCAGTGAACTGCACGGGATTGGACCATTTGCTCCACCGGCCCGTGTTGTCTTTCATCCGGCAGCGAACGCGATAGGTCCGCTCCGGCTGAACGGCGGTCGCGGGAATCCGGATGTCGCTGTTGAACGTCGCGATCTCGTCGCTCTCCCAGGCGGCGTTGATTTCGTATTGGCCGGGCTGCCTGTGCTCGACGGGAGACGGGATCGGGTCGGGCGGCTCGGCCTGTTCTGTCTTCTCGCCAAACAGACGCACATCGATGTAGCAGTCGCTGCTGCCGGAGATCGAAGAGTTCAGGACCTGGATGGCGATGACGTTCCTGCCCTGGACGAGCCAGGTGTGAGGATCGCCGAGGTCGTATGTGACGAAATAGTTGTTCTCGATCGAGGTGGAGGCCTTGGCCGTGCAGGCGAGGTCTTCGCCGGGGACGTTGTTCCGATAGGCGAGGACACCGTTGATCCACAGGTTCACACCGTCGTCGAACTGGACGTCAAGGATTAACTGGTCGATGGCGTCGAGGTTGGCCGCATCGAATGTCTTGCGGAGATAGATGGACGTGTAGTTGCCCTGCATATCGCCCAGAATCGTATTGATGAAGTCCTCGCCGTAACCGATGGCGGCCTGGCCCAAGAGCCAGGAGGAATCGTCGAAGTCGAGTTGACGCCAGGCGCCCTGCGTGGTGGAAGGCTCCGCCATGCCCTTGAAGTATCTCCACGTCGCGCCTTCGGGCACGATGACGACGGCGTCGCCGCCATCCTGTGTCGCGGCCTGCGAGCCTGCCGCAACCTCGGCGATCCGCCATTTCATCGCGGCGAACGTGTCGGCGCCCTGCGGGTCCGCGAAGGCCGATGTGGCGAAGGTCAGCGCGTTGATCGGGAAGCTGGTCGGGGCCGTGGCCGTCACCACGGGTGTGCTTGGGATGGCTTCGTCCGCGGCCTTGCTCGCGAGATAGCTGACCCGCTCGACCACGTAATCCTTCATCACCCGGACCATGCCCTCGAAGCTCCGTTCATAACCGCGATTTGCAGCCTCCTGGTAGAAGCGGCCCTGGCCCGCCTTGAAGCTGGCCTCCCGGTCGATATACGCAGGGTAGGCCGCGTATCCGAGAGCCCAATGGTAGTCCCACATGCAGCGGTCCGCATCGACCATCGAGAGCCCGCCGGCGGGATCGTCGATGATCGCGGCGTATTCGTCGATCAACTGGTTGGTCTGATCCACGTTGAACAGCAGGTCGATGACCTCCCGCAGGCGGTTTCTGTTCTCGATATCGATGGAGCTGTGATTGAGCGCACCGGCCCGGCGGAATGGATCGCTGGGGTCGTTGCTGCCGTAGTAGGTCGTCCAGGTGAGGTCGAGGTCCCACGGGAGCTGCCACCATTGACTCGTCTCGGGATGGTGGTAGAGGAACCAGTTTTTCTCGGTGATATCGCCGTGATGGACCGCCTGGTAGACGGCGTAATACGCGAAGTAGGCGTCGAGATTCACGTTCTGACGCCACCACTGCTCGTTGGCGCCCGGATAGCGACCGACGAACTGGTAGAGGTCCGACCAGTCGGAGGGCTGCGTGGGTCCCTGGTTGTTCTGCTCGTCGCTGCCGTCGTCCATCTTGTAGAGGTTGCCGTCGGGCAGGCCGTGCTCGTCGAGAAACCGGCCATCCATCTGCTCGATGGTCATGTAGAGGCCCCAGAAGTCGCCGTCGTATTGCGTGCCCTGGGTCGTGATCGGCGGATGGGCGGCGTTCAACGCGCCGTCTTCGAACGGCTCGTCGATGATCCGGAAGTGCACGTAGTTCGTCTTCGACGCCGGACAGCCCGCCAGGTTGAACAAGCGAAACGAGAGGGCCTCGAACATGCCCTGCTCGCCACGCTGCCCGAAGCTGCCCTGCTGAATACAGGCGGAGAAGTTCAGCTTGTCCCACTTCGTATCGTACGGATTGCCGTAGTCGTCGCGAGCCTGGAAGTAATGCCCCCGGTTGAAATCCATCTTCCACATCGACTTGCCCATCGCGTACCGCCAGGTGCCGCCTCGGGCGCGGTAACGAATGTGGTCATAGACCTCGCCGTCGTAGACGAGGGTCCCGTACCAGAGGTAGTCGCTGCCGCTGTACTTCGCCAGCCAGGTGCAGTCCTCCACATCGGTCTTCTTGCTGATCAGATGGTAGACAGGCAGGCTCCGCATGACCTCCGCGGGAAACTCGATTTCCGGCGTGTCGCCCGGCCGCACCGCCCCGCGCCAGGCCGGCACGCCGTCGTAGACGAAGTACGCAAAGTTCGGCTGCGGATCGTCCGAATACGGCGCCACCCGGGAGACATCGAGACCATCGGCCGCTGAGATCCGGTAGCGAACCAGATTACGGTGTACCTGCGCCTCGGCAGGGATCTGCGCGCTGTACACGTCGTCGCCGGCCCGGGCATCGCCCGCCAGTCCATCGTCATGCATCGCAACGCCGATCCACCCCTGAGCGTACTGGCCGTCCGTCCGGGCGACGTATGCGCCGGGCGCCACGATCTGGTAATACAGCGTGACGCCGGCGACGCCGTCGTCGTCGGTAATCTTCGCGGTGACGATGACGACCTCGCCGCTTCGGGGCTGCTTTGGCGTGTGCTTCACCTGTCGAATGTGCGGCGGGAGATTCTCGGTTGCCACGCCGGTATTGGCCCCGGTGGGCGTTGGATACGCCGATTTCCAACTGCCGCCCAGGTCATTGTCGGCTCTTGGGTTCATCAATTGCAGCGACGGCCCCCGGCCCGGCGAGGTCGCTGGCGTCGGATCGCCCACCGTCGGCCACGGGAACCCGAGCCGATAATCGACCTCGTCCACGATCGTTCCGGACGCATCGCACAGGACCACCCGTTCGCCGTCGCCGTCCAGGGCCCCGCCATAAGGCCCGAACACCAGTTCGTCCGGCATTGCGACCCGCACTGTCCCGAACCTGGCCTTCAACTGCTCGCGGTTCTGTGCGACGACGAGATATCCGCCGGCGGCCAGTGTCGTATCGGCCGGGAAGGTATAGAATACGCCCTCGGTGAACGACCACCCGGAGAGATTCACGTCCTGTGTCCCGCAGTTGTACAGTTCAACGAACTCCACGAGTTCGGTCTTGACGTCGGGGTTCGTGTGCAGCTCGTTGATGACGACAGAGGCTCCGGCTTCGCTTGCGAACAGGCAGACCATCGCCGCAACAATCACGATTTGCGGGTATCGATTCGCTGTGTGCACGTTTCGTCCTCTTCCATACCAAGACAACTTGCCTTGTGGCGGGTCGCACGAGATATACCGCCCCCGCGCCGCCGGATATCATTCTATCCGATCCAGCCTCCGCAAGTCAAGGCGGGCTCGACCTCGCACCCCCTCTGGCCTGTGCTGTCTCGGCTGATCCTCTCCGCGTCTCCGAACTAAAGGTACAGCTTCTCCTACTCCTGTGATTTGAGTCTGAACAGGGCGGTTTGACGGGCGAGGATTTGACCGGCGGTGTCCACGATCTTCGTCTCGACGTAGTAGTACCCCGGAGCCGCGCCGGTGCTGTCCCAGGTCGCGGCGTACGAAGCGGTTCCCACCAGGCCGCTCAGGTCGTCCAGCAACAAGCCCTCGATAAGTTCATCCGATCCGTATTGCCGGATGACGGTGTCCGCGAAGGTGTCCTGGGCCTCGCCTTCCACGTGGAGCCAGAGTTTGGTTGTGACGAGGTCGCCCGGCGCATAGGCCTTGCTGTCCGTGAACAGCGTGTCGATGCGAACCCGCGAATCGAGCGTCTTGATGTCAAGCACAAACTGCTTGTAGAACCGGCTCTCCGTCGTCTGCCAGTTGTACTCGAAGGGATACAGGGTCACGGCCAGCGTCGAGGCGCCGTTTGCCCCTGGGATGATCCGCCAGTCGAGCTCCCTGTCGGGGCACCAGCCCGGCTTGGGTTCGACGTCCGACGCAGCGGACCCATTGAGAGCATCGATCATCATCACCGCCACCGGCAGGACCAGACCGATGTCCGTCTGCAGTCCACTGCGCTGCTGCGTCTCGACGTTCTGCACGACCACGCCCGGCGGGACCTCCCACTCGACCCGGTAAATCGGGACCATCGGCGTATTCGGCTCGATGAGCACGTCGCCACCGGGGATTGTGACGTGGTCCTTGCCGTCGGTGGTTGCGATCTGGTAGTCGGGCAGTTCGATCTCAGGATTGGAGGGGAGGGGCTCCGCGGCGGCAATCGACACGTCGGGCTCATCGATCGAGGCGCCGGAGATCCCGCCGTCCAATGCGCCGAACTTCGGGTCGCCGTAGTAGTTGTATTCCATGGCCCAGAACTCCCACCAGGCGTCGCCTGAGGCCGCACGGCCGCGTCGGTAGTCGCGGAAAGCTCTTCCCGCCGTCTGCGACGGGTCCCAAGCCTGCATGAACGCCGGACCGGCCGTGGAATTATTGCCGCTGGGGGATACTTCCGTGGCTCCAATGTAGACTGCGGCGCCCTGCTGGAAGAAGGTTTCCGCGATGCCGTCATCCCCGTCCAGATGGGTTTCGAGAGCCCCGCTGGAGTTGATCAGGGACCAAGTGCCCTCGTAGTTGCCCGTCAGGCAGGACAATGCAAAGACCAGAGGTCCGGTCGTCAGCGACAGCGTGGCGACCTGCCCGTTGCCGAGGGGCGAGCAGTAGCCGGGATTCCCGTGCCCGTTGAGCACGAACACATCGATCCGATCCTGAATGTCCTGGAGCAGCGCCAGATACCGGTCCATCCAACCGTCGGCATAGTGGCCGTCGAGGAGGTAAAGGCGGTCGTTGCCCACATGGGCTACGCAGATCTCCTCCTTGCCGTCGCCGTCGAGGTCGTCGCAGGTGACCGTGCCAGTGCCGGACCCTCCGGTAGTTCTGGCGCCCTCACACTCGAGGAATCGCGAGTAGATCAGAGAGGAGCGGTTCTTGATGAGTTCCCAGCCGGAGGCGCCGTAAGTCACACAGGCGTTGTTGAAGATGTGGAGCCGGCGTTTGCCGTCGGTGACGTCGTCGATCAGAACGGCCAGCTCATCGGCGCCGTCGCCGTCGAAATCGCCGCCGACGAGGCTGTCGTAGGCGGTATATGGCTCGCACGGGATCTCCATGAGCAGACTGCCTTCCTCGCAATAGACGTAAATCCGCTGGGCGCTGTCGGAACCGATGATGATCTCATCGCCGGCATTGTTGGGGTCCATGTCGGCTACAACCAATCCGTCATACGAGGAGAACGGGATGTCCAGTTGGTCGTGCCAGGCCATAGCGCCGCCGGCGTCCGCATACTCGTAGATATCGACGGTGCCGCCGTCGATGGGACGGGCGACCACGATTGCTTCTTTCGTCCAGGTGTCGTACAGATGGCCGCAGGCAATCACGTCCCAGGGCTCGAGTTCGGCGTCGAATCCGAGGTACGTCACCGAGGTCGTGCTCGGCGGGTCGCAGACGACGACCAGTCTGTTGAGACCGAGGTTGCCGACGACGATCTCATCGACGCCGTCGCCGTCGATATCGCCGGAGGTCAGGGCGTCGCCGGAAGCGAAGGGCAGGACGAATCGTGCGGCGCCGCTGAACGGGGTACTGTCCGGGTCCAGGTTGTCCACGGTGACAAAGCGTCCTTCGTCGGTGTCCGGCTCGACGCGGATGGCCGACATCCCATAGCCGGCAAGATTGGCCGTCACGAAGCCGTCGCCGGAGTCCATCGGGAAGTCGAAGCCGTCGGTGATCTGGTCTTTGTGTACGTAGGCAGTCCAATGATGGGTCCTGGCCCTCTCGGCCATGATCCCGCCGTCCTCGGCCTGCCCGACCCAGACGTCGCGGACATCGCGGGCCCGCCCGACGAAGTTCCCGGTCGCGCCCTCGTCGCCGCTGGTGGAGACGCCATAGGAGCGGTCGAAACCTGTGTACAGGCTCGACTGTATCGCCTGCATCAATGCGCCGGCGGAGTCGCCGATAAGCCGTCCCACGCTCAACTCCGGGACATTGTCGGAGGAGACGACGTCGCCATAGGGCAGGTCGCTGTACTTGACTTCGGTCGATCGAGATCCGCCGGTCCAGTCGACGTCTGTCGTATTGACAGTCCACGAAGGCAGGATCTCCGTCTCGCCGACGAGCAGGAGATAGCCGTTCGAGAGGTAACCGCCTGCGGCGCCGTCGCTGCCGCTCATCTCTCGTCCCCACGACTTGACGCAGTTCCGGATCCAGACGGGATCGTCGGAGCCAACGCCGAAGGGGTAGCCGAGGATGCCGTTGCGGTGATAGGCGAGTCGGGCCATCTCCGACAGGACGAAGGCGGCGGCGCCGAACTCACTGGCGCACAGATCCGGGTTGGTGATGATCAGATAGTCCGAGCCGGCGATGGCCGAGTCGATCTCGTCGTCGAGCAGGATGTCGTCCTCCGTGCGGATGCACGGGCAACTGATCGTCCACTCGTCCGAGCCCGCGGAATCGACGACTTCCACGGGCTCCTCGCCGATCTCATACTTGGAGGCGCCGAGGAGGAAGTACTGCACGGGAATGGCGTAGTACTCCAGACGAACTGTGTGGTGGGCTTCGATCTCGTACAGGCCTGCCCCCTCGCTGCGCAGGTCCAGGGTCACGTCGTTCTGCCTGCCGCCCGCGGAGGGCGTGGTCCAGACGCTGTAATCGTCAAAGGAGTCCTGGATTGGCTGGAGACCATCGACGTTGTCGCGGACTACGTCGCAGAAGTAGCTGACGGTCCCCCGGTTGCGGATGTTCAGTCGGATGCGGAAGGCGTTGGCCTCCCGCCAGACCTGGCGGGTTGCTTCGATCTCGGGTTCCCCCTGCTCGATTTCAATATCCTGGGTGATTGTCTGGATGCACTGATCGTTGGCGACCGCGTCGGCCCTCAGAACGCACCTTCCCAGACGCATGCCCTCGGCATCCCAGTTGAACTCGTAGCGGTGGTCCGACTGAGAGGGGACGGTTCCAACGTGGACGCTGTTGACGTAGAATTGGACCTCTTCGAGGGGCAAGTCCACGAATTCAAGTCGGAGGCCGGACTCGCCCGGCGGGAGCTCGACCCCGCCGGCGTCGTGAATGATCGTGCTCCGCATACAGGCATAGACCCGGATGGGGATCTCGGTCCCCTCCGGCACGGTCTCGCCGGGGATGTAGAACGTCTCATTTCGGAATGGATACTCGAATTCGGCCGAGATCTCGTTGCATTCATAGGCCGGCTCGAACGGGATGGCCATGCTGGCGATCCCATCGCCGGCTACGACGGTCGTCTCGATGGTCCAGGGCCGGAAGATCTCCCCCCGCACGATTCCCGGCGCGAACACCGCCTGAAACGGCGGGGTGTAATCCGTCTGGAGCCGGCTGCCGTCCGCGAAGAACTCCACCTTGTCCACGCCATTGACGTCGTCCAGGATGGCCGTGATCCGGTAGCAGGGGAAATCCGTCGGCTCGCGCTCGAAGGTCATGTCGAGGATCTTCGGCTGTTTGTGGCCTTTGGGCGGTGTGCGGAAATAGCCCGGCTTGCTCTCGACCGACTCCCCGTCGTCGGTGGCGGATCGGACCTTGAACTGGTAGACGGTCCCCGGCGTCAAGCCCAACAGATGGATCGTGTGCTCGGTAGCTTGCTGGGAGCTGCTCTTGCTCAGGCCGAAGATCCCCGAATAGCAGTCGTAGAGCGCGTTGCTGTCCGACGGCTTGTTCGTCGTCCACAGGATCTCGGCCGTCGTCGTCGTCATCACGCGGCCCACGGGACCTTCGATGATCCTCAGGGGCGTGACATCGCATTGGACGGTCCAGTCGAGGCTGTTGTTCGTCTCGTCCTGCTCGAAGACCCGGTCGTCGATATCCGCCGTGACGCGGAACACATGTTCGGCGTCGTGGCACTCGAAGTAGAACTTCACGAACGTCACATCGACCGTCTCGCCTGGATCCAGCCCAACGGTTGCCACCGCCGAATCCACCAGGCGACCGCTCGTGTAGAGGCCGGCGCGATGGTTGGCCGCCGCGGGGCCGTCGCCGATGTTCTTGATTTTGCATCGGATCTGGTTGTCCTGTTGCCAAATGCTGTCCACGACCAGATCGGGCGTCAGGGATTGTTCGGCCTGCGTCTGGAATGTCTGCTCGACGCTGACCGCGGTGCCGGACTGGTTCTGGGATTGCACGACGAAGAAGTACTGCGTGCCCGGCGTGAGATCATCCAGGAGCACCTTGTGATTCTCCGTCTGGGCGGCGTCCCACTTCTCCCTCGTGTACTGGCCCGGCGACGTGCCGCACCGCACCGCGCTGTCGCTCGACTGGTTCGTCGTCCAGACGATCGTGGCCTCGGTCTGTGTGATGTCCTCGACCGTCGGGCCGGAGGCGATCTCCAGGGTCTCCACCTCGCAGGGTAACACCTCCTGGCGGCTGTTGTTTTGTTCGTCTTGTTCCTCGATCACGTCGGCCGAGTCCGCCTCGACCCGCACGGTGGGCTGCGGGTTCGGGCACGCCCACGGATACTTGAAGGCCAGGTCCACGCTGCCGTTCGGCGGGATCGCGGATGTGACCTCGTGCGTAGCCTTGAGCTGGTTCTCGACGTAGAGGGAGGCGGTGTGCCCCGCGGCGGCCGACGCGCTGCCGCTATTGCCGATACGGAAGTACACCAACTCATTCTGCAGCCAGATGTCCGCGATGTACAGGTCCGGCAGATCGACCTGCTCGGCCAGCGTGCGGAACGTGTGCTCGCTGCTCTGGACCGTGTTGCCGTGGGCGTCCGTGGACTCGACGACATAGTAGTACTTCGTGTCCGACTTCAGCTCATCCAAAGGGATCACGTGGGAAGTCGCCATGAGCTGGTTCGACCGGGTGAGCTTGTAGATTCCGGAGGCCGTCCCATACTTGACGACGCTGTCGCTGTTCTCGTTCGTGGTCCAGACGATCGAGGCCGACGTCTGCGTGATGGACGTGGCCTTCGGGCCCTCGGTGATCTTGGGAGCCGTCACATCGCAGATCCAGGTCTCCTCTCGGCTGTTGTTCTTCTCGTTCGACTCGGAAATCGTGTCATACACGTCGGTTCGGACCACGACGGTGTGCGAGCCGTCGGCGGTGCACTTCCAGAAGTACTTTGGGAAGCTCCCTTCATATGCGCCGCCGACCGCGATGGCTACCGAGACGACGACGGAGTCGGCCGCGGCGCCGTCCACCGCCAGGCCGGTCGTGTGGCCTGCCTTGGCGGGCGCTGTACCGCTGTTTTTGAGCTTGAAGTGGACCCAGCCACTTTCCTCCCACTGGTCCACGACGATCAGGTCCGGCTGGGCCTGCGAGACAGCCGCCTGGAACAGGCATATCGCGACGGTGAACACGAGGTATTGGCGGGTCCTGATGGCGTGTTTCGAATCGGTGCGCATGGTTCTCTGCCTCCCTTGGGGGTGGTCCCGCGTGGATGGCCATCCCGAATCGATGCCCTGATCGGTCCGTAAAGCCCCGGCTTGCGGCGAAGAAGAAATGCCCACACGCAACGTGAACCGTGTGGCGGTACACAGACGACGCCGAAGGCTCACAGTGATTGTATTATGGAACAACGGGTCGGTTTCGTCAAGCCCCAATCGACGGGCAATGGGGCTGATTGACGACGCAGGGGAAGAAGCTTAGAATACGGGCTCCATTGAATGGCATAGAAAGGAATCGCATGGAGACAATCCTGCAGACGAAGATAACCGGTCAAGAGCCGATGCGTGGTAAAGTCCGCGATGTATACGATCTCGGCGACAAGCTCCTGATCGTGGCCACCGACCGCCTCAGCGCGTTCGACGTCGTGATGGCGACCGGAATTCCGTACAAAGGCGTCGTCCTGACGCAGATCTCGAAATTCTGGTTCGAATTCCTCACCGGCCAGGTCGAGCACCACCTCCTCTCGGACAACGTGAAGGACTTCCCCCAGCCGTTCCCGAAGTACGCCAAACAGCTCGATGGGCGGAGCATGCTCGTCAAGAAGGTCCGCGTCCTGCCGATCGAGTGCGTGATTCGCGGGTACCTGGCCGGCTCGGGCTGGAAAGAGTATCAGAAGTCCGGCACGGTCTGCGGCGTGAAGCTGCCCGCCGGACTGAAGCAGTGCCAGAAGCTCCCCGAGCCGATCTTCACGCCGTCCACGAAGGCCGAACGCGGAACGCACGACGAGAACATCAGCTTCGAGGACGCGGTCAAGATCGTCGGCGCCGAGCACGCGAGCTACGTCCGCGACAAGAGCATCGAGATCTTCAACAAGGCCGGCAAGTACGCCGAGAGCAGGGGGATCATCCTGGCCGACACGAAATTCGAGTGGGGTCTGACACCCGACGGCAAGATCATCCTGATCGACGAAGTCCTCACGCCGGACTCGTCGCGGTTCTGGCCCGCGGACAAGTACGCCCCCGGCCGCGACCAGGAGAGCTTCGACAAGCAGTTCGTCCGCAACTGGCTCGAAGAGATCCACTTCGACAAGTCCGGCCCGGGCGTCGAACTCCCCCCCGACATCGTCGAAAAGACCGGCGCCAAGTACATCGAAGCCTATGAGCGCCTGACCGGCAAACCCTTCACATGGAAGGATTCCCACGCGATACCCTAATGGCTTCGATCAGGGTTCTCCGGGCGACTACTACACCCGCAAAGAAGCCGAGGAGGCGATAGAACATGCGCGAGCAATCGTCGAGTTTTGTGAAGGTCTTCTTCGCGGATAAGTCGCGGGTGATGCGCGAACTACATGCCTGGGCCGCGCGGTTGAAGCGGGATCGCGCGGATGTGGAGAAGATCGGCCTGTTCGGCTCTTACGCGACTGACGCCTACGGTCCGCACAGCGATGCCGACCTGCTGATCGTCCTGCGAGCCGGCGACAAGCCCTTCCGCGACCGAATTCCGGAGTTCCTGCCGGACGACATCTCCGTGCCCTGTGACGTATTCCCCTACACCGCCGGCGAGATCGAGAGTCTCCAGCGTGACGACTCGCCCTGGATCAAGCACATCCTCAAGGAAGTCATCTGGCTCTGACGGTTTTCGCCACAGAGGGCGGTTGGATGCAGATCGGCCTTGATTGGAGGGTGTTAAATCGGGTAAAATAGAGCGGTCGTGGATAGGGTCTGCCCTTTGTCCTCTCGGGCATGCGTTGCAGGGCCCGTGGCGGGAGGGGTGTAGACCTTTGTGTTTTGGCTTCGTCCGTCGTGACAGGATCGGGGATCGTTCGGAGTCTGTAGATATGTGGAGATTGGCACGCTTCGAGTTCCTGCTGGCGGTCCTGCTTTCCTGTCTCGGCGCGCGGGTGTACGGCCAGGCAAGCCGTCCGAAACCCATTACCGTCGTCGTCAACGAGGTGATGGCCTCGAACAAGACCGTCGTCTACGACGAGGAGGGCGAATTCTGCGATTGGGTCGAGCTGTACAACATCGGCACGGCGGCCGTGGACGTCGGCGGCTGCTACCTCACGGACGATCTGACCCGCCCGACGAAGTGGCAAATCCCCCTCGGCGATCCGGCGGCCACCACAATGGACGCCGGCGGCTACCTGCTGATCTGGGCCGACGGGGACATCGACGATCCCGGTCTGCACGCCGGCTTCAAGCTCAGCGACGAAGGCGAGGAGATCGGCCTCTTTGCCCCCGACGGTCTGACGATGATCGACGGCTTCTCCTTCGGCCCGCAGTATCTGGATGTCTCCTACGGCCGCTACCCGGACGGCGGTTCCGAGTTCCGGTTCCTGACGTATCCCTTTGCCGGCGCGATGAACATCTCGATTCACGAGGGGATCGTGACGCCGCCGCAGTTCGACGTGAAGAGCTGTGTCTGTACGGGACCCGTCACGGTCACGCTCGCCACCGAGACCGAAGGGGCGACCATCTATTACAGTCTCGACGGCAGCGATCCGTCCACCGGGGTGCGAGGTCGGCCCACCGGCATGACCTACACTCAGCCGCTGGTTGTCGCAAACACGCTGACCGTGAAGGCCGTCGCCTGGAAAGAAGGATGGCGGGAGAGCGAAGTCAGTTCGGAACGCTACGTGTTCCTTGGCAACGATCTGCGGACTTTCAGCTCACCGCTGGCGATCGGCGTGGTCGATACGTTCGGCAAAGGGGTTTCTACTTTGCCGGTGTCGGCATATGCCTGTTTCATCGACTTGGGTGATGGGGGCCGGGCCTCCATGACCGGCGCGACGGACTCCGCGGGCGCTGCGACGATTAACGTCCGGGGCAAGAGCTCCGGCGGCTTCCCGAAACACCAGTACCATCTCGAAATGTACGACACCCAGGGCGACGAGATGGACATCGAAATTCTCGGCCTGCCTGCCGAATCCGACTGGGTGCTCCAGGGGCCGTATTCGGACAAGTCGCTGATACGTAATGTGCTCAGCTACCGCTGGGCCAACGAGATGGGACGCTACGCCCCGCGTACGCGACTGATCGAGTTGTTCCTCAACAGCGACAATACGAGCGTGACGATGTCCGACTATGTCGGCGTCTACGTGCTGATGGAGAAGATCAAGATCAGTCCGAATCGCGTTAACATCGCGGAACTGGAGCCGAGCGACAACGCGGAGCCTGAGATCACCGGCGGCTACATCATCAAGAAAGACAAGTTCGACGGCGATGACGTGTCGTTCGGCACGAGCCGCGGTCAGAGCCTGATCTACCAGGACCCGAACGGACACGACCTGACCCAGCAGCAGAGGGACTGGATTCGCAATTACATGAACTCCTTTGAGGCGGCCCTCTACAGTGCGAATTTCACGAACCCCGAGATCGGCTATGCGAAGTACATCGACGTCGGCTCGTATATCGACAACCACATTCTCGTCGAGCTGACCAAGAACATCGACGGCTTCCGACTGAGCACGTACATGCACAAAGATCGCAACGGCAAACTGACGATGGGGCCTGCCTGGGACTATAACCTCTCCCTTGGTAACGCGGACTACAACACCGGCTGGCTCCCGACCGGCTGGTACTTCGATATACTCGGCAGCAGCGAGTATCCCTATTGGCCGCGGCTCTTCGCGGATCCCGCGTTCGAGCTGGCCTACGTCACCTCGCGCGAGCGCGCCGGGCAGCCGC
>ENA-UPTA01003403-UPTA01003403.1-activated-sludge-metagenome-genome-assembly--contig:-NODE-3403-length-15675-cov-7.140077_pt1 | contig 15675 bp, 11 predicted proteins | sample MGYA00238184_ERZ773361 | MGnify/ENA primary metagenome ERZ773361 (study PRJEB29100, sample SAMN05720205) | activated sludge metagenome | isolation source: anaerobic digester from wastewater...
TAATCATGGCGTGCATAAGACAGAAAACTGCGGCTGTCCGTCAGCATTCCAAGACTGGATCCCAAACAAGATAATGAAGCAACTTTTTTAATATTCTCCACTATTCCTTCATAATGATCCATATGCCACCATGCAGCTCCAAATATTACATCTCTGAATGAACCACATGCTGTTAAGGCTTGATAGTATGATGCAGGATTTAAAATATACACTATAGTCTTTGCAAGTTTGTCCTGTTTATCCATTTCGTTAAGAATTTTTGAAAAAGCTATGCCATCCAATGGATTAGATGATATATCGCAGCCGCAATCCGGACCGACAGTATCAAAAAGCCTTGAGTTTGTGTTTCTATAAACTCCTGTATGAATCTGCTGGGTTATCCCTCTTTTTTTATACTCCGAGGAAAGATATATAAACATGTATCCAAGAAACTTCTCATAATCGTCTTTTTCAATCTTTTTGTTCAAAAGAGCTAATTTGAAAGTTTTATCGGCAGTATCATAATCAAAATCAGGAGACGCAGTATATTGAATTCCCACATCGGAAAGGCTGCACCCATTTGCAATGAAATAATCCATCCTTTTTGAGATAGCTATACATAAGGATTTAATATCAGTTATATCTGTTCCAGATACTTTTTTAAGCATGTCTATATACAATGGGTAATCTGGCCTTGTTATTAATAACACATTGTCAGTCCTGAATGTAGGTGCGACCTGCGTTTTGAATGATTTATCCTGTTTAATAAGCTTATGGTATTTCAAATCATCTGTTATATCATCTGTTGTGGCGATATAAATCACATTCGAAGAGGTTATTAGCTTTCTTGGGCTGAGTTCCTTTTCCTTTATAACTTGATTGGCTTTATCCCATATTGTTTGTGCATTATCAGCTGATATAGTAATATCTGTATCAAAATAATTTTTGAGTTCCATTGCTGACCAGTGAAAAAGCGGATTGCCTGGAGAGTTCTCTATTGTCCTGCAATATGAGAAGAATTTGTCTTTCCAATCGGCTTTTCCTGTTATGTATTCCTCATCAATACCAAAAGCCCTCATCAGCCTCCATTTATAATGATCCCCGCCAAGCCACATTAAACCGATATTATCAAATTGCTTATCCTCATAAATTTCTTTGGGGCTTAAGTGACAGTGATAATCCACTATAGGCAGATTCTTTGCTACCTCGTCATATAGCAGTTGGCCTGTTTTAGAATATATATATTGTGTTTTCATAATTCATTCCTTATCTTCTACATGTCCTTGAATACGCTGTATTATCATGTCAAGGGCAACTAGATTATATCCGCCTTCTAAAACAATTATATCAGCATTTCTTTTAGAAGGTTCTACAAACTGCTCATGCATAGGTTTTACAGTTGATAAATATTGTGTCACTACAGAATCAAGGCTTCTGCCTCTTTCCTTTACATCACGCAAAATCCTTCTTAATATTCTGACATCAGGATCAGTATCGACATAAATTCTGATATTCATCATATTGAGCAGTTCAGGATTCTGGAATATAAGTATTCCTTCTACAATTATTACTTTTGTAGGATTTATTTTACGTGTTTGTTTAGTCCTTGTATGTTCGGAAAAAGAATATATGGGGCATTCAATGCTGTAACCTTTTCTTAACTGCTCAAGATGGGAAATGAGAAGATCGGTTTCAAAAGAATCAGGATGATCATAATTCATCTTGACCCTCTCCTCGAAAGGTATATCATCTTGAGATCTGTAATAATTATCGTGGCTTATTACACTTACATCATTACCGAATCTTTCTTTGAGCCTGCTTGTAAGTGTTGTCTTTCCGCTTCCTGTCCCTCCTGCTATTCCAATAATAAGTATATCCATAATAAATGTCCTCTTTAATTTCCTCAGGTTATTCAGGGTTCATTAAGTAATGTGTTAGGTCCGTAAAATCCTTCCGGTTGTACATATGATATTGCTCTTTCATATATTCTGTATTTATCCGATACGTAGAAATTTCTCTTCTTACCGTCAAGACGTGTTTCAAGGTAAACCGCCTTACTGCTTGGTACCGGAATTATAACTATATAATTCATTTCATCCACTTCCACTGCAATCACTTCATTATCAGAATAATAGGGAATTTTGCGTACTCTGTCTCTCTCACTGATTGTAAACAGTTTATTGCACATTACTTCAAAATTCACGCTGTTAATCAGTACTGTTTTATCGTCATAACGCGCTGTAGCGCCATTTTGAATGCCGTTACTAGTAAACGACACTATATGCCTCTCATACTGATAAAAGTCTACTCTTGAGCCTATAAGGCATCCGAAAAATACAAGAGCTGCAAGGAACAATATAAGAATTATCCATGTAACATATTTCATAACATCACCTGAACCAGACATGTATGCAGAATAAAATGAATAAGAAACCAAATAGACCGATTATAAGGGCAACTGTAACACCAGCTAAAATAGCATAAAAAGTTACAGATAGTGTATCCTTAACTGATAAGGGCTGGCCTTTTTCATTATTCACATTCTGTTGTCTGACGCCTTTTTGATACCAGGGCATCCCTTCTACGTTCATAGGGGCTATTACCCTTCCATCATCATCGTCATACTTGTTTTTCTTTAACATCTCTATTTGTCATAAAGATGACAGCACACCACATGCCCGTTCCCCATATCTTTCGGTTTCGGGTTTTCAACCTTGCATCTGTCGAAGCAGTGTCTGCATCTTGTATGGAACTTGCATCCTGAAGGAGGATTTGCTGGAGAAGGTATACTTCCTTCTAGTATAATCCTCTTCATTTTGTAATCAGGATCAGGTACTGGTATTGCGCTGAATAACGCCTGTGTATAAGGATGAAGCGGTTCTTTGAATATATCCTTCTTAGTTCCTGTTTCAACCAAAGAACCCAGATACATTACTCCGATTGTATCAGATATATGTTCAACAACAGACAAATCGTGAGAAATAAACAAATATGTAAGTCCGTATTTTTCCTGAAGGTCCATTAAAAGATTAATTATCTGTGCCTGTATCGAAACATCTAAAGCTGAAACAGGTTCATCACATACAACAAATTGCGGATTAAGAGCAAGAGCTCTGGCGATACATATTCTCTGCCTCTGACCACCTGAAAATTCGTGTGGATACCTGTCTTTATGATATGCCTGAAGACCGCAGGAGTTCATAATTGATGTTATATAATCATCAAATTTATCTTCAGGTACAAGCTTGTGCTCTCTGACAGCCTCACCAATAATTTCACCGACAGGAAGGCGCGGAGAAAGGCTTGAATACGGATCTTGGAATATTATCTGCATTTTAGGACGCATTTGAATCATTTCTTTTTTATTTTTATCAAATATTGACTCGCCTCCAAAGTACACTTCTCCATCTGTGTATGGCGTTAGCTTTAAGATAGTACGACCTACAGTTGTTTTACCGCATCCTGATTCTCCGACCAAACCCATAGTCTGACCTTTTTTAATATTAAATGAAACCCCATCAACAGCTTTAACATATCCAGTAATACGAGAAAATACACCTGTTTTAATTGGATAATATGTTCTTAAGGAATTAACTTGGAGAAGATATTTTTTATCAGGTTTTAAAGGTTCAAATTTATTTTCCTTTAACAGTTTACTTGCCATTTTGTTTAACCTCCTCGTCATTGTACAGATAACAGCTTACAAAATGAGTATCAGAAAGTTTTATCTCCCTTGGATAAGCTCCATTGCAGGCTTCTATACATTTTTCACACCTATCCTTAAAATAACAATAATTTGGCATATTGATTGGATTAGGAACTTTCCCAGGTATACTGTATAATCTATCAACATCCTTATTTACAACAGGTTTGCTTTCCATAAGTCCTATGGTATAAGGGTGTTTTGCATTCTTGAATATATCATTTGCAGTTCCTTTTTCCACTACCTTTCCTGCATACATTACTACTACCATATCAGCCATTTCTGCAATAACGCCTAAATCGTGAGTGATGAGCATTATACTGCTGTTAATCTTATCTTTCAATGTTCTGAGAAGGTCAAGAATCTGTGCTTGTATTGTAACATCGAGAGCAGTTGTCGGTTCGTCAGCAATTATAAGGCTGGGGTTACATGCTAAAGCCATTGCTATCAAGACTCTCTGTCTCATACCGCCTGATAATTCATGAGGATACATTTTGTATACTCCTTGCGAATTTGCTATACCTACAAGGTCGAGCATTTCGATTGTTCGTTTCTCTATGTCTTCCTTCTGCATCTGAGGATTATGAAGAGCTATTACCTCATCAACCTGCATACCGATCCTGAAAACAGGATTCAGGCTTGTCATAGGTTCCTGGAATATCATGGATATCATATTACCCCTGATTTTTTGCATGAATTCAGTAGGAGCTTTTGCAATATCATATGCTACATCACCATTATTGAATCTTATCTCTCCTTCAACAGTCTGTCCTTGAGGCCGTTGAACCAACTGCATAATTGACAAGCTGGTAACTGATTTCCCACACCCGGATTCTCCTACAACACCAACTGTTTTACCCTTCTCTACATCAAATGATGCACCATCAACTGCTTTTACAGTACCAAGATCCGTAAAGAAATATGTATGTAAATTATCTATTTCCAATACATTATTAGGATTCTTCATCTTAGTAGTATATTCTTCAACAGGGACATTTTTCCTGTTTTTCTTTTTTTCCAGCTCATCAGTAGTCCTTCTGTTTCTTCTAGAAATAGCTCTGGATTCTTTTGCTGAAAGGTAGTTTATGCTTTTTATTTTCTTATCGTCTTTTTTTCCAAGTTTCATTTTTCTCACCTATCTTTTCATCTTAGGATCAAATGCATCCCTAAGCCCGTCACCGACAAAGTTAAACCCAAGAACAGTGATAAGAATAAGCATGCCTGCAGGTATCCAGACAAACCAATAATTCTGCAGTACATAACTGTCATTAACTGAGTTTACAATATTACCCCATGATGCATATGGATATTTAACACCAAGATTCAAGAAACTCAAAGTCGCTTCTGTAAGTATTATTCCTCCAAGACTCATTGTTGCATATACAATAAGCTGAGGAATGACATTTGGGACAAGATGCCTGAATATTCTTCTGGAAACAGACAGTCCTGTAGCCTCATTCGCAACCATAAATTCCTGTTCTCTAAGCGAAAGAATCTGGCCTCTTACTACTCTTGCTATACCTGGCCATCCGAAGATGCCAAGAATAATCATTAATAGATAAATTCGGACACTCGGTTCAAGTTTCATAGTATCCAGAGCGGCACCTAATATGATATATATAGGCATTGTAGGTATACAGTTGAATATCTCAACAAGTCTCATAAGCAATGTATCAACCCAACCGCCGAAATATCCTGATAATCCTCCGATTATAATACCTATCAGCATTTCAATTAAAACAACAACAAATCCGATTGTTAAAGAAACTCTGCCGCCGTACATCAGCCTTACCATTAAATCCATTCCAGAACCATCAGTTCCTAACAGATGATCTGAACTAGGTGAGGCATAAGTGTCTATAAGGTCAGTCATTTTATCTGTCCTTATAACATATTCCATATCATTTCTTTCAATAAGATATTCTATTGTCTCACTATTTTCATTAGTATACATAAAAGAGGAAAGGTTATTGAACATCGCTTCTTCGACAGCGTTTTTGTAATCAATTGATAAAAAGATATCTGCAGAAGCAGGAGTAATAATCAGCTTCGTTATATTCGCAAAAGGTATCCTTTCAGAACCTGATAATTCATAAATCGTCCTTATTTCATCATGATACTCTATTTCATAGTTTTTCTGATTAACTGTCAAGGATTGCTCGTTTTTACTTATAGCTGTTTCAAAAGCATACTTTAAACTAAAATCAGCTCTTACATTCTGTTCATACATGTCATATATATTCTTAGTTAAAAGAACATGCTCTTCACCCGTATAAATGATGCATTCTCTTCTTGAGAGCTCAAGGAAATATTCTTTCCCGTCAAATTCTATAAAATTAAGATTATTATCAATAGCCTTAAGTATTGTATTTTTAAAATTACTGGAAAAAACAAAAGTACTTTCTTCTTTAAAAACGTAATCTCCAAGGATAATATCTACTTTACCGATTCTTTCTGTACTGAAAAGCACTTGGGTATCATCAGATATCTTTTTTATTGCAAAAAGGATATTTTCCCCATTTATAGTTGTTGTAAATACACTTTTCCCATCTTTCAATGCTAATGCGAATGCAGCTTTATTAATTGATGTAAATTGATAACCTTCTTTAACTTCCTCATACCAGTTTTGATTTATAGTAGCTGATGCAAATTGTGAAGAAGTAATTTCCTTTTTATAGAATATTTTTGTTTCAGGATATGGATGCAGCCAACCTCCTACAAATGAAAATATGAACATTGCCAGTATAATAACAAGTCCTATTATAGCAAGCCTGTTTCTAACAAATCTCTTTGCTACAAGCATGGCCGGAGAAATCATTTTAACTCTTTGCTCATCATCAAGACTATCAGAATGGCTTATATGCTCGTTAATATTTGAACAGCTGTCAGTAAAAATTTCTTCTTCCTGGCAGTTAACTTTTTCTTCATATTCAGGTATTCCGTTATTTGGTAAATTGTTATCGCTCATTTTCTCCTCCTTCCTAGTTAACTCTGACCCTAGGGTCAACTACTGCATATAATATGTCGGAGATTAATGTACCGATCAGCGTAAGTGTCGCTAAGAATACCAGATAGAACATGGAAAATGGTATATCCCCTATTATCATTGCCTGATAAGCTGTAAAACCTATTCCTGGTATTGAGAAGAGCTGTTCGGTTATCATAGCTCCTGCAAATAGTCCGGGTAAAGTTCCGCCAACAATTGTTACAATCGGAATCAAGGTATTTCTGAAAGCATGTTTATTTATTACCTTGTTTTCAGAAAGGCCCTTTGCTCTGGCGGTCCTTATATAATCGGAATTAAGGACTTCCAGCATATTTGTTCTTGTATATCTCATTAAAAAGCCTATGCTTACTATAGTCAAAGTCATTATTGGCAGCACGAAATGTGATGCCACATCGAAAAACTGCCCGACAGGTGTTAATTGGTCGTAAAACCTGCTTACTTTACCAACTGGTTCAAACCACCCCAATTTGTATGAAAATCCCAATTTCAAAAGTGTCGCAAAGAAGAAAGAAGGTAATGAAATACCTATCAGAGCAAATACACTGACAGTATAGTCAGTTCTACTGTACTGCTTCCTTGCAGCTAATATACCCAAAGGAATTGCAATTATTAATTCTAGAATCAATGAAATTGCACCTAAAGTAAATGAGTCCCATATTACTTCTTTGAATTTCTGCACGACAGGAATGTTGTATTTCCACGAATCCCCAAATTCCCCTTTTAAGAAAGAATCCTTAAGCCATCCAAAAAAACCTTCGATTACACCACCATCCAAATGGTAAACCTGATTAAGCTGTTGAAGCCACTCAGTGTAACTTTTTCCTCCGGGAAGCGATGCCCGTTCTCTTGCTATTCCTTCAACATATGATGTAGGTAAAGCACGCATTATCAAGTATACTATCAAAGAAACGAAAAAAAGTATCACAATACTTAATAATATACGTCTAACTAAAAACTTCCACATTAATGTTACTCCTTACTAAAACCGTGCTTTTACTGCGCAGTTTATCTATTATTATATACATAAGGAAAGCCCACCGTCAACAGCGGGCTTTCCTTTTTTTTTAGGATTTTGTATTAATTTGCTTCATAAACTTCAAGAAGTTCAATATCATTCATCCAGCCCCAGAATGTTGTGATATCAGGTGTAACTGTATCAATGTTAACTCTTTCGGTACTGAACACGATTATGTTCTGTCTTTGATATGAAGGTACTTCAACTGCCCAGTCAATTATCAAGTCAAGGCAAGCTTTGTAAACTGATTTTCTGTATGTCTGGTCATCAGACTTACGAGCTTCAACGATAAGGTTATCGAGTTCTGAATCAGCTATGTGGTAATGGTTGGAATCAGATCCTCCCTTACCTACTATTCCTGAACTGTGATATACCTGATACATATCAGGATCTATTGTTGAACCCCATGCAGCTGTCCACAATTCCTGTGTTCCTGCATCAAGTCTTTCCCAAAGAACTGAAGAATCTGCCAAATCATTTACTTCTAGTGTAATTCCTATCTTCTTAAGAGCTTCAGAAGTGTTTGTAAGAACCTGGAAGTTAGGATGATCTCCAGAACCGTTACCAGGAATCAAAGCTTCATACTTAAGGCTTGCACCTTCAGGAGCTGCTGTGAATTTCTTGGTTGAGTCATTCCATGTATAGCCAGCTGCTTTAAAGTATCCGATAGCTGCTTGTAAAGCTGCTGCATATCTTGCTTCTGCATCCATATCTGATGTGTAAATAGCGTTTCCATCAACATCAGTTGAGAATGCTACTTTGTAATCTGCATCAGATTTCTGAGGAGCTGCCCATGAAGTGTTGGAAATAGGATAATTGATAACCGCTGCAGCATCGCCATAGTAGCTGTTGATTGCGACATCACGATATACTGCAAGAAGGGTAGCAATACCTTTTCTCAGGTTCTTGGACTCTGTTGAAGCGGAATCTGTTCCTACTCTAACTGTATCAGCATTTAACCCGATATATCCATATCCGAGGTTGTTAACGGAACTTGTTGTGATAACATTTCCGTCAAGCTGTCCATTTGAGTTATATGAACGGATTTCATTGAATTTAACTTTGCTGCCGCTTGGGTTTGCTACATCAACTGCTCCAGAAGCAAGAGAGCTGATCTTATCAGTTTCGCCGACTTCTTTGAATTGAATGAACTTAACCTTCGGGGTTCCTTTGTAATAATATTCGTTAGCTTCGAAATAAACTACTTTATCTTCGTATTTAACGAATTTGTATGCGCCTGCACCCATTGGATTGGATGTCTTTGCCTGTACCATTGAAAGGTCGCCGAATGGGAATCCATAGCTTCCGTTCTTATAGTCATAAAGGCTTTCGTCTCCATAATAGTGCATTGGTGTGATAGATATTCCGAGTATTGAGTAGATAGCAGAAGCTTCATATCCTTTAGTTGTAACTTCAACTGTACGGTTATTAACTCTCTTTATACCAGTAATGCTCTTAATTCCTTCTGTACCCATTGCTTCATCCTGTGATCCATATTCCAATATGAATTTGGATTTCGAAGGTGCAACAACATCAGAACTGTCATCAGGAGAAGCTTCAACTGACCAGAATTCTTCAGGATTTCCGCCATAAGCTTCTTTTGTCTCCAAGAAATAGTCATCAAGTGTAGGGTACTGTCCAGCAGCCATGTCAAAAGTCTTGCCTGTTACTGCTGTTGTAAGAGTTGTTCCTTCAACTTTTGCAAATCCCCACATTCTCATTGCGAATGCCATTTTCAGGCCTTCAGACGCAGAAATTTCCGAGCTTGAATATGTGAAGTATCCCTGATCAGCATAAGCTAGATAATTAGCCATAACATAATTAACAATAGCTCCTACGTCATTCTTCCATTCTTCGTTAAGAATTGCCCAGAATCCGTCCTGTTGTTCTTTTGTCCATGTGTCAGATGCTGACCACTCATGGTCTTCGCCTGCAGCGTAGATTGCATCGACTATTGCAACATACTTGTCATAAACTTCATCAGTTGTTTGTGTCTGATAGTTCTTTAATCCAAGTATATTGTAGGATGATAACGTTGTAGATCCGGTATATGCTGGATCGCAAAGAACGTAATATGTAAATAATACGTCATCGATATCCATCATATGTCCGTCTGAAAACGCAACATCATTCCTGATAGTCGCACGATAGGTTGTTGTATCTGATTTTTCGTCATATGTGACTTTCAAATCAGCAACGCCTTTATAGAGATAATCGGTTCCATTGTAGTTAACCGTTTCGCCCTTGATAGCGTTGTAAATAACACCACCCACTCTGTCAGTAGTCATTAGTCCAACCTGTGTCATTCCAGCTACATCAACGTCATACGCTGTGTCTGCAAAGAACGGGCTGAATTTGCCGCTGAAAGGATCGTATGCGACAACCAGTGGAGTCAGTATGGTAGCTTCGCCTTTTTTAGCTTTAGGCGTACAACCTGCTAACATACCTATGCAAAGAATCACTACAAGCATGATGCTAAGTATGCTCTTTGTTCTAAACTTCATAATTTTACCTCCTCATAATAGTAAATCTTTATAACTAAAGTTTTAAATATAATATCACGCGCATGAAAGAGTGTCAACGCATTTTTTCATATTGTGTTCACATTTTAGACACAATTTAAGCAAAATTGCGGTATTCTGGCCTTATTATTAACTTTCTGTGCTATTTTAAGTATACAGGTTAAAATAAATGAATAAACAAATTATAAAATATTCAAATTTTAATTAAGCTTGTCCTTTATCTTATCAGCTATCAGCTTTGCCCAATTTTCGATTAACTCGAAATCCTCGCCTTCTATCATTACTCTTATTACAGGTTCGGTCCCGGAAACTCTGAGTACTATCCTGCCGTTTCCGTCAAGTTCCTCTGATACCTTTTTATAAAGTGTTTGGATCTCCATATCATTTTTTAATTCTGCTTTCATCTCATTATTGATTCTTACATTAATTAGCACCTGAGGAAGAGGTTTCATTATTTCAAAAAAACTGCTTGCTCTCATATTATTTTCAGCAAGTATCTGAGCGATTTTCAATGATGCAAGAATCCCGTCTCCTGTTGTAGCATAAGGAAGAAGTATAATGTGCCCTGATTGCTCTCCACCGATAGCATATCCGCTTTTTTGCATTTCTTCTACCACATACCTGTCACCGACTTTTGTCCTTACTACTTTAACTGAGTTCTTCTTTGCAAATACATCAACACCCATATTGCTCATTTCTGTGACTACTAAAGTATCTTTATATAGCAGCCCTTTATTCTTTAAATGCAAAGTGAGTGCAGACATTAAAACATCACCATCAATTACTTCACCTTTTTCAGATACCGCAAGAAGACGATCTGCATCTCCGTCATATGCAAATCCAATATCAAAACCACCCTTAACTACCTCAGTAACTAGATTATTAATATGGGTTGACCCGCAATCTTTGTTTATATTCAATCCGTTTGGAGAAGAGTAAATATGTGAAACATTGCACCCTGTTCTCTTGAATACCTCTGGAGCGATTTCACTTGCAGCTCCATTTGCGCAATCAAGCAGCACTTTTAATTTTGATAGGCTGGTATTGCAGTTTTCTATAAGAAAATCTGAATATGCTTTAACACACTGACAGTTTTTGTGTATTTTACCAATAGCATCATGCGTCTTAATGCTTCCCCCTCCTTCTCCAGTGATTATCCTTTCTATCTGATCTTCCGTTTCATCAGGCAATTTGAATCCGTCTCTATTAAAAAATTTTATTCCATTATACTCATAAGAATTGTGTGAAGCAGATATAACAATACCTGCATCGCAGCCATGAAGCTTTGTAAGATAAGCTACTGCAGGGGTAGTAACTACTCCCGCTCTTATTACATCAGCTCCCATCGCACATAAGCCTGCCTCAGTAGCAGACATAAGCATATCTGATGAAATTCTAGTATCAGATCCTACCAATATTTTAGGCTTATGATTGCTCTCTCCTGCTAACACAAAAGCACCGGCTTTTCCCAAATTAAAAGCAAGGCTCACTGTAAGCTCCTTATTAGCTATGCCTCTTGCACCATCTGTGCCGAATATTTTACCCATACCATCCTCCTCAAACCTAAATTTTATACTTTCTTATTATCGATTCAGCAGTTTTCAATCCATCTACAGCTGCAGACATAATCCCCCCGGCTTTGCCTGCACCTTCTCCGCATGGATAAAGGCCTGTAAAGCCTTTTGCTGTAAAATCATCATCCCTGTCTATGCTTACCGGTGAACTGGTTCTTGTTTCACATGCAGTAAGCACTCCCTTATCGAAACAGCTTAGTTTATTTTGAAAAGAGTTTACTGATGAACATAAAGCACTATATATTTTCTCACTGTATATACCGCTTAAATCCTCATATGAATAACCAGGTCTTATGGTAGGAGTAATGCTGTTTGAGCGTTTTACCAGCTTATCTAAGAATCCTTTTAAGCTCTGAACTCCTGCTACATAATTAGCTCTGCCGATTTTGAATGCTTTTCTCTCAATAATCCTTTGATACTCAATACCTGCAAGCGGATGATCGGAACCATAATCCTCCTTGTCAACAGAAACAACCCATGCGCTGTTGGCATTAATGCCGGACCTGTCTTTAAAGCTCATCCCATTTGTTGCCAGACACCCTTCTTCTGATGAAGCGTTTATAACAAACCCTCCCGGACACATACAGAAGGTATATACTCCTTTTTCGCCTTTTTTGTCAAAAAGTTGATATTCCGCATTAAATGGAATATATTTGGCCTGTTTCTTATACCTGCATTCATTAACATCAGCTTGAAGATGCTCAATCCTGAACCCCACAGAAAAAGGCTTCGAAGACATGCTCAGACCTTTTTCAAACAGCATCCTATATGTATCTCTTGCAGAATGCCCTATTGCCAATACTGCTAAATCGCAGTCAATATGCACATCATTATTAATCGTTACACCACATATTTTATTGTTATTCATAGAAATATCTGTTACCTTGGAATCAAACAGGAAGGAGCCGCCTTTTTCTGTTATATGCTTACGGATTGATGATACCACTGTTTTAAGCACATCAGAACCTATGTGGGGTTTGGCATCGTACAGTATGGACTCATCAGCTCCCATTTCATGAAGTACTGAAAGGACATATGAACATCTTGGATCATTTATTCTTGTAACAAGTTTTCCATCAGAATATGCTCCAGCCCCGCCTTCTCCAAACTGTATATTTGACTCTGTATTGAGGACACCATTACTAAAAAAAGTAATAACATCAGAGTGTCTTCTTTCTATATCTTTTCCTCTTTCAATAATGATTGGTTTATATCCGTACTGAGCCAACAGATAAGCGCTGAACAGCCCACACGGTCCTGCTCCTATTACAACCGGCCTTTTAATAATTATGTTACCAGGTTCAATAGTCCCATATTCAAATGGTCTGTATTCCTTAAGGTTATTTTTCGCAATAAAAGCATCTTCAGCTTCAAATACCGCGCTGATTACATAACAGATATTCCCTGTGTGGCGGGCATCTATAGATTTCTTTTCAAAAGAATGGAATTGGATATTACTGTTATTCAACTTTTTAATAGCTTTTTCAAGCACAATACTTTTAATATCGGTACCATATGCTTCCTTTACAGGAACACTTATTTCGCTAATAATAAACTTTCCCATTTGCTCCTTACTGTCTGGTTACCATAACCGCAATCTGTACGTCCTCATAAAGCCTTACGCCTTGCGGAAGGTTAACATCCGTTACAATCACATCGACTATATGCATTCCTTCTTTAAGGTCTTGCACATTTATATAGAATTTCATATCAGAAATATCCGTATCAGAAATATCAGTACCAAGGCCTACAAGCCTCATACTAAAGGTTTCAGCTTCAATAGAATAGCTAAGTTCAGAGTCAACATTCGTAAGTACTATCTTACTGCTGTCAATTGAGTAGGATGCAATAGTCTCAACATATACATTCAGCGTGGATGAATCCGATAGGGTTATATTGCTTCCGAGCGACAGCATATTCACTTTTAGGTATCTTGTCCCGTCATCTATATTCAAAACATCGATATACGGAGTAATCTGCTCTTTAGTAATAGTTGATATTGTAAGAGCCCGCCCCTTAAGGGTAAGGCTGAACATATCTTCCTTTATTGTATATTCTTGAAGAATATTCTTATTCCTTATTGTCAGTTCCTCTATTCCAAATTCAAAATTTCTTGTTATAAGCTGTTCTATGACAATATTCAGACGCACTTTATTATTTGCATTTAAAACATTATTAACTGTATACACTTTAATATTTGAAGGAACATCCAGTTCCACTTCAGTTGCGAATGATTCTGTTTTCCCGGTTATATCCAATGTTTTGGTATAAATCGTGTTAATATCTTTAATTACAGAATTATCTCCGACAATAATAGCCTGGCTGTATTCCAGTGAGTTGCTGATGTACATATGATTGTCTCCAAGTTCAGAAGCTCCGGAAAGCCTGCTTACCACACTTACCTTTTTACCGATAATAACACTGACATCAACAGTAATAGTGTTTGCATATTCATTCATTACACGCATGCTCTTATCATATACGACACAAGCTTTTCTTAAAGTGAAAGATTGTGTCGCATTATCAAGATTTATATCCACTTGAATACTTCCAATGCCTATTATCATAGATGTAACATCGTTGATTGACTGTATATTTGGAGTTACAGAATATGAGACAAGCTCATACCCCTCCAAGAGGCCTCCATTGAATTTAACAGTCACAGGAAATTCGGAAGATATCAGTTTTTCAACTTTTATTGTCTTTTTTATATCCTCTTCTTTATGTGAAAAAGTAATCTTTGCATCGCCGTTGTAACTGATTCCCTTTACAGTCAGTTCATTAACTGATTCATTAATTATCTCTGTGTAATCGACATATGCAGAAAAGTCTGAAGCTGTAACTCTGTTCACCTCTGTTGCAGCTCCTTTGACTTGAATATCGATGAAGCTGTCAAAACTATTGACGATCTTCAGATTTCTTAAGGTAAGATTCCTTTCATTCTGAATCTGGACAGGTACGGAAATGGTCTTCACTTCAATCGGATTGTTATTAACAGAAACTATAAACCATATGATTATGGCTATTATAACTGCTAATACCTTAAAGAAGAGATTCTTTTTTATCTTACTCCACATTTTTCCTGGCCTTTCCAATTATTTTACCTATCTTTGTCTTTTCTTTTTTTTCTTTAACCAGATTCATCAGAAGTGCTTTTCGTAAGGAATCTGAATTTAAATTTCTTACAAGCCCGCCATTTGATGCGTAGGATATTTTTCCGCTTTCTTCCGACACAATAACAGCTATACAGTCAGAAACTTCTGTAATACCTAATCCGCCTCTGTGTCTCATCCCAAGCTCAGTACTGAGGTTGGGATTATCAGTAAGCGGAAGTAAGCAGGCTGCAGCGATTATCTTATCCTTACGTATAATAACTGCACCGTCGTGCAAAGGGGTTTTTGGCACAAATATGTTCTCCAGAAGCTCTTTTGTAACATCCGCATTCATCTGTACTCCGGTGTTGATGAATTCACCTATTTTTGTAGATTTCTCTATTACTATAAGAGCGCCAATATACTGCTCAGACATATTTTTGCATGCTTTCACTATCTCTTCAACTACTGCTGTGATTTTTATAGTTTCGTCTGAACCTGTATTTGAGAAGAAATGCGTAATTTCACTTGTCCCAAGCCTTTCCAGAACTTTTCTGATTTCAGGTTGGAACAAAACGACTATGGACAATGCCACAAAAGTAAGTATGTTACTGAAAAGGAAAGTCATGATCTGTAAACCTAAAAGGCTGCTTACAATTGCGACAAGTACAATCACCAGCACTCCTTTCAACAGGCTCCAGGCTCTTATCTCTTTAACGAAAATCATCAGCTTATATACAAGGTATGATACAATTGCTATATCTATTATTGCAGATATAACGG
>ENA-UPTA01003405-UPTA01003405.1-activated-sludge-metagenome-genome-assembly--contig:-NODE-3405-length-15672-cov-9.999680_pt1 | contig 15672 bp, 11 predicted proteins | sample MGYA00238184_ERZ773361 | MGnify/ENA primary metagenome ERZ773361 (study PRJEB29100, sample SAMN05720205) | activated sludge metagenome | isolation source: anaerobic digester from wastewater...
TCTACGACGTGTCGTCGCCGACCAAGGTGCTCGAGTACCTCGCGATCGGGCTGCCTGTCCTGGTCAACGACATCCCCGACCAGGCGCACGTCGTGGCGCGCACCGGCGGCGGACTGTGCCGTCCGATGCGCGTCGACGACTTCGTCGACGGCGTGCTGGCGCTGCAAGCCGACTTCGACCGCTACGCGGCGCGAGCGCACGCCGCCCGCGGCTGGCTGCTGGCCGAGCGCGGCTACGACGTGCTGGCCGACCATGTGGCCGCGGTGCTGAAGGAAGCGACCGACTGTCGTGAAAGGTGACGGAATCGGCGTGCCGGCGCGTGGCCGGACCGTACACTGCGCGACGGTTCCACCCTTCCTCCGCCGGTCCGTGTCGATGCGCACCATCCTGCTTCTCGGTCCCGATCTCAATGCCGTCAGCGGCATCAGCACGCACCTCAACCAGCTGCTCGGGTCCGAGGTGGCGCGGCGCTTCCGCGCGCTGCACTTCCAGGTCGGCAGCGAAGGCCGCACCGAGTCGCGGGCGGCGAAGCTGTGGCGCGCGCTGGTGTCGCCGCAGCAGCTGCTGTGGCTGCTGCTGCGCGATCGTCCCGAGATCGTCCACATCAACACCGCGATGGAGCCGAAGGCGTTCTGGCGCGACCTCGTCTACCTGCTGATCGCGCGCGCCTGCGGCCGCCGCATCGTGTACCAGGTGCACGGCGGCATGCTGCCCGAGGAGTTCGCCCGCGGCAGCGCCCTGCGCGCCCGCTTCCTGCGCTGGGTGCTGGGCATGCCCGACCTCGTCGTGCTGCTGGCCCAGGTCGAGCTGCGCGCCTACCGTGCGTTCATGCCGGGCCTGCCGGCGGTGGTGATCGCCAATGCGATCGACACGGGTTGGGCGGGCGTGCGTGCGGATGCCGGGGACGATGACGGCGCCGGCACCCGTGCGGATGCGGGGGCCCACGGCGCCGGCACCGGCGCCGGCCGCGCGCGCGACGTGCTGCGGCTCGTCTACCTCGGGCGGCTGGTCGCCGTGAAGGGGCTGTTCGAGTCGATCGAGGCGGTGGCGCTGCTGCGCGACGCCGGCATCCCCGTGCGGCTGGAGATCGCGGGCAACGGTCCCGACGAGGCGGACCTGCGCGCGCGCGCCGCCGCGCTCGGGCTGCACGACGAGGTCGTGTTCCGCGGCGCGGTCTTCGGCGCGGACAAGGAGCGCCTGTGGCTGCAGGCCGACGTGCTCGTCTTCCCGACCTATCACCGCGAGGGGCTGCCGTACGCGCTGCTGGAGGCGATGGCCGCGGGCGTGGTGCCGGTCACCTGCCCGGTCGGCGCCATCCCCGACGTGATCGAGGACCGGCGCGACGGTCTGCTGGTGCCGCCGCGGGATCCGGCGGCGGTCGCCGCTGCGATCCGATGGCTGGCCGACCACCGCCAGGCGGCCGGTGCGATCGCGCGGGCCGCACGCCAGCGGGTCGGCCGCGACTACTGCGTGGAGCGGCTGGCGGCCGATTTCTGCGGCGTCTACAGCCGCCTCTGACGCGCGCGTCGACCCCTCACCGGACCCGCGGCCATGTGCGGCATCGCAGGCATCGTTCTTCGCGGCGGCGGACCCGACCCGCGTCCCGCGCTCGCGGCCATGGCGGCGACGATCGCCCACCGCGGCCCCGACGACGAAGGCTTCCTGTCCTGCGTCACGCGCGACGGGGGCTGGCGCATCGGCCTGGCGCACCGGCGCCTGTCGATCATCGACGTGGCCAGCGGACACCAGCCGATCGGCAACGAGGACGGCTCGGTGCAGATCGTCTTCAACGGCGAGATCTACAACTTCGCCGCGCTGCGCGACGAACTGCTGGCCCACGGCCACGTGTTCCGCACGCACTCCGACACCGAGACGATCGTGCACGCCTACGAACAGTGGGGCGTCGACTGCGTGCAGCGCTTCCGCGGCATGTTCGCGTTCGCGCTGTGGGACGCCGCGCGCGAGCGCCTGGTCCTGGCGCGCGACCGGTACGGCAAGAAGCCGCTGTTCCTGGCCGAGCGCGACGGCGGCCTCGTGTTCGGCTCGGAGATCAAGGCGGTGCTCGCCGCGCCGGGCATGCGCGCCGCAGCCGATCCTGCGGTGATCCGCGACTACTTCGCGTTCCGCTACGTGCCGGCGCCCGCCACGCTGTTCGCGGGCGTGCGCAAGCTGATGCCGGGCACGGTGGCGGTCTGGGCGCACGGACGGCTCGACGAGCGGCGCTACTGGACCTCGCCCGACCGGGCGCCGACGGACGCGCCGGCGCCGGCCGGCGACGTCGTGGGCGCGTTCCTCGAACGGCTCGACGACGCGGTCCGCGTTCGGATGGTGTCCGACGTCCCGTTCGGTGCGTTCCTGTCGGGCGGCATCGATTCGTCCGCCGTGGTGGCCCTGATGTCGCGCCACTCCGATCATCCGGTGCGCACGTTCTCGGTCGGCTTCACCGAATCGCGCTACAGCGAACTCGGCTACGCGCGCACGATCGCCGACCACTTCCGCACCGAGCACACCGAGCTGACGGTGTCGCAGGCGGACCTGATGGACCATCTGCCCGCGCTCGTGCGCTTTCGCGATGCGCCGGTCGCCGAGCCGTCGGACATCCCCATCTACCTGCTGTCGCAGCGCGCCCGCCAGAGCGTGAAGATGGTGCTCACCGGCGAGGGCTCGGACGAGATCCTCGGCGGCTATCCCAAGCACGTGTTCGAGCGCTTCGTGCCCTGGTACCAGGGCGTTCCAGCGACGCTGCGCGACGGGGTCGTGGCGCCGCTGGTGCGCGCGCTGCCGTTCCGCTTCCGGCGCGCCAAGACGGCGATCGCCACGCTTGCGCTGGCCGACCGCCGCGCGCGCATGGCCCGCTGGTTCGGCGCCGCAGCGCCCGACGAGATCGACGCGCTGCTCGCGCTGCCGGTGGCGGGCGGCGCCGCCGACGCCGACGTCTCGGTCGCAGCCGCCGCTGCCGCCGCGGCGGGCCTGCCGTTCGACGTCGATCCGCGCAACAGCGCGCTGCGCTCGATCCTCTACTTCGACCAGACGAGCTGGCTGCCCGACAACCTGCTCGAGCGGGGCGACCGCATGACCATGGCGGCGTCCATCGAGGCGCGCATGCCGTTCCTCGACCACGACCTGGCCGCCTTCGTGTCCGGGCTCGACGACACCTGGCGCGTGCGCGGGCGGGTGGGCAAGCGCATCCTGCGCCTGGCGATGGCGCGGCTGCTGCCGCAGGCGATCCTCGAGCGTCCCAAGGTCGGCTTCCGCGTGCCGGTGAGCGACTGGTTCCGCGGGCCGATGCGCGACTACCTGCACGACCACCTGTGCGGGCCGAACGCGCGCACGCGCGACTGGTACCGCCCGCAGGCGCTGCGGCGCGTGCTCTCCGAACACGTCGACGGCCGGCAGAACCACGAGAAGCTGCTGTGGACGATGCTGACCCTCGAGATCTGGCATCGTGAATACCTGTGAACCGGCGTGAACGCATCGGCTGGCTCGTGCGCCGGCTGCGCGCGATGGGGCCGGCCGAGATCGCGTGGCGGGTGCGCCAGGCGCTCGCGGCGCGTCTCGAGCAGGCCGGATGGGGTCTGGCCGCACCGCGCACGCCGGCCGGGGCCTGCGGTCCCGCCTGGTTCGACACGGCGCCCGGAGGGCTCGATGCGGCGCGCTATGCGCGCGCGGCCGACCGCGTGCTGTCCGGCACCTACGACGTGTTCGCGTTGAAGGACCTGGGGCTGGGCTTTCCGCCCCCGTGGGACGTCGATCCGCGCACCGGCGTGCGCGCGCCGGCCGTGTTCGGCAAGCGCATCGACTACCGCGATCCGCGCGTGTGCGGCGACGTGAAGTACCTGTGGGAGATCAATCGCCACCTCGAGCTGGTGACGCTGGCGCAGGCCTGGCGGCTGACCGGCGCGGCGCGCTACGCGCAGGGCTGCCGGCGGATGCTCGAGTCGTGGTTCGACGCCTGCCCCTATCCGATGGGGCCCAACTGGACGAGTTCGCTCGAGCACGGGATCCGGCTGGTCAACTGGTCGGTGGCCTGGCATCTGCTCGGCGGGGACGGGGCGCCGGTGTTCGGTGGCGCCGACGGCCAGGTCTTCCGTGCGCGCTGGCTGCGCTCGGTGCGCGAGCACTGTCACTTCATCCGCGGCTGGCTGTCCCGGCACTCGTCGGCGAACAATCACCTGCTGGGCGAGACGATGGGGCTGTTCGTGGGGGCGCTGACCTGGCCGCTGTGGCCGGAGAGTGCGGCCTGGCGCGAGGACGCCCGCGTGCTGTTCGCGCACGAGGCGCTGCTGCAGACGGGGCCCGACGGCGTCAACCGCGAGCAGGCCGTCTGGTACCAGCACTCGGTGATGGAGATGATGCTGATCTGCCGCCAGGCCGGCCGCGCGGCCGGCTGCAGGTTCGGCGCCGACTTCGACGCCCGTCTGCACGCGATGTTCGACTACGTCGCGGCGCTGACCGACCGCAGCGGCCGCCTGCCGATGATGGGCGATTCCGACGATGCGCTGATGGTGCGCTGGGATCCGGACGGCACCGACAATCCGTTTCCGTCGCTGCTGATGACCGGGGCGGTGCTGTTCGACCGCGCCGACTGGGCGGCGGCGGCGGCCCGCGGGCGGGCCTGCGATCCGCGCGGGCGCGCGCACGATCCGGCCGTACCCGACGACCGCAACGCCTGGCTGCTCGGCGCGGCCGGCGCGGCGGCGCACGCGCGGTTCGTGTCCGCACCCCCGCATGCCGACGCGCGCCGCATGCGCTTCGACGACGGCGGGATCTACCTGCTCGGCACCCGGTTCGGCGAGGACGACGAGGTCCTGGCCGTGGTCGACGCCGGTCCGCTCGGCTACGGCGCGATCGCCGCGCACGGGCACGCCGATGCGCTGTCGATCACGCTGTCGGCGTACGGGCGGCAGCTGCTGGTCGATCCCGGCACCTATGCGTACCACACCGAGAAGGCGTGGCGCGATCATTTCCGCTCGACTTTCGCGCACAACACGGTCTGCATCGACGGATGCGACCAGTCGGTCAGCGGTGGCAACTTCCTGTGGCTGGACAAGGCGCGGGCGCGCTGCCACGTGCACGAGGTCGACGGTCCGGTGCAGCGCTTCGAGGGCGAACACGACGGCTACCTGCGGCTGCCCGACCCGGTGGTGCATCGCCGGCGCATCCGGTTCGAGCCCGATGCCGCGCGTTTCATCGTCGAGGACGAGATCGACGGGCGCGGTCGCCATACGGCGCAGATCTGCTGGCACCTGGCCGAGGACTGCACGGTCTCGTCCGACGGGCGCCGGGTGACCGCCCGCAGCGGCGGCGTCGAACTGACGATCGAGGTGCCCGACGCGCCCGACGGTCCGCGGCTGCTTCGCGGCAGGGAGTCGCCGCCGGCGGGCTGGATGTCGCGTGCGTTCGACGTGCGCGTGCCGATGTCTACCGCAGTGTGGGATTGTTCCGCGCAAGGCAGAACGCGGGTCACTACGATTCTGGTCATCCGGCGATCCGATGCCGGCGGCGTGCATTGAGGGGGATCCGTGCGGATCAGCGTGTTCGGTCTGGGGTATGTGGGGGTCGTGTCGGCCGCGTGTCTGGCGACCGACGGGCATGTGGTCGTCGGCGTCGATCCGAACGAGACCAAGGTGGATCAGATCGCGAGCGGGCGCTCGCCCATCGTCGAGACCGACATCGACGAGATGGTCCGTGCACAGGTCGCGGCCGGGCGGCTCAGCGCCACGATGGACGTTGCCGCCGCGGTGCGCGACACCGAGCTGTCGCTGATCTGCGTCGGTACGCCCAGCCAGGGCAACGGCAGCCTGGACCTGAAATACGTCGCGCGGGTCTGCGAACAGATCGGTGCGGCGCTCGCGCACAAGTCCGGCTTCCACGTGGTGGTCGCCCGCAGCACGATGCTGCCGGGAACGATGCGCGACCTGGTGATCCCGACGCTGGAGCGCTGTTCCGGCAAGGTCGCGGGGCGCGACTTCGGCGTGTGCGGCAATCCCGAGTTCCTGCGCGAGGGCACGGCGGTGTACGACTACCGCAATCCGCCCAAGACCGTGATCGGCGAGACCGATGCCCGCAGTGGCGACGTGCTCGCGTCCGTCTACGCGGGGCTGAAGGCGCCGCTCATCCGGACGGACGTGGACACCGCCGAGATGGTCAAGTACGCCGACAACGTCTGGCACGCGCTGAAGGTCTGCTTCGCCAACGAGATCGGCAACGTCTGCAAGGCCCTGGCGATCGACAGCCATCGTGTGATGGACATCTTCTGTCAGGACACCAAGCTCAACCTGTCCCCGTACTACCTGAAGCCGGGCTTCGCCTTCGGCGGGTCGTGCCTGCCCAAGGACGTGCGTGCGCTCAGCTTCAAGGCGCGCACGCTCGACGTGCCGCTTCCGGTCATCGGTTCGATCCTCGAGAGCAACGAGCTGCAGATCCGGCGCGGGGTGGACATGATCATGGCGCGCGGCAGCCGCAGGATCGGCGTGCTCGGCTTCAGCTTCAAGGCGGGCACCGACGACCTGCGCGAGAGCCCCATGGTCGAGGTGATCGAGCGCCTGATCGGCAAGGGCTACGACCTGCGCCTGTACGACCGCAACGTCGCGATCGCGCGCCTCACCGGTGCGAACCGGGACTTCATCCTCAACCACATTCCGCACATCTCGCGCCTGATGGTGGACAGCATCGACGACGTGCTCGCGCACGGCGACACCATCGTCGTCGGCAACGGCGCGCGCGAGTTTGCCGACGTCGGCGCCCGGCTCCGCGACGGGCAGGCGCTGGTCGACTTCGTCCGGATCGCACAGGAGCGCTCGAACGGGCGCCAATACGATGGCATCTGCTGGTAACGGGCGTCGGGTCCTGTTCATCGTCGAGAACCTGCCGTCGCCCTTCGACCGCAGGATCTGGCAGGAGGCGACCACGCTGCAGCAGGCGGGCTACCTGGTCAGCATCATCTGCCCCACCGGCCCCGGCTGCGAGAAGCGCTTCGAGGTGATCGACGACATCGCGATCTACCGGCATCCGCTGCCCCTCGAGGCCGAGGGCGCGCTCGGATACGCGCTCGAATACGGCTCTGCGCTGTTCTGGGAGTTCCGGCTGGCGTGGCGGGTGTGGCGCGAGCGCGGCTTCGACGCGATCCACGCGGCCAATCCCCCGGACCTGATCTTCCTGGTGGCGGGCTTCTTCAAGCTGTTCATGCGCAAGAAGTTCCTGTTCGACCATCACGACATCAATCCCGAGCTGTACGAGGCGAAGTTCAACCGCCGCGATCTCTTCTGGAAGCTGATGCTGTTCCTGGAGCGGTGTTCGTTCGCGGCCGCCGACGTGTCGATCGCGACCAACGAGTCGTACCGCAGGATCGCCCTCGAGCGCGGCCGCATGCGGGACGACCGGGTGTTCGTGGTCCGCAGCGGCCCCAAGCTCGAGCGCCTGAAGCAGGTGCCGCCGGTGCCGGCACTGCGCTGCGGCCGCCGCTTCCTGGTTGGCTACGTCGGGGTGATGGGCCGGCAGGAAGGCATCGACCTGCTGCTGGAGGCGGTGGCGCACCTCGTGCACCGGCTCGGCCGGACCGACGTGCACTTCGGCCTGGTCGGCGGCGGCACCTCGCTGGAAGCGATGCGCCAGCTCGCCGTCGACCTCGGCGTGGCCGAGTACGTGACGTTCACCGGGCGGGTCGACGACGCGCGCATGCTCGAGATGCTCAACACGGCCGACGTGTGCGTGAACCCGGACGTGGCCAACGAGATGAACGACAAGTCCACCATGAACAAGATCATGGAGTACATGGCCCTGGGCAAGCCGATCGTGCAGTTCGACCTGGCCGAAGGCCGGTTCTCGGCACAGGACGCGTCGCTCCATGCGCGTCCCAACGACGTCGTCGACCTGGCCGAGAAGATCGTCGCGCTGCTCGACGATCCCGAGCGTCGCCGCGCGATGGGCGAGTTCGGCCGCCAGCGCGTGACCAGCGAACTGGAGTGGCGCTACGAGGCGCCCAAGCTGCTCGCCGCGTACGACACGCTGTTCGAGGGCCGCGCGCCCGTCACCGCGCGCGCGGACGGGCGCGGGCGAGCCACGCGATGAAGCCCAGCATCGAGAACACCAGCACCTGCTGGCTGGGCATCATCACCATCGCGTTGCTGTAGACCAGCGACGAGGCGGCGAGGACCGTCGCCGCCAGCGCCGACCGTGCCAGCGCCCGTTCGAGACCGGGGCGCGCCGTGCGGGCCAGCCGCCAGGCATGGGCCGCCGCGGCGGCGAACACCCCGAGATACAGCGCCAGGCCCACCAGGCCGAAATCCCACAGCACGCTCGATGCGGACACCAGGTCGAGGTCGAGCCCGCCCTGGCGCAGGCTGACGGCGCTGCGGCCGTCCTCGGCGCTGAACGCGCTGCCCACCCCGTGCCCGAACACCGTCGCGCGGGGATCCTGGAAGCCGTGCTGCTTCCACCAGTGCTGATAGACGGTCTTGCGGTTCAGGCCGGTCTTGTTCGAGTAGCCGGTCTCGCCGATGTTGTACTCCAGGATCGTCTCGATGCGCTCGTCGACGGGCTCGGCGGTGTGGCTGCCGGTCTGCTGCCACACCAGGTAGGCCGAACCGAACGCCACCAGTGCCGCGGCGCCGGCCACGAAGCCGGCCACGAAGCGCAGCGGGTTGGCGAGCAACTGGTCGGCGAACACCACCAGCAGGGCGAGCGGAATCCACAGGAAGATCACGTTCACCTCGCCGACCAGCAGCGGCACGAACACCAGCACCAGGCCCGCCGCCAGCGCGGGCGCCCGCAGAAGGCGCTCACGCCAGGCGCAGGCCAGGGCGGCGATCGCGCAGACCTGCATCAGCGCCAGCACGCCGCTGGCGCCGGTGCCGATCTGCGAGAGTTCCAGCGTGCCGACCACGGCGTCGATCGGCTCGCCATCCATGCTCGGCACCAGCACGAAGCGCTGGTACACCGACATCGGCGCCTGCACCAGCGTGATGCCGAGCAGCAGCAGCACCCACGCGCGCACGGTGCGCGCGGGGAACGCGACCACCGCGAACGCGAACAGCACGCCCCAGTACTGGAGCTGCCGCTTCAGGCCCTTGACCGCCTCGGCCAGCGGCACGTCGGCCCACGCGGTGCTCGCGGCCGCGTACACGACGAAGCACACGGCCAGGGTCACGAACAGGGGCGTCGGCGTGTCGCGCCGGTGCAGCCCGGCGTGGATGAGCGCCGACCCGGCGAGCAGGAAGCCCAGGATCGCGAACAGCCACGGCAGCTTGTCGAGGGCCTGCACGTAGAAGGCCAGCGGACCCGACAGCACGAGTGCGCCGACCAGGATCAGCGTGAGCGTGATGGCCGGCATGCCGAGCAGCGCGACGCCGATCATGCCGCCGAGCGCGAGGGCGATCAGGATCACGTTGCCGGTCGAGACCACGAGGCCTCCGACCGCGGCCATCGCCAGGAAGGCGGCGGTCAGCCCCCAGATCGTCAGTCGGTCGGGGCGCAGCACCTCGGCCGCGCGGTCGGCGAGCGCCTTCATCGCCGGCGGCACCGGGCTCAGTACTCGTTCAGCGTCGAGCCCAGCACCTGGACACCGGACGCGATCAGGGTCGCGGACAGTCCGGAGACATCCCGGGCGCGGGTGTGGTCGCGGCGGGCGACGATCAGCGCGGCGCCGGTCCGGCGCGCGACGACGTGGAAGTCGGAGGCGAGCTGTGCGGACGGCGTGTCGACGAGGATCACGTTGAAGTGCGACGACAGCTCGTCGAGCAGGTGCCGGAAGACGTCGCGGCCGAGCAGCTCCTGCGGGTTCGGCGGCAGCGGGCCGGCCGGCAGGACGGACAGCCGGGGCAGGCTGCGCAGCTTGCGGATCTCCGACAGGCCGGCGCGGCCGCCGAGCAGACCCGACAGGCCCATGCGGTTCTTCAGGCCGAACAGGCGGTGCTGCGACGGATTGCGCATGTCCGCGTCGATCAGCAGGGTCGACTCGCCGAGCTGCGAGAAGGCCACCGCCAGGTTGGCGCTGACGTAGCTCTTGCCGTCGCCCTGGTCGACGCTGGCCACGGCCAGCGCGGTGCGGCCCGGCGAGCCGTCGAACCAGCGCAGCATCAGCTGGCTGCGCAGCGCGCGGATCGACTCGGCGAACGGCATCGACGGATTCAGCGCCGTGACGAGGCCGGGCGGCAGCAGGGTGCCGGAGGCGTCGCGTGCGACCGGGTAGCCGAACTGGCGCGCCAGCGCGCCGTCGACCGCCTTCTGCGGCGCAAAGCCCAGCCGCACGACGAGCTCGCCGAAGCGGCGCCGGCGCACCTTCTGCTCGGCCAGCACCTGCTCCATCTGGGACGGGGTCAGGTGCCCGCCTTCGACCAGCAGGGTGCCGATCGCGTCACGCGCGGCCGGCTGGCGGCTGGAGCGGCGCGCGAACGCGGAGGTCGGATGGATCGCCGTGTCGCCGTCGTGCGCGGACGGCGCCGGGATCCGGGTGTCGGCCGGGGTGTCGGTCAGGCCGTCGGTGCGGGGGGCGGTCCGGTGGTCGGTCCGGGGTGGGGGCGTGTTCACGGAGCCTCCTTCAGGCGGCCCGCGCGCCGAGCGCACGGACCTCCGACTCGGCGCCCGGCAGGGCATGATCGGGCAGGCCGGCCGAGCCGGAGTCCGCCACCAGACGGCGCGGGCGCAGCGAGTCCGAGCGCGTGAGCACGGCCAGCACCGGCACGCCGGTCGCCCGGTGCAGGTCGTCGGCTTCGCGCACCGGGCTGTGCACCTTCTCGATGGTGAGCGCTGCGAAGGCGCCGAGCAGCAGCCCGAGCAGGCCGCCCACCATCATGTTGAGCAGCGGTTTCGGACGCGCGGGGCTCCTCGGCGCCACCGCGCTCGACAGCACGCTGACGTTCGACAGGCCCAGGTTCGCCTCGATGCTGGTCTGCGTGAGCCGCTGCGACAGCAGGTCGACCGATTTCTGCGCCTCGTCGACCTCGCGCTGCAGCGCCGAGAGCTGGTCGCGCTGCTTGCGCAGTGCGAGCACCGACGACTTCTGCGCCTCGAGCGCCGCCCGCGTGCGCGCCGCGCGCTGTGCGCTGATCGCGGCCTCCGCGGCGATGCTGTCGCCGACGCGGGCGAGCTCCGTGCGGTAGCGCTGGTTCAGGTCGGCGAGCTCCGACTGCAGGGCGATCATTTGCGGATGGTTGGCGCCGAGCCGCGAGGACAGTTCCTCGATGCGTCCGCGCACGCGCCCGATGTCGGTCTTGATCCCCGCCAGCACCTGGCTGCCGACGACCTCGGGCATCGCTTCCGGGCTGCCGCCGCGCATCGTGGCCTCGCGTGCGCGGGCCGCCGCCGCGGCCGCCTCGAGCTGCACCAGCTGGCTCGACAGCTCCTGCAGCCGGGTGTTCTCGACGTCGCGGGTCTCGTCGCCGGAGGTGATGCCGCTGTCGCGCTGGAAGCGCGACAGGCGCTCGCGCGCGTCGGCCAGACGCCTGCGCGCGTCGGCCGTCTGCGTCTCGAACAGGTTGGCATAGTCACGCGCGGGCTGGGTCTTCATGCCGAGTGTGGCATCGATGTAGGCCTGCGCGAACCCGTTGGCGACGCGCGCCGCGAGCGCCGGGTCGAGGGCTTCGAACGAGAGCTTCAGCAGCGGGGCGTCGCGGCCCGGCTCGACCTTCAGGTCGAGCACCAGACGCTGGCGGATCCAGCCCTCGGGATCGCCCTTGCCGCCGCCCAGGCGGTTCCACTGCACCAGCATCGCCGGGTCCTGAGCCAGGCGCAGGTCCTGCATCACCCGGTCGACCACGCGTCCGCTGCCGATCAGTTCGATCTGGGCGGCCATCAGCGCGGCCACCGATCCCTGCAGGTAGACCGAGCCGCCCATCACGGGATCCTTCGACGGGATGTCGATCAGCATCGACGTTGTCGCGACGTAGCGCTTGGGCGTGAGCAGCGTGCCGGCGGCCGTCGTCACCAGGGTGACGGCGAGGATCGCCAGGATCAGCCACATCCGGCTGCCGAGCACGCGCATCAGACGACCGAGCATCATGGGAACACCTGCTCCGAGCGGGCAAGAGTGGGAGACGGAGCGAATACTCCCATGGCGATCCGGGCCCCGGGAAAGAACAAGTTCACTGAAACGGCCCGATCGCATGTCGGTCGGCCACGCGGCGCACGACGGGGAACGGGCGGCGGCGTGCCGCGTCAGTCTTCGGCGAAGATGCGACGCCCGCCGATGCGGTTGATCTGCCGCCGCTCGGCCCGGTCGAACGGGCTCCAGACCAGCAGCACGGCCCCGTAGACCAGCCCGCCCAGCGCCGCGGCCAGCGGCACCACCCACGCCACCGGCAGGTGCATCGCCAGTGCGGTGACCGCGCAGCCGGCGCCGGTGGCCACCGCCAGCGGCGCCAGACGGCTGAGCGCGACCGAATACGGATGTCCGCGGCGCGCGAGCAGCGTCAGCACCGTGAAGGTGCAGACGATCTCCTCCGCGACCATCGCGCCGACCAGCGCGAACGCCCCCCAGCCCGCCTGGATCAGACCCCAGGCCAGCGGCAGGACCAGCACGCACGCCACGCTGGCGCGCAGCCAGATCCCCGTCTGCTGCACGCAGTTCACGAACAGCCCGAGCAGGCTGCGGTGGCTGCGCGAAAAGGACACGAACAGCAGCACGATCAGCAGCCAGTACGCGTCCTGCAGGCGCGCGCCACCGATCAGCCGCATCGCCTCCTGTCCCGCGCCCAGCAGCACGCCGGCCACCGGCGCCGACGTCAGCAGGCTGAGCTTGGCCGCCAGCAGCATGCGGCGGTTCAGCTGGGCGTCGTCGCGGTCGCTTGCATACGTGGCGACCAGCATCGGGCGGATCACCGACAGCAGGAACTCGCTGGGCAGGTAGCGGCGCACCTGCTCGGCCAGGTTGCGCGCGAAGCCGAACAGCGCCGACGCTGCCGGCCCCAGCAGCGCATTGGCCAGCAGCTGCAGTGCGGGCGCCGAATAGAGGTTCGCGACGGCATTGCTGGCGTAGTTGTAGCCGGCGATCTCGACCAGCGCGCGCCGCGTCGGTGGCGTCCAGTCGGGGTCTTCCTCGCCGTCGGGCAGGGCCCGCAACAGGGTCGCCGACAGCAGCGTGGCCGCGGCGGCGGCGGCCGCCGAGGCCACGAGCTCGATGCGCAGGACCGTGGTCAGGTCGACCTGCCCGCCCTGCAGCAGCAGGTAGCCGAGCGGCGCGAGGAAGACGAGGTTGCGCAGGATCTGGACGGCCTGGGCGCGCTTCTGTGCCAGCAGCGATTCGAGCACGACCGTGCTGAGGAAGCGGTTCACGCCGTCGAACAGGCAGATCAGCAGGAAGGCGCCGATCGCATCGGCCGCGCCTTCGACCTTCAGCCAGCCCATCCACCAGTGCGCGCCTGCCCACAAGGCCAGCAGCGCCAGCGCCAGCGGCGCCAGGCTGGCGAGTCCCAGCTGCAGCAGCAGCCTGCGCAGCGCGGGGCCGCCGGCGTGGATCCGGTATTCGGGCATGTAGCGGATGCCGATCCACGGGATGCCGAGCGATGTGTAGAGCACGATCAACTCGAGCCCGGCCAGCAGGGTCAGGTACTGGCCGTAGTCGCCGAGCGGCAGGCTGCGCGCGAGCACGAGAAACAGCGTGAAGCCGATCAGCGCGCTCGTCACCCGGCCGGCGGCGAAGGCCACCAGGCTGGAGCGGAACAGGCCCATCGAGTAGTAGGTGCGTGCGGCGGTCATCGCGCAGCGCTCCCCGTCCGCGGATCGGCCGTCATGCGGCGCGCCTGCGGAACAGCGTCCAGAACAGGTCCTCGGACGGATAGGGCAGCTCGACCCGGTCCGGCAGCAGGCGCAGCGCGGCGCGCAGCGGTGCGGTCGCCGCGCCCGCCCCGAGCTTGTACCCGAGCAGCGACTTCACGTGGGCGCCCGAGATGCGCTTCGCGGGCCGCCCGCCGGCGACCGGTTCCATGTCGAATGCGGCGGCGAGCCGGGTGAGGCTGCCGCGCGAGAACATGTGCAGCACGCTGGGCGGGCTGTACTCGTGCCAGCGCCGGCCGAGCAGACGCGCGCTCAGGCTGCTGCTGTCCCAGGTCTCGATGAGCCAGCAGCCGCCCGGCCGGGTCAGCCTGCGGGCGTTCTCGAAGGCGGTGCGCAGGTCGTGGAAATGCGCGACCACCTGGATCATCGCGACGAGGTCGAAGCCCGGGTGCGCGCCATCGCCCGCGCCCGGGTCATCGGCGCGCAGGTCGCCCGGCGCCTCGAGCGTGCCGACCCGCACGTCCAGCCCGAGCACGCCGCGGGCGTGGGCGGCCATCGCGGCGTTGGGTTCGAGGCCCACGCCCTGCCATCCCGCGTCGGCCAGCCCCTGAAGCACGAACCCGGCCGCGGCGCCCACGTCGAGCACCCGGCCCGGCGTCAGGTACGGTCGGACGAGCTGCCCGTAGCGGCGGCCGTGCGCACGCAGCATGGCCGCGCCGGCAAGGTAGTCGGGATAGCCGGCACCGCCGCCGGTGAAGTAGTCGTCGCCGTAGACCGCGCCGACGTGGTCGGGGCGCACCGCGTCCGCGGCGAAGCGGTGGTCGCAGTGCGGACAGTGCCGGATCGTGTGGCCGTGGACGGTGAACAGCGCGCGCGTGGTCCCGTCGCACACCGGACAGGGGCCGGTCTGCACGGGGCGATCGCGTCGGGCGGCGGTGGCGGTCATGGGTCGGTTCGGGACGCGCGCCGGTCGGGGTCGATCCGGCCGCGCGTCCGGCTCCGCAGTCTATGTGCGGGCACCGCTGCGCACAGTGCGTTCGTTCACTGTCGCACGGTATCCTCGCGGCGATCGACCACACAGGAGGAGACGATGACGCAAGGGCGGTACGACGGCAAGGTGATGCTGGTGACGGGGGGCGGCAGCGGCATTGGCCGGGCAACGGTGCTGCGCTTTCTCGACGAGGGGGCACGCGTGGTGATCGCCGACTACAACGAGGCCGCCGCCCGCGAGACCGCGGCGCTGGCCGGCGTGCGCGGTGCCGGAGAGCGTGTGGCCGTGGTGCGCGCCGACGTCGCTTCCGAGGCCGACAACGCCGCGATGGTCGCGGTCGCGCTCGAACGCTTCGGACGTCTCGACTTCGCCTTCCTCAACGCCGGCGTGGGCGGCGCCTTCGGGCCGATCGCCGACACCACGGTCGAGGAATGGGACTACACCTTCCACGTGCTGGTGCGCGGCGTGTTCCTGGGCATGAAGCACTGCGCGCAGCCGATGCGTGCGGCGGGCGGCGGCGCGATCGTGGTCACCGCGTCGATCGCGGGCGTGTCCGGCGGCGCCGGGTCGCATGCCTACTCGGCGGCCAAGCGCGCGGTCATCAGCCTGACCGAGAGCGTGGCGGTGGAGTTCGCCGGGTATGGCATCCGCGTGAATGCCGTCGCGCCCGGCACCATCATGACGCCCCTGCTGCATCGAGGCCGCCCCGACCAGCTCAAGCCGTCCCTGACCGAGCAGCCGTGGCCGGAGCGTGGGGCGCCCGAGCACATCGCATCGGTCGTCGCCTTCCTGTGCTCGGACGACGCGCGGTTCGTCGTCGGCGAGACGGTCGTGGTCGACGGCGGACGCATCGCGCAGGGCATGGCGATGTTCGGCGCGGGCGCCGACAACATCCTGCTGCGCCGCGCCGGCGTCAACCGCGGCAGCACCGGCGAGGCCGGCGAGGTGCGCGACCCGGGGCGCTGACCCCG
>ENA-UPTA01003407-UPTA01003407.1-activated-sludge-metagenome-genome-assembly--contig:-NODE-3407-length-15660-cov-9.745851_pt1 | contig 15660 bp, 8 predicted proteins | sample MGYA00238184_ERZ773361 | MGnify/ENA primary metagenome ERZ773361 (study PRJEB29100, sample SAMN05720205) | activated sludge metagenome | isolation source: anaerobic digester from wastewater...
TTCTTCAATTACTATGATGCCAGTGGTAGCGGGAAGCGGTATTTGTATGGAGGAATGATTGCCGGAAACCTCGACGTCACGGCATATTCCAATACGATCCTGGCTCTTTACACAATGCCTGAAAAGATATTGGGCGGCTACTATACAATGGGTGTTGCCGTTCCGTATGTCTGGGCGGACGTCAAAGGCCATGTCCACATTACTGGCCCCGGAGGAGCAACAATAACCCGGAGCAAGAGCGACTCAGCCGACGGTTTCGGCGATATCACCGTTTATCCATTCATGCTGGGCTGGAGCAGTCTGGATGGTGAACTGAGATATGACGTCCGCCTGGGCATCTATGTGCCCACCGGCGAGTATGAGAAAGGCAAATTGGCCTGCCTGGGTAAAAACTACTGGACACTCGAGCCTGCCGTCTCGATCAGCTACTTGAGCAGTAAAATAGGATTGGAACTGACTGCATTTGCGGGAGTCGATTTTAACTCTATGAACGAAGATACAGATTATCAAAGCGGAAACCAGTTTCATCTGGATGTAACTGTGGCTGAACACCTTCCGCTATTTGGCGGCATCATCGGTTTGGGGGCAAACGGCTTTTATTACCATCAGATGAACGGCGACAGTGGGGATGGCGCTGTTCTCGGCGACTTTGAAGGTTACACGCTCGGGGTTGGACCTGTGCTTTCGTACGCCACAAAAATCTGGGGGAGAAATCTTGTAACTGAAATCAAATGGCTTTCGGACATCGATGTTGAAAAGCGCCTGGAAGGGGATAATATCTGGTTCAAACTGGCGGTGTTATTCTAAGGGAGTAATCACAAATTCAAGAATACAAAGAAAGAAAAGGAGAAAATGTGATGAGAACAAAATTGACTGCACGCAGTAAAGCCGGTGCCTGCGCCGTTCTCGGCACGGCACTGGCGGGTGGAGCGCTGATCAGCAGCGCTGCCGCCCAGGAAGTCCTTCCGGCCCCACCGGCCCCGTTCAAGGGTCAGATCGGGCTCTCTGTGAAGGATTCGAAGTCTGATTTCCCGCAGCCCATCAAGGCGCCCCAAAAGGCACCCAATGTCGTCGTCATCATCCTCGACGACGTGGGCTACGGTGCGTCGAGCACCTTCGGGGGACCGTGCGATACGCCCACCCTCGATAAACTGGCCGCCAACGGGCTGCGCTACACGCAGTTCCACACCACGTCCATCTCATCGCCCACGCGCGCGTCGCTGCTGACCGGCCGCAACCATCACACGGTACACACCGGCAATATCATGGAATGTGCTACCGGCTACCCGGGCTATGACAGCCTGATGGGCAAGGACACCGCCACGGTGGCGGAAGTCCTCAAACAGAAGGGTTGGAATACGGCCTGGTTCGGCAAGAACCACAACGTGCCGGACTGGCACAACAGCGCGGCCGGACCGTTCGATCTTTGGCCTACTGGGTTAGGCTTCGAGAAGTTCTACGGGTTTATCGGGGCCGAAACGGATCAGTGGCGGCCCGCGGTGTTTGACGGGACCAAGCCCGTGGAGCCATACCTGAACAATCCGGAGTACAACTTTGACTACGACCTCGCCGACCAGGCCATTGCATGGGTCCGGGCGCAAAAGGCCGTGGCCCCAGACAAGCCGTTCTTCCTCTACTATGCCCCCGGCGCCACGCATTCACCGCACCACCCGAAAAAGGAATGGATAGCCAAATACAAGGGCAAGTTCGACCAAGGTTGGGACAAGGTGCGCGAAGAAACCCTGACACGGCAGAAGAAACTGGGTATCGCGCCTGCCAATACGAAGCTTACCGAGCGCAGCAAAGGCCTGCCCGCCTGGGATTCGCTCAATGCCGAACAGAAGCAGCTCTATGCTTACATGATGGAGGTGTACGCCGGCTATCTCTCCCAGACCGATTATAATGCCGGCCGGGTCCTGGATGCTATCGATAAGTTGGGGCAGATGGACAACACCCTGGTCATCTATATTTGCGGCGACAATGGGGCCAGCGGCGAGGGCCGGCTCCAGGGTTCTTACAATGAACTGGCCATGATCAATATGGTTCCAGAAGATTTAAAGGATATTTTGAAGCAGAAGGATAACCTGGGAACCTGGAAGACACACAACCACTACCCGGCGGCCTGGGCGCACGCCATGAACGCCCCGTTCCAGTGGACCAAGGTCAATGCCTCGCATTACGGCGGCACGGCCAACGGCATGGTGTTCTCCTGGCCCGTGCGCATCAAGGACAAGGGCGGCATCCGGCCCCAGTGGCACCACGTCATCGACATCGTGCCAACGCTCTATGAGGTTACCGGCATTGAGGCTCCCTCCATGGTGAACGGAGTGGCGCAGAAGCCCATCGAGGGCGTGAGCATGGCTTACACCTTTGACAACCCCAAAGCGCCGTCCACGCATCACACCCAATACTTTGAGGTATTCGCCCACCGCGCCATCTATCACGACGGCTGGCTGGCTGGCACCACCCCTCCGTACGGCGGGAGCTGGGAAGACCAGACTAAATGGCAACATGTCGATGTGATCAATGGCTATAAGTGGGAGCTCTACAACGTCGCCAACGACTTCAGCGAGGCCGTCAATCTGGCGGACAAGTATCCCGAAAAACTGCATGACCTCCAGTTGCTGTTCTATGCCGAAGCGTCCAAGTACAACGTGCTGCCCCTGGACGACAGCGGCACGGAGCGGACGAGCCCTGGCATTAGGCCAAGTCTTACAGCCGGACGCACCGAATTCGTTTACACCGGTCCGGTGAAGCGCATCCACGAAGGCTCGGCGCCGGACATCAAGAACAGGTCGTACCGCATCACCGCGGACGTGGCGCTCTCCAAGGGTGGCGAACAGGGCGTGCTGGTGACGCAGGGAGGCCTGTCCGGCGGCTTCGCGCTGGTGTTCGAAAAAGGCAAGCCGGTTTTCTATTACAACATGGCGAATGTCGCTCATTACAAGATCGCTTCCAAGCAGGCCCTGAAACCTGGCAAACACATTGTGGTCTTTGATTTCCTCTATGACGGCGGCCTCGGCAAAGGCGGCACCGGCACACTCAGCGTGGACGGAATGCAGGTGGCCCAGGGACGGATTGATCGAACCGTCCCTTTCCGTTACTCCCTTGACGAGACGTTCGATGTGGGCGAGGACACGGGCACGCCGGTGGACCTCGCTTATGACGTGCCGTTCAGGTTCACAGGTACCATCGACAAGCTGGTCATCAAGTACCTCGACGGTGGCAAGATTTCTGCGGCCGACCAGAAGCAAATCAATGCATTGGAGAGCAAGATCAAGGCTGATTGATACACACTCTTCCTGATTTACCCCACCCTCTTTACGGGGGTGGGGTTTGAGTATTTGGATCATTATGGAATGGAAACGATAGTGCCCATGAACTGATTGGATATAAATTCAAAAAAGAGAAAGACAATGCGGCGGAATTCTGATCGCGCTATGACCGAATGAAAGAAAAATGACTCGAGTGGACATCTTGAATATGAAGAAAGGAATGGCTGCTTCAAACGTGAACGAGTCCATGACGGGTATCCACGTCGTGGCCAAGCCCATGGGACCGATGTGCAACCTGACCTGCGATTACTGCTTCTACCTGGAAAAAAAGGCTTTATTCGGAGAGGGCGAAGCCTTCCGGATGAGCGATGCAGTTCTTTCCTCCTTTATCAAAGATTACGTCACATCCCAGCCCACGCCGGCAGTGGAGTTTGTCTGGCAGGGCGGTGAACCCACGCTTGCGGGCCTTGATTTCTTCAGAAAGGTGATCAAGGAACAGAAACCATATACAAAGAAGAAGACTATCACAAACTCGCTACAGACCAACGGTACACTCCTCACTGACGAGTGGTGTGAATTCCTGAAGAAGAACAATTTCATGGTGGGCATCAGCCTCGACGGACCACAGGATATCCATAACACCTACCGCCGCGATCGCGCAGACAAAGCGTCGTTCGCGGAAGTCATGCGGGGCCTGAAGCTGGTGCAGAAGCACAGGGTAGAGTATAACGTGCTGGCCTGTGTGGGCCGGCATACGGCGCAGAAGCCCCGTGAAGTATATTCATTTTTAAAGAGTGAAGGCGTCGAATTCATCCAGTTCACTCCGGTCATCGAGCGCCTGCCCGATGAAACGAGCCGGCGGAACGGTCTGCGTTTAGCCGGACCAGCTGTTCTGGACAAGGATGAAACGCAGACTCAGGTCACCCCCTGGACTGTGGTGCCGGAAGACTATGCGGATTTTCTCATAGCCATATATGAGGAGTGGGTGCGCCACGACATCGGTGAGGTCTTTGTCATGAACTTCGAGTGGGCACTCAATGCCTGGATCGGCAACCCCTCGCCTGTGTGCATTCATGCCGAACAGTGCGGCCGCGCCGTGGTCATCGAGCACAACGGCGATGTCTATGCCTGCGATCACTGCGTCTATCCCGAATACAAACTCGGGAACATCGCCGATGACACGCTGGCGCACATGGTGAATCAGTCGCTGCAAAAAGGATTCGGGATCGTGAAGAAAACGGCACTGCCCGGGTACTGCCGGGATTGCCCTGTCCTGAATGCCTGCCATGGTGGTTGTCCGAAGTATCGCTTCAGGACAACTCTGCGGGGCGAGCCCGGGCTCCATTACCTGTGTGAAGGGTACCGTAAATTCTTCCTCCACATCCGCAAGTATCTAAAGGCCATGACCACATTGCTGGAAAACGGTCTCCCGGCGTCCCGGATCATGGAAGCCGTGGATGCCCCCCTTGTGATACAGCTGAAAAACGGGAGGGTGGTCCCTTGAAAAGAAGAAGAATTTCGCTGACGTCTGCATGGCTGTTGTTATTGACTTTCACTGCGGGTTGCGGAGGCTCAGAGCCGGCGCCCGCAAGATTCTATCGGAATCCGAAGATTTCCAGAAACTTTTGAGAGATCTGAGAAACAAAAGCTCTTCTCAAAAAGCAAAAGGGGAAGCTCGATAACCGATAAAGAATCTGTTTTACTTGATTCACTCGTTGAGAAGCATGTTAAGAAATCTTGACAACCCGTTGAACCTACTTTAAATGTGACATGCTCGAGCGCTCGATCATTAACCGGGCATATGCCTTGGATGGAAATAAAATCACCAACACAGATTTACTAACAACAAGCTCAGAAAGGAGAATGGTCATGAAAAAACCGGGAAGAATCATTTTGATCGTTGGAATGTTTCTGATGATGTCTCATTACGCGGCATGGGCCGCCCCTCTGGAGGGAAAGCCTCCTTTTTCAGGCTTTCTCGGCGCGCCCGATGTTTATGAAAAATTAGCGCCCGGCCCCAAAGACGGGGTCAAGCTGCGATGGATCAATCCGAACGCGGATCTTACCAAATACAACAAATTCATGGTGGACAGCGTCATATTCTATTTTGCCAACGATGCGGATTACAAGGGCATCGATCCCGAAAGGATGAAAGAACTGGCCGATGCCTTTAACAGGGAAATTCTGTCCGCTTTAAAAGATAAATATACGCTGGTATCCGAGCCGGGTCCCGGCGTTGCGCGCCTTCGTTTTGCCATCACGAACGTCAAGCAGAGCAGGCCGGTTGTCAGTACGGTTACGACCATCATCCCCGTAGGGGCCGTGGTCAGTATTGTCAAGCGGGGAGTCACCGGGGGGTGGTCCGGCAGCGGCGAAACCGCCATGGAATTTCAGGCGCTCGACGCCGCGACCAATGATGTGCTCGTAATGGCGGTTGATCAGCAAAAAGCCTCTTTTACAGACCGATTTACATGGTATGGATCGGCCACTGACGCATTCAAATTCTGGGCGGAACGAATTGTAACCTTCGTTGAAAATACCAAGGCCGTTAAAAAAGAGGCGCAGAAGTAAGCAAGAAATCCTATCGGCCAATATTTTAATCAGATGCAATGGGGATTGGACGGGCAAGTTATGCGTTTCCTGCGTGACAGAAGGCGACTGCCGTCATCAGTAAAAGCGGTATTGCTGACGCTGGTTGGACTGACTCTGGCCGGGTGTTCTTCCGCCAGCCAGTATCTTGATTTCTGGGGCCGGGTGCGGACGCAACAGAAAGAATTCAGCGTGGAACCGACAGCCCGACTGCTCAGAGAGCTCCGGCCCGATGACAGTTTCCTGCTGGCGGGGCCTGTTGGGCAAAAGACAAATGATGAAGAACCGGTTCTCGTTGTCGCCGTAACGGACACGTTCAAGAAACGGGAAATCGTCGTCGAGAGGATTCTCCAGACACCGGTTCTTTATTACCAGGCCTACCTGCCGGAAGGGGATTACCATTTATACTTTTTTGCCGACCTTAATCAAAACGGCTATTTCGAAGCTCACGAGCTGATCGGCCGGACAGCTCCGACGCCCATCCGGGTCAGAAAGACGGAAATCCGGGATGGCTTGACGTTTCACGGCCCCGCCATCACGCTTGACACGAATCATCCCGCCACAGCCGACCTTCCGGTAAAAGTACAGGTGCGAAAAAACGATTTTATTTTTTCCTCCCTAGACGACGCGTTTTTCGATCCCCGATACGGGGAGATGGGCATGTACGACCCTAAAAAATTTTTCACCCATACACAGCGGTTTATTTTTGCGCTGGAGAGGCTGGATCCCGATAAAACACCGGTGATTTTTGTGCACGGTGTCGCAGGCACGCCGAGGGATTTCAAACACCTCGTTGACGACCTCGACCGGAAGCACTATCAACCCCTGTTTTATTTTTACCCGTCCGGAATGCCCCTGCGGAAACTGGGTTCGCTCCTTTCCGACATCATCAGGGTATTGGAAGAAAACAAATCCTTTCAGTCGAGAAAAGCGATTGTTGTCGCGCACAGTATGGGCGGGCTTGTCAGTCTCGCGGCGCTGAATGAATTGTGCGTTCGTGAGTCCCCCGCTTTTGTCAAAGGCTACATTTCCTTTAACACGCCTTACGGAGGCGTCGCATCAGCCGGAAAAGCCGTTCAAAGCGCTCCGGTCGTTGTCGCCGCCTGGCGCGACACGGCTCCGGACAGTTCGTTTCTGAACGACCTCTATCAGGGATCTGCCGTCCGGAAAATTCCTTTTCATCTTTTTTTCAGCTATGAAACGGGCCAGAGCGGCGACGGTACCGTTACGCTGCAGAGCCAACTGGAACATAAAATACAATTTGCCGCCGATAGGACTTATGGCTTTAACGCATCCCACATGAGCATCCTCCATGACGAGCAGGCCCGGCAAATATTTTATCGTATCCTGGATGTCCTGGACAGCGAACAACCGTTTCATGAAGAGAAGAAATCCATTGTAAAGGCAAGAGGGAATTGATAAACTGCCAAAAAAACGGAACAGGTGAATGGGTGCAAAATTTTTTTTAACCTTCTTCACAGACGGAAAAGAATTCATAGCGGCAGTTATCCGGTCAAGCGGCGGATGAAAATCAATAACAATAATCCCCGGAGACTCAGCATCCGGAGCAAGGAGTCATTATGAAAAAAAAGATTTTTGGTTTTTTGATATTAGCGTTTGCGGGTTTGATGTTCCTGGCGGCATCGCCATTCGTGCATGCTGAGCAGGCGAAATCCGCTCCGGTCTTTAAAAGCGCGGAGCTGGAGCAGATCCTTGCCCCCGTTGCCCTCTATCCGGATTCCCTGCTGACCCAGATTCTGATCGCCTCCACCTATCCGCTCGAGATCGTTTACGCGGACCGTTGGGCAAAACAAAACAAGAAGATGAAGGGCGACGCGCTGACCAAAGCTCTGAACACCCAACCCTGGGATCCGAGCGTCAAGTCTCTCGTGAAATTCCCCGATGTGCTATCTATGATGAGCGAGAAACTGGAATGGACACAGAAACTGGGTGACGCATTTCTCGCTCAGCAAAAAGATGTCATGGATACTGTCCAGAAACTCCGGGCGAAAGCACAGGCCGCTGGAAATCTGAAGACGACAAAGGAGCAGGTCATCAGGGTGGAAAAGGATATCATCATCATTGAACCGGCCAATCCGCAAGTGGTATACATCCCGGCCTATAATCCGACTGTGGTCTATGGCGTCTGGACCTATCCGGCTTATCCACCCTACACCGTTTATGTTTATCCTCCAGGCACGACCGTCGTCACGTTTACAACAGGGATCGTTATTGGCGCGGTCTGGGGCGGATATTACTGCAACTGGCATGGCGGATGGGTTTATCCGCCTCCCCCCCCACCGCCTCCTCCTCCGCCACCGCCACCACCTCCTCCTCACGGAGGGGGAAACCAACCTCCACCACCGCCTCATTCGGGGGGACAGCCTCCCGACGTAAAACCGGGAATGGAGCAGCCCGGCAAAGCAGGCATGCAGGAGCCATGGCAGCATAATCCCGAACACAGACAGGGAGTGCCCTATCACGACCAGGCAACCGCCCAGAAGTATAACCGGGGAACCGGCGGCGATGCGGCAAGATCCAGAGAAGCTTATCGGGGCGCTTCAGGAGCCGGCGAACGGCAAGCTATGGATCGTCCCGGCCCGGGAGGCGATGCCCGGGATGGTTTCTCGTCGATGCAAAACCGCAGAAATGAGAACGCCTTCGGTGGTCTGGACAACTGGAAAAACACGAGGATGCAAAGTGAACGCGGACAGTTCAGCCGTCAAAGCATGCCATCTTCGGGATCAATGGGCAGCAAGCTCCGTCGCGGCGGCGGAAGAAGATAAAGGAGAAAACATATGAATTCATTTCCATCTCAGAAAAAACAATGGTTACCGGCAATGTTGATCCCGGCGCTCGTCGCGATAACGGCTTTTTTCCTGTTGACGGCTCCTGTAAAAGCTCTCGCGGCAAACGCCGGACAACTTCAATTTTCTTCTCCCGAAGATGCGGCGCAGGCTTTGATTCACGTGCTTCAAGCCGATGACGCTAAAAAACTGCGGCATATTTTTGGTCCCGCAGGCATGAAAATCCTATCCTCCGGAGACGCAGCAGAGGACAAAGCGGACAAGGAGAGGTTCCTGCAGGCTTATGCAGTCAAGAATGTTTTAATACGGGAAGAAGACGCGAAAGTGATTCTTCGCGTCGGCGAGGAGGAATGGCCCTTTCCCATCCCCATCGTAAAGAAAGGTAAAAAATGGTCTTTCGACGCCAGAGAAGGAAATCAGGAAATGATGAACCGGCGCATCGGCAGGAATGAACTCAATACCATTCAGGTCTGTCTCGCCTACGTGGACGGACAGAGAGAGTACGCGACGAAAGACCGTGACGGTGACGGCCTTCTTGAATACGCGCAGAAATTTGTCAGCGCGCCCGGCAAAAAGGACGGTCTCTACTGGAAGGCTCAGGAGGACGGGGAAGCAAGTCGCTTTGGCGCTCTTGCCGCCAAAGCAGCCCGGGAAGGATATCGGAAGACTGACGACAAACCCATGCCCTACCACGGCTACTATTTTAAAATCCTGACGGCTCAAGGCAAAAACGCTCCCGGCGGCGCCTATGATTACATCATCAAAGGAAACATGATCGGCGGATTTGGCCTGGTGGCCTATCCGGCAAAATACGGCGTTTCCGGAATCATGACCTTTGTGATCAACCATGAGGGTGTTGTATATGAAAAAAACCTGGGGGAGGACACCGTCAACATGGCCCGGAAACTTCCGTTATTTGATCCGGACAAAACCTGGAAGAAGATGGCAGACCGGCCCTAGCTGAAAACCGGGGTCCCGTCCGGCATCTTGCCTTGTAATGACCGGCAAAAAAGTGTTCTGCAAACATTAAAAAAATTGAATTAACACGGAAAAGCTGCTATTTAGCGCACCAAAGAACCGGTTCCATTAATCTCAAGGAGAAGCTTTGCGATGAAGCCAAAACAGCTCATGAGCCTGACAAGGCATGTCCGATTTTTCGTCGCTGCCGTCATCGTTGCCGCCCTGGCCCTTCAAGTCTTTGCATGCGGCAAAGACAAACAGGCCGCCCCGTCATCCTCAACAACCGTTACTGCCATGGACATCGTTCAGAAGGATGTGCCGGTGGTGTTTGAGTATGTCGCCTTGACCCAAAGTTCACATCAGGTCAATATCCAGGCACGTGTCAGCGGTTTCCTCGATAAGCGTCTCTACACCGAAGGGGGTATAGTCAAGCGGGGTCAGGTGCTTTTTCAAATGGATCCCAAACCGTTTCAGGTACAATTAGATCAGGCTCAGGCGGCCCTTGCCAAACAGCAGGCCGCTCTCGAAACGGCCCGTCTGAACCTGGCGCGAACCAAACCCCTGGCCGAGCAAAAAGCGCTTTCCCAGAAGGATCTCGATGACGCCACCGGCCAGTATCAATCCACGGCGGCCAGTGTTGACCAGGCCAAGGCGCAGATGGAAACCGCCAAATTAAATCTTTCCTATACGACGATCTCGTCTCCTATTGACGGCATCAGTGGAGCAGCCCTGCAGACGGACGGTACGTATATCAATCCCCAGAACAGTCTGCTGACCACGGTGGCGGCTCTCTCGCCGATCTGGGTTAATTTCAGCCTGTCTGAAAATGAAATTCAAAATTTCCGCACACAGGTCAAAAACGGTCTGCTGCTCGCGCCGAAAGCCAATCGATTTGTTGTGGAAGTCGTCCTGGTGGATGGATCGGTTCACCCTTACACCGGACACATGACCTTCGCGGAGCCTTCCTATAATCCGGAGACCGGCACCTTTTCCATTCGGGCCAGCGTTGAAAATCCGGAGGGATCCCTGCGCCCCAACCAGTATGTCCGGGCCCGTTTGAAAGGCGCCATCCGTCCCCATGCGGTGTTGGTCCCTCAGCGAGCCGTGCAGCGGGATTCGAAGGGACATTTTGTCTGGGTCGTCGGCAGGGACAACAAGGCGGAAAAGAGGCCCGTGACCGTCGGGGAATGGCAGGGGGATAACTGGTTCATCTCAGAAGGACTGAAAAACGGCGAGCGGATTGTTGTGGATGGCGGTTTGACACTGCACTCGGGCAGCCCCGTCACCGTGAAACCCTATGAGCCGGCAAAGGAACAGGCCGGCAAATAATCATCAGCACCTGTAGATTCTAATGTTTGCATAAACCAGGACACAGACCGTATGTTCTCCAGATTTTTCATTGAGCGACCGATTTTTGCCACCGTCATCGCGATTATCATCTGTCTGGCGGGTCTGGTTTCCATGTCGGTTCTTTCCGTGGAGCAGTATCCGACCATCTCTCCGGTCCAGATTACCGTCCAGGCCATCTATCCGGGAGCGGATTCCCAGACTCTGGCGGACTCGGTTGCCGCGCCGATCGAAGCCCAGATTAACGGCGTCGACGGCATGCTGTATATGTCGTCGGCAAGCTCCTCGACCGGAAATTTGATGATCACCGTTTATTTCGATCTCAGCGTCGATCCGGACATTGCCCAGGTGCAGGTCCAAAACCGGGTCAACCTTGCCACGCCGCAGCTCCCCGATGCCGTGGTGCAACAGGGGGTTTCCGTCCAGAAAAAAGCATCGACCATCATGATGCTGATCGGCATCTTCTCGCCGGAAGAGCGATACAGCAGTGATTACATCGCCAACTATGCCAATGTCTATGTGCTGGACGCCATCAAGCGCGTCCCCGGCGCCGGACAGGCGCAGATCATGGGCATTCCCGATCAGGCGATCCGCATCTGGATGAATCCCCAGCGGATGGCCTCGCTGGGCATCACGACCACGGACATCCAGCAGGCGGTGGCCACCCAGAACGCTTTGTACGGAGCCGGACAAATCGGACAGACCCCCACGCCGGGCCCTGTTCAGATGACCTTTCCGGTGGTGACGCAGCGGCCTTTCACGGATCCCGCGCAATATGACGAGATTATTCTCCGCGCCAACCGGGACGGCAGCAGCATCGTCCATTTAAAGGATGTGGCCCGCACGGAAGTCGGATTGAAGCAGTATGTTTTGAACAGCAAGCTCAACGGCAAACCGGCCACCTTTATTGCCATTTATCAGCAGCCCGGCGCGAACGGCCTGGAAGTTTCCAAAGCGGTTCGCCAGACTCTCAAAGACATGAAAAAACAGTTTCCCAGCGGCCTGGATTACACGATCTCGCTGGATACGAACGACTTTGTCCGCCTGTCGATCAAAGAAGTGATTCACACGCTGTTTGAAGCCATCCTCCTCGTGGTCATCATCGTGTACCTTTTCCTCCAGAGCATGCGCACCACGATCATTTGCGCCACGGCGATCGTCGTCGCGCTGATCAGCACGTTCACCGGCATGCTGGCGCTCGGATTTTCCATCAACCTGCTCACGCTCTTCGGACTGGTGCTGGCCATCGGCATGGTTGTTGACGATGCCATTGTGGTGGTGGAAAATGTCGAGCGTAATATGGCCTTATACCATCTGCCGCCCAAAGAGGCCACCATCAAGGCCATGCAGGAAATATCCACCTCGCTGGTTGCGGTGGTTCTGGTCATGTCTTCCGTTTTTATCCCCGCAGCCTTTCTGCCGGGCGCCACGGGACAGCTCTACAAACAGTTTGCCATCACTATCGTCATTTCGGTCGTGATCTCCGGTTTTACCGCCCTGACGCTGACACCGGCCATGTGCGGGGCGATTCTGAAACACACCGCGCCGCCGACGCGTGGCTTCTTCGCCTGGTTCAATCGCGGGGTGGACGCCATCACCCGCGGTTTCGGAGACGCCGTGATGTTTGTCATCAAACGGGTGGTCATGGCTTTTGTCATTCTGGCCGTCCTGATCGGAACGATTGTTTATCTGTTCATGAGTATTCCCGGAAGCTTTGTGCCGAATGAGGATCAGGGCTACGTCCTGACGTCCATTATCATGCCCGACGCAACCAGCCTCAACCGCACGCAGGATGTCACGGACCGGGTGGATGCCATATTCAAGGACATCCCGGGCGTCGAAAACCGCACCCAGCTCACCGGCTTCAGCGTGATTGACAACGGACTCAAAACCGGCGCCGGAACATTTTTTGTCACCCTGAAGCCTTTTGAGGAGCGGTATGATTCCATTAAGAAGGCCAAAGCCGAGAACGCCCGCACCGTTCTGACCACTCTGTACAAAAAATGTCAGGATATTACGGAAGGCAAGGTCATCCCCATGGCGCCGCCGGCCATCCCCGGCATCGGAACAACCGGCGGTTTTGAATTCTGGATCCAGGACACGGGCGCCGGTGACGCAGTGAAACTGGGCGATCTCACCCAGGAGTTTCTGGCGAAGGCAAAACTCCGGCCGGAACTGACGGGGCTCAATACCACGTACCGCGCGACAACCCCGCAGTTGAGCGCGGATGTCAACCGCGCTAAAGCGAATCTCCTGGGCGTTGCTGTTCAGGATGTTTACAGCACGATTCAGGCGAATTTCGGATCGTTAACCGTCAGCCAGTACAACGAATTCAGCCGGATCTGGAATGTTGTTCTGCAGTCGGATGCGCAATACCGGCAGAATCCGGAAGACCTGACGCGCCTCTACGTCCGGTCAAAACAGGGAGACATGGTGCCCCTTTCGGCGCTCGTCACCACCCGCTGGGTGTCCGGACCGGACCTACTGCCGCACTTTAACGGATTTCCGGCGGCGAAGGTCAACGGCCAGGCCGCGGAGGGATTCAGCTCCGGCGAGGCCATTGCGACGATGGAGGCAGTCGCCAAAGACGTGCTGCCGTCCGGCTACACATTTGCGTGGTCAGGACTCGCCTTTGAAGAAAAGAAATCCGGATCAACGTCTGCGGCAGCATTTGCTTTCGGGTTGATTATTGTTTTTCTCGTGCTGGCGGCCCAGTACGAGTCATGGACACTGCCGGGATCTGTCATGATGGCTGTGCCGTTCGGTATTCTCGGCGCGCTGGTTTTCAACTGGCTGCGCGGACTGGAAAACGACGTCTACTTTCAGATCGGTCTGCTGGTGCTCATCGGACTGGGGGCGAAGAATGCCATTTTGCGCGTGTCTTTTGCCACCGAACTGCGCAAACAGGGCAAATCCATTATTGAAGCGACCATCGAGGCCGGTGAACAGCGCCTGCGCCCGATCATCATGACGTCGCTGGCCTTCGCCTTCGGCGTTTTGCCGCTGGCCATCGCCATGGGCGCAGGAGCCAACGCCCGCCATTCGATCGGCACCGGCATCATCGGCGGTATGATCGGCGAAACCACGCTGGCGATGCTTTATGTGCCGCTGCTGTTCTACCTCTTTGACAAACTGGAAGAACGCAAATCCCATAAAGGACAACCTCCTCATGAGGAAAAAGCGCCGCCGTCATCACCGGCCGAGAAAAAGGAGGAGGACAAGAATGCGTAGATGGATTCTTATGTCCGTATTATTCTTCCTCGTGGCCGGCTGCGCAGTCGGACCCGACTATGTGAAGCCCGTTATCGAAACGCCTTCCGCGTTCAAATACGATGAGGCCGGAGCGCGCGACGCCGTTAACACGATCTGGTGGCGGCAGTTTCAGGACCCGGTTCTGAATGCCCTGATCAGCGAAGCTCTGTCTAACAACAAAAACATCAAGATCGCGGCAGCCAATATGGAGCAGGCGGCCGCCGTTATTATGCAGACCCGGTCGCCGCTGTTTCCGCAGTTCGGGTACAGCGGCAGCGCCGGCCGGAAACGCTTATCCGGACTGGACGGCACCCTTCTGGAAAAATTTGTGGAAAACCCCAACAATTCTTACCAGACCTTTGTCAGCGCGAGCTGGGAAATTGATCTCTGGGGACGCATCCGGAGACTGACCGAATCCGCCGAGGCCGATTGGCGCGCCTCCGAGGCGCAATGGCGGGGCGCCATCCTCTCCCTGGTCGCGGCGGTGGCTAACAACTACATTCAACTTCTCGGACTGGACGAACAACTGGCGGTCTCGAAGCGCAACCGGGATGCCTACGCGGAGTCCGTGAAAATCTTTGAACTGCGTTTCCAGTATGGCGTGGTCTCTCAGATGAATGTCGAGCAGACCCGTTCACAGTATGAAACGGCAGCCGCGGCTATCCCGCAGATAGAATCCCAGATGGCTCAAACCGAACACGCTCTGTCGGTTCTGCTGGGACGCAATCCCGGGCCCGTCAAGCGCGGCAAAACGATTTACGAACTGCAATTGCCTCCCGTTCCTTCCGGGTTGCCCTCGGACATTCTGATCAGCCGCCCGGATATCCAACAGGCGGAACAGAATCTCATTTCGGCCAACGCCCAGATCGGCGCGGCCCGGGCGCTTTACTTTCCGACAATCTCTCTGACCGGCGCCTACGGCAATTCCAGCGCCGAGCTGTCGGATCTCTTTAAAGGACCGGCCAACGCGTGGAGCTACGTGGGCTCCCTGACCGGTCCGATTTTCGCGGGCGGCGCCATTACCGCTCAGGTCCGGCGGGCACAAGCCGCGCAGAAGGCGGCCCTGAATAATTATGAATCCGTCATCCAGAATTCCTTTGCCGATGTCGAGGATGCGCTCGTGGCCAGAAAAAAACTCGTCGAGCAGATCGAGGCGCAGGAACGTCTGGTCAAAGCCAACAGCGAATATACCCGCCTGGCGCGCCTCCAGTACGAGGGCGGCTACACGCCCTATTCCACCGTGCTACAGGCAGAGCAAATGCTTTTTCCTTCGGAAATTAATCTGGTTCAAGCCCGGACATCAGCCTTCATAGCGCTCGTGAACCTTTATAAAGCCATGGGTGGCGGATGGCTTGCTGAAGCACAACAATTAACGGTTAAAACATTTTCTGCTCCGCCGGCGGATGAAATAACACCCTCAAAGGCAAACG
>ENA-UPTA01003408-UPTA01003408.1-activated-sludge-metagenome-genome-assembly--contig:-NODE-3408-length-15657-cov-6.396359_pt1 | contig 15657 bp, 17 predicted proteins | sample MGYA00238184_ERZ773361 | MGnify/ENA primary metagenome ERZ773361 (study PRJEB29100, sample SAMN05720205) | activated sludge metagenome | isolation source: anaerobic digester from wastewater...
AGAATCGCCGGACTTGAGGTGGAGCGGATTATCAACGAGCCCACCGCGGCGGCTCTCGCCTATGGTCTTGATAAAAGTGCGAAAAACCAGAAGATAGCGGTCTATGATTTTGGCGGCGGCACGTTTGACATTTCGATTCTTGAGCTTGGGGACGGGGTTTTCGAGGTGAAGTCGACCAACGGCGATACCCATCTTGGCGGTGATGACTTCGACCAGAAAATCATGGAATGGCTCACTGCAGAATTCAAGAAACAGACTGGTATTGATGTGTCCGGTGATGCCATGGCGCTCCAGCGCCTGAAAGAAGCCGCTGAAAAGGCGAAGATTGAACTGTCAGGCACCCTGAAGGCTGATATCAACCTGCCGTTTCTCACGGCAGATCAGTCAGGCCCGAAACACCTTGTGGTCAGTCTGACCCGGGCGCTCTTTGAGCAGATCACTGCGGATCTTGTTGAGCGCACAAAGGAGCCCTGTGTGAATGCGCTCCGGGATGCGAAGCTCAATGCATCGGATATTGACGAGGTTATCCTTGTGGGAGGAACGACCCGTATTCCCGCGGTGCAGGAGCTTGTGAAGCGCGTTTTCGGGAAAGAGCCGAACAGAGGAGTCAATCCTGATGAAGTGGTTGCCTTTGGCGCAGCAATTCAGGGAGGAGTGCTTACGGGGGATGTACATGACGTACTGCTCCTTGACGTGACACCGCTGTCTCTCGGGATAGAGACACTCGGAGGGGTCATGACGAAGCTCATTGGGCGGAACAGCACGATCCCCACGAAGAAGAGCCAGGTATTTTCCACTGCGGAAGATAACCAGCCTGCAGTTTCCATACATGTCCTTCAGGGCGAACGGGAACTTGCCCTGCAAAACCGTACCCTGGGGCGTTTTGAGCTTATGGGAATCAACCCTGCGCCGCGGGGTGTGCCGCAGATTGAGGTGGCCTTCGATATTGACGCGAATGGAATAGTCCATGTGTCCGCCCGCGATCTTGGCACCGGGAAGGAGCAGAAAATACGGATTGAATCCTCAAGCGGACTCAATGAAGAGGAAATCAGCAGAATGGTCCGGGATGCGGAGTTGAATTCGGAGGAAGACAGGAAAGCCCGTGAGCTCATTGAGGCCCGGAATGAAGCGGATACCCTTGTGTATGCCGTTGAAAAGAGCATCCGTGAGAACGGCGCCGCGTCAGATGGGGCGAAACAAAACCGCATCGAATCTCTCATTGCCGCGTGCAGAAGCGCGATGGAAGGGCAGGATGTTGATGCGATCCGTCAGGCAAGGAGCAACCTGGAAAAGGCATTCCATGAGCTTTCTGCGGAAATGTACCAGCAGGGGCATGGTGAAAATTCCGGTGCACGGGATTCTGGCGAGAGATCACGGGAAGATACATCCGGCGTCAATGATATGGAAAATAGTCATGTTGATGGAAGCTCCACGGTAACTGATGTTGATTACGAAGTGGTTGATGAGGAACGGAAGGCAGGATAATCATTGTAACGGAAGAACCCGCCGCCATCCGGGCGGCGGGTTTACTTGTCATCCTGTGTAAATTTTTCAACCAGCGCAACAAATTCGAGGTAAAATTCCCGCAGTTCATCCTTGTCCCGTAGTTCACGTATTTCAGGCTTTTTGTCTTCAAGGATGTCCTGTATGTGACGGGACATCACATATACCGGTCCCGCTATCCGGTGTGTGAGGCGGAGAAGATATATGTACAGCATGGTGCTGAGAATAATCACCACAATTAAAAGACCGGAAATAAAAAGGAAATTCCTGTCTATATAGTTACCGATGTTTTCGGTGGCGGCACGGACAGTCTGAAGGGTTTCCTTGTGGGTTTGTGCTAATACCGCAATCCCCTGTGTCTGTCCGCTGGCGTTCCCTGCGGATACCTGCTGGAGGAACCCCCTGACTGCCCGGTCCTCACGGTCCAGGGCGGCATTCACTTCCGCTGCTGCTTTCGATATTTTTCTGTTGTCATGTGTTGACTGAACCGCCACAATAGCAATGAGGACAAGGAAAGAACAGAGGGTGAATCCGATTATTGAGAAGATCGTCTTCAGCTGAAATTTCCGGTCAACAATTCTTTTTTTTCTGAGTGCCATGCTCTGCTCCCTGCAATATCTGATAATGTACTTATCAGACGGGTCGTATGATTTGCTCTGCATACAGATGATATGTGCTTTGTTTTATAAAGACTGGAATGTACAATAATGATTCATCATTTTTTGTCAAACATTATTATGCCGGGCGATGAAGGCGGAATGAATAAAAAAACATTTCTATATGTATTTCAATATATAAATTTTTTTTTCTATATAAAACTGCTATTTTAAAAATGGACCCTGAAACTGTATAAGGATAAAATTATGACATCGAATGTTGCCGGGCTTTTTTCTTCATGCGGTTCAATTGATGATTTCAGAAACAAAGTGTTACTTTGCGATGGGGATTTCGGATTTGATCTGGAGGATATGATCTCCCTCGGTAACGCTTATATCAGTCAATATCCCCAGTGTCTTGACAGCACACAGTACTGTCAGGAGCTTGCGTATACCGGATATACGATGGTGAGAATATGCATTGTTGAAAAAATCCTCTGCGGCCTTGATCCGCAGGTGAAAAATACATTCCGTGATATGATATCCCATATTGACCGGATAGAGCAGTCCATCGCATCTCTCGTTTCCAGTCTTGGACATGAAGCGGTCCGGTTACAGTACACTGCAGTTAACGAGAAACTCAGCGCGCTCCAGTCGATGATTGAACAGATACCACGGGGCATCATAAAGGAACGCTTCTCCGGAGGTATTTCCAGTATTCTCAATATTATGTATTTAATCCGGATGGCGCTGCAGAAAGCCGCCGGCTGAGGGCCTTTCTTTTTTATTGACTCCCCGGTATTACTCCATTATAAACCTCTTACAATATACATACCCGGCCTTATTACGGAATGTGGAGGATATATGGATTACCCCCTTGCGGATCTTAAAATTCTTGACTTTACCTATCTCCTGCCAGGCCCTTTCGGCACCATGATTCTTGCGGACATGGGGGCCGATATCATCAAAGTTGAAAACCCGAAGAACCCGGACCTTATGCGTTTTGTTCCGCCTCTGATTGACGGTATGTCAGCGGCATATATGCAGGTGAACCGGGGGAAACGTTCCCTCGGGGTTGATCTCTCCACGGAGGAGGGGCTGGATATTGTGTATCGTCTTGTTAAGGAGTATGATATTGTTGTCGAACAGTTCAGGCCCGGTGTTATGGAGCGGCTTGGTCTCGGCTACAATCGGCTCAGGGAAATCAGTCCGTCACTGATATACTGTTCCCTTACCGGCTATGGCAGCACCGGAAGCTACGCCCGGCGTGCCGGTCATGATATTAATTATCTTTCCCTGACAGGGGTTGAGTCCTGGTCAGGCAGAAAGGACACCGGGCCTTCACTTCACGGCATACAAATCGCGGATCTGGGGGGAGGTTCGAAGAACCTTGTGATCGGCATCCTCGCGGCATATATCAGGCGGCTGCGGACAGGGGAAGGTGAACGGGTCGATATCTCCATCACTGACAGCGTGTTCTCCCTTTCAGTTTTTGACACTGCCGGTTTCCTCGCTGATGGACGGCAGCCTCTTCCTGAGGGGGAAGTGCTGAACGGCGGTTCCCTGTATGACTACTACCGCACTGCTGACGGTCGGTATCTTTCTGCGGGGCCTATCGAGCCCAAGTTTCTTGTGAATTTTTGTGAAGCCCTGGGGATGAAGGACATTCTGGGCCGGGGCATCCTGACCAATGATCAGGTGCTGGAAGCGAAAAAACAGATCGGGGAAAGGATTTCGTCAAAGCCCCTGGAATACTGGATCAGCTGTTTCAGCGCCACAGATGCCTGTGTTGAACCGGTGCGGACATTAGATGAAGCGGTAACATCCCCTCCGCTCACCGAGCGGGACATGGTGATTCATTGCGCGAATCAGTATGGCACCGATCTCAGGCAAATTGGAAATCCCATCAAGTTCGGTTCCGGCCCCTGTACCGCCGGTTTCGCCGGCGTGACATTAGGGTATCACAATGACGCGATTCTCGATTCTCTCGGATTTGATCATGATGATATGGCAGAGCTGCGGAAGAAGCGTGTCTTCGGGTGAACATTGTTCGCGTCATGGGAACCGCTGAGCAACGTGGTGCAGGGAGTGCGCTGGTGAAACTTATTGTTCAAAATAAATTATATACATAGCATTATAATTCACTTGATTTTTTTCCGCATGAATTATAGTGCGTATACTGTGCTGCAGATACAGTCCGATTAACCTCTCATTCGTGGCAGAATGAAAGCGATGTGTGCAGTTCCCGCCGGAATGAAACAGCACCTTGAGAAAATATAATTCAGTACTGAGGGGTTGTTACTATATGGAAGAGACAATACAACGTGCCGCTGAAATCATAAGCAAATCGAAACATCTCATTGCCCTTACGGGTGCGGGAATTTCAGTGGAAAGCGGTATTCCGGATTTCCGGAGTTCCGGGGGGCTGTGGGAAAAATATGACCCTATGGTGTATGCCCACATTGATTCCTTCCACAGGAGTCCCGAAATGGTGTGGGAAATGATTTTTGAAATGGTGGGGATGACCAAACAGGCAAAGCCCAACACTGCCCATAGCGCCCTTGCGGAACTTGAGAAGATGGGCCTCCTCAAGGCGATTATTACACAGAATATTGACAATCTGCACCAGGAGGCCGGAAGCCGGAATGTAATTGAATATCACGGTAATGCCCATGTTCTCCAGTGCCTGCGGTGTAACGCGGAATATTCCATTGACGAGTATCCTGATGACGGCACTATTCCGAAATGCAGATCATGTAATGAAATTTTAAAACCCGGTGTGGTGTTCTTCGGGGAGATTATCCCGGAGGACGCACTTATGGAGTCGCAGATGCTTGCGGGATCATCGGATGCAATACTGGTGGTGGGGACGTCGGCAGTGGTGTATCCGGCGAGTAATATCCCCTATATGGCGAAACAGAACCGTGCGGCAGTTATTGAAATGAACCTTGAGCATACGGGGCTCACCGGTTCCATCACTGACGTCTTCATAGAGGGTTCCGCGGGGATTACGCTCCCGAAACTGGTGGAGCAGGTGAAGGCTTTGATAGGGTGACAGCTCCTCTCCGTCACGGTGAACCTATTGCCGGATAAGCTCCCGGAGCTCGTTTTCGCCGAAGGTGTATGCCTTTCTGCAGAATGTGCACACCACTTCGGCGCCTTTATCTTCATTAGCCATGGCAATAAGGTCTTCGCTGGGAATTGACATGATGATGCTCCGCGTGAGGTCATGACTGCACCGGCATGCGAACCTCAGCGGGGTGGTGTCAATTATCGTGAAGGGCGCTCCTCCCAGAATTTCAGAAAGATATGAACAGACATCCTTCCCGGTTTTCAAATAATCGCTCAGGGGCATATCAAGACGGTCAATGTTTTTTTCAATTATTGCGGTTGATTCCTGCGGCGTCTCAGGGAATGTCTGGATCAGTATTCCGCTGGAAGCGGTTATGCCTTTCGTATCGTCAGCGGACACCCCGAGTATCATGGCGGAGGGGACCTGCTCCGAAGAGGTGAGGTAGTACACGATATCTCTGGCTATGTCCCCGTAGCGGAGAGGGCTGACGTGGTGATAGGGCTCTTTGAGGCCGATGTCTTTTGTGACGGTGAGAAATCCGTTTTCAATAAGCGAAGAGGGCTCATGGTCGGGGGAATCGGCAACGGATATGTTGTGGGATATATATGCTCGCAGATTGCCTTCCGCGTCAGCCTGGACATTGATCTCCTTAATGATGCCGCTCCCGGTAAATTTCACTGACAGGTTCTGGTGCGACCCCGGTTTGAGTGAGGAGCTCAGGAGGGCAGCGGCATTCACCGCGCGTCCAAGGATAAGGGACGATACCGGATCAGTCTCATGAAGGGCGGTGATCTCCCCCACCGCCGTGATGGTCTGTACGGTATAGGCCCGTATATTTAATTCATCGCATAGTATTCGTGATAATGTATCTTCCCGCATTGCAATTTGTGTCCTTTTATTTTTATTCTGTTACTATAATAGTATCGCAGCCTGTCAACTATTCAAGGGCATCAGTTCATTTTTTTTATTGAATCCGGCCGGTTTTTCTGCCAGGATAATCGCCATGAAGAGCGGTTTCCCCGAAAATTTTTCTTGTATATTTTGAATAGCGCAGGGTATTGTTCAGAGGGTTTCCCTGATGCCGTAATAAAACAGGAGCATCTATTGAAGCATATACACATACTTCCTGACTCAGTGAAGAATAAAATTGCCGCCGGAGAAGTGGTGGAGGGACCCTTCTCTGTCATGAAGGAGCTCATGGAGAACGCCATTGATTCCGGTGCACGTGTCATTGACGTGGAAGTTTCAGGGAGCGGACTCAAAAAGATACTCGTACGTGACAACGGGGACGGTATCTCACGGGAGGATCTGCCCCTCACCATACAGGAACATGCCACCAGCAAAATCAGTTCCATAGAGGATATTGAAACCATAACAACCTGTGGTTTCCGGGGAGAGGCGCTGTCAAGTATATCCTCCATCTCAAAGCTTACCCTTCTCAGCAGGACCGGGGATGAGGAGGCCGGAGGCCGCCTCGTGAGCGAGGGTGATCGGGTCGATGTGTCCGATTACGCCGGACCGGTGGGCACCACGGTCATCGTGGAAAATCTCTTTTACAATATCCCCGCGCGAAAGAAATTCATGAAAAGCCCCTCCTCGGAGCTGCGGAATCTGCGGCAGACATTTATGCGAACAGCCCTCGCGTGGCCGGAAATTTCCTTTTCGCTCACCATTGACGATGACCGCAGGCTGATGCTTCCTGCCGCGGCGGACACGGGGGAACGTATCACCGGGATATACGGGAAGGGTGTAGGGGATGGGCTGTATTTTGAAAAACTCCGGGATATACGGGTCACGGTTGAAGGATATGTTTCCCGGCCTGACTACTTCAAGTCTTCGCGGTCGATGCAGATGATATATGTGAACAGGCGCCCTGTGGAATATAAATACCTCGGGTTTCTGCTGTCCCGTGCGTATGAGGCAATTCTGAAAAAAGGGCAGTATCCCGCTGCGGTCCTTTTTATCACCATCGACCCGGACCTCATCGACGTCAATATTCACCCCGCGAAACGGGAGGTGCGTTTCTTTGACGGCCGATATATAGACAGCCTGATCATCAGCCTCGTCAGAAAAGCCCTGGGAGAGAAATCGCATGAGATTCGGGATACGCTGTTCACCGCAGCGGAGGGGGGATCTCCGGAAACACCAATACCGGAAGCCGCAGCGTCCCCGGGGATTTCTCCGGAGCACAGTATGTTTTCCCATGACGAAGAACAGCGCGCCGGTGAGGGCGCAGGGGAAAGCCGGAGGGAGCCCCTTCTCTATCATGAAATGCCGTCAGTGATAAAGGATTCCGCCCGCCTGTATGACGCGCTCCGCGGCACGTCGGATTCAATGAGGTTTCTGGGGACTGTGTTCGGCACCTACATGCTCATCGAGAAGAACGATGAACTCCATGTGATTGATTTTCATGCGGCCCATGAAAGGGTGATCTATGATTCACTCATGGACCGGGAGGAGGCCTTTGAGGTGCAGGAATTGATGTTCCCCGTGGTGCATGAATTTTCACTTGATGAGTATATGATAGTTGAGGAACAGATGGAGCTGTTCACCTCCATGGGGTTCGACATTGAGCCGATGCCTGATAACAGCATCGCAGTGCGGGGAGTTCCCGCTGTGGCGGGAAAGATGGACCTCCACGCGTTCTTCCTCGACGTCGTGGAGCAGATGAAGGGTGAATCGGAAGTCAGGAACCTCCGATCCGTGGTAATGGAGCGGGTTGCCTGTCACTCGGCGAAACGTGCCGGGGATGCCGTCAATGATGCTGACGCCATTGCCCTTGCGGAAAAAATTTTTTCAGGAAGGCACGAACTGCGCTGTCCCCATGGAAGACCATTCATGTATAAAATGGGGAAACGCGACTTCGAAAAGCTCTTCAGCCGGTCCTGAAGCTTATGAAGCCGGGTTCTTCTTCACGATAAGCATCAGGTTGGATTTTTTATCCTTTCTCATAATGCCGTATCCGAAGTTAAACGGCAGTGGTCTGCTTCCCGCAAGATAGTCTGTCGCAAGGTCTGCCTGGTGGGGAGGGTTCGGGATTCCCTTGAGCCTGAAACCCTTCGTATAGAATCCGTAGAGGTGAATGTCCCACTGCGCCCTGCTGAAATAGCAGTACGGCATTCCGGTATCGTCCTGAAGGACCGCGCTGCTTCTGCCAATTATAAATTCGCAGGTCCTGCGGAAATCCGGTTCGTGCAGAAGGTATATCGCCGACTTCATGAATGTGTTGATGCCGGAAAGCTTCTTCAGAAACGCATCGGCGCCCCCTCCCCCCTCGCCGGTTTCAGGACACATTTTCATTGAGAGGTATACGAGGTCCCGCGGTATGGTGTCCCCCGAAGCAAGAAACTGTATACGGATTCCATTCACGCCGGGTCCGTCGCCCCGGGTCCCCGGGAGGTTATCAGATGTTAGCAGTGTCCCCGCGGCATCTATGGTGACATTTTCCACATTCACCACCTTCAGTCCCATTCTGGGGAGAAGATCAGGAGCGCAGGAAGCGTTCCCTCCATGTAGCGGTTGTTCATCTGGGACCGCATGATGTGGGTCACAAAATAATTTAATGACGCGATGGTCCAGATAGCATTACGGACAGAGACCAGTCCCTGTTTCAGCTCCCGCGGCGATAGCTTCATCGGGTCGGGGATGGGGCCCTGCTTTTCAAGGGAGACCATAATATACCGCTCCGCCTTCGGGAAAAATGTGTAAAGGTTCACGAAGTCTGCGCCGCTGAGGGGGTAAAATGCGGTGTTCCGTTCAATAGATGCCGGGATGTTCGCATTTCTCCAGGGAACAATGATGTCGATATTTTCCTTTTGCACACGGTCCCAGTACTTGTTCATCCAGGAGCGGTGGAGTTCATAGTCATTGGTCAATGCCGCCTTCGCGAATATACTTCCCTCCCGGACAGGCATTCCTGCGAGAAAAGCGGCAAGATCGCTCCAGTATGGATTGTACTCCTTTCTCGATATGTTTTCGGATTTGTATGAGCAGGATGCGGTGAAGAGTACTGTTGCGGCAAGTATCGTAATGGACAGTTTTTTCACTGATGTACCTTGATAACGGGAGAGTCTATAATATGCCCTGCTATTATAGTCGATGTGGAAATTACAGAAAAGTGCTGTAATAGTCAACACATTATGACGGGATGTGTTTAAAAAAATTATTTATTGCGCTGCCTTTTTTATCATGAGCATCAGGTTCGATCTTCCTTTTCCCTGGATTGTCCCGTATCCGAAATTGAAGGGCAGGGGAGGGCGGTCGTCCCGATATGCGTCGATGAGATCAGGCTGGCGGGGAGGGTTGGGATAGTTCCCGAATCCCACCGGTCCCCGGTAGGAGCCGAAGAGCCGGATGTCCCACTCTGCTGCAGAGAAGTATCGGTAGGGGATTCCCGAATAGTCCTGAAGGACCAGCCCGCTCCTCTCCATGATAAATCTGCAGACGTCCTGAAAGCTCGCCAGCTGCAGAAGATAGATCGCCGATTTGGTGAATGTGTTCAGGGTTCCCCTTGATGCAAGAAAATTTCGGCCTGCCTTGCCTTCATTGAAGAATGAGGGGCTCAAACGTGTGCTGAGATACACCAGTTCCTGCACCGGTCCCCCGGAGGCATTGAAGCGGATCCTGCAACCTGAAATTTCTTCGTTTCCCGCACGGGGAACGGACGTTCCCTCATGAAGCCTGATTCTCCCGTCGTCGCTTAGTGTGATCTGGCGCACATCAATGATCCTGAGCTCCATCCGTGCCATAACCGCCAGGAGGACCGGCATGGTGCCGGGGAGGCTGGTATTCCCTGTGGCGAGACGCTGGTCCACGGTGAGAAGATAATTGATGGAGGCGCTGCTTGCAATACAATGCCGTATGGACCTGAGACCGTTTTCCAGGCCCGTGGAGGAAAGGAGGTGCGGTTGCGGTATGGGACCCTGATTCTCAATTGACATCATTATATAGAAAGGAGCATTCGGGAAAAAGGTGTGGAGATTCACAAAATCCGCACCGCTCAGAGGATACAGCGCGGAATTGTTTCGGAATCTGGTGGGAATGTGGGAATCTCTCCAGGGAGATATTTTGTCAATATTCCGGTTCTTCACCTGGGTCCAGAACCTGTCCATTATCTGCCGGTGAGTTGCGAAGGCCCCGGTTGCGGCGGCTTTCTGCAGGATGCTGTTCCCCTCCACGGACATTCCTCCCAGAAAACGGGCGAGGTCGTTCCATGAACTGCCCCCCGTTTCCGGATCGGTTCCCGTGTGCCCGGGGCCGCATGAGCAGCAAAGCGTTATGAACATAATGAACGGCAGGAGACAGCGAAAGTAATTCATCGTCTTGTACCCGATATCAATAAAATGTGATTCCATGAGTTTGCAGCAGTTGCCCTGAAATTTCTAAAATACAGGAGAATACATTTTTTTACAAGGATAAATAATCCAGCGGGTATCTTCATGTCTTGTTTTCAGGTTAGTCTTGAACGATCTGTTCCTCCGGAATGTGACGGCATTTATAAAATCAAATTGACATCTCCGACGGAAGAGATATACTATAGCAGCAGTATGAATTGTTGTCTGTCCTGCACCTCGCGGGAGGTCTATGATGAGCAGCATTTCGTACGGTATCGTTATTATCATTATTATATCAGGTGATTTGAAAAGGTGTTATTATGTCAAAAAAAATAATTCTGGGGATCAGTTCCTCCATCGCGGCATACAAGGCCATTGAGCTGACGCGTCTTTTTGTCAGGGACGGATATTCGGTGCACCACGTCGTAACGGAAAACGCGATGCACCTGGTGACTCCCCTTACGCTCGAGACGCTTTCGGGCAACCCGGTGTACAGCCAGTCCTTTGTGCGTGACAACCGGATGATGGGGCATATCGCCCTCAAGGAGGACGCGGCGCTCATGGTGGTCGCGCCCGCGACGGCAAATATTATCGGGAAGTTCGCGAACGGTATCGCTGATGACCTCCTGAGCACCACCTTCATGTCAGTGATCTGTCCCGTCGTTATCGCCCCGGCTATGAACCCCAATATGTGGAACCATATTCCGGTACAGGAAAATATCAAACGCCTGAAAAGCTGGGGTGTGACATTTGTTGATCCGGACCATGGCGAGGTCGCATGCGGTGATACGGGGTACGGTAAGCTTGCGGAAATAGAAAAAATATTCGAGGTGTCGGTACATGCCATTAAAGGATAGGAAGGTAATAGTAACAGGAGGGCCCACACGGGAATGGCTCGACCCCGTACGGTTTATCTCAAACCCCTCGTCGGGGAGAATGGGGGTCGCCATTGCGGAAGAGGCGGCGAACAGGGGCTCAGAGACAGTGTTTATCCATGGCCCCATCAGTCGTGAGCTGATTGACCGTGCTGAATACCGCTGTGTGGGAATACAGACCACCGTCGAGCTTCTCGATGCGGTGAAAAAGGAGCTGACGCAGAATACGGTGCTCATTATGGCGGCGGCCCCCGCAGACTATACGCCGGTTCAGAAATCCGATGTGAAGATCAAGAAGACCGGAGACGAACTCACAATCCATCTGAAAAAGAACCCGGACATACTGAAAACTATCGCCGCCATGAAACAGGCAAACTTTTCATTGAAAAATATATTCATGGTGGGGTTCGCCGCGGAAACCAACGATATTGAAAAATATGCCCTGGGTAAGCTGAAGGAAAAGGACCTCGACATGATATGTCTGAACGATGTGGGACAAAAGGATGCGGGATTCAGTGTGGATACCAACATTATTACCATATTCACCCGTCAGGGTGAAAAGATGGAGCTCCCCCTGCAGTCGAAGCAGGATGTCGCCGCCCGGATACTGGACTGTGTCGAAACCGGACTGACCCGTATGGGGACAACCCTTATAACCGAATAGTCAGCATCAGCCGGGATTTTCTATTTGACTTCGGCGGGATTCTCTGTACTATTACAATACTGGCGGAATGTCCGCAAGGAGGGGATGATATGTGGCACAGAAGTCCTGTCGTAGCCGGCTCCTTTTATCCGTCCAATTCCCGGCAGCTCTCGGATGAAATTGACGGGTATCTGCGTGATGTGGAAGACAGGCCTCTCGGAGGAGAACTGGTCGCCCTTGTTGCTCCCCACGCGGGATATATATATTCCGGGCCTGTTGCGGCGTATTCTTTCAAACAGCTCATGGGGAGCGGCGTTGAGCTTGCGGTGGTGGTGGCCCCCTCCCACCGTGCCCGGTTTGACGGTGCCTCGGTTATCCCGTCCGGCGTATACGAGACCCCCCTGGGAAAAGTTCCCGTCGATGAATCCATCGGGGAGCGGCTTGCCGGGGAGAAACATTTCACCTTTATTAAGGAAGTGCATCAGGCTGAACATTCTCTCGAAGTGCAGGTCCCCTTTCTCCAGAAGGTGCTCACTGATTTTTCCATTGTGCCGATAATCGTTGGTACAATTGACCTCGCGACATGCCGCGAGATCGCTGAGGAAATCGCCGCCAGTCTCGCGGCCGAAAAAAGGAAGTATATCATCGTCCTGTCAACGGACCTGTCTCATTATTTCCCGTACGATAGAGCAAAGGCCATGGACAATGTATTCATCCAGTCCCTTCTTTCCTTTGATGAGGATGATCTCAATCGTACCCTTTCCGCTGATAAGGCCCAGGCATGCGGAGAGGGACCGGTGCTCACAGGGATGATCGCCGCGAAAAAATTAGGAGCCCGCACCGTGGAGCTGCTGAAATACGCGAATTCAGGCGACACAGCGGGATCGAAGGACCAGGTGGTGGGATATCTCGCCGCTGCAATGGTCAGGTAACATCAGGAGGCGATGTGAAAGAACTGAACAGAGAGCAGCAGGATAAGCTGCTGGCCCTTGCACGGACCACCATCCATGACATGCTGAAAGGGAATAAACCTCCCGTTCCCGATATGGAGGGAGAATTCTCCGATGATATATTCAGCGAGAAGCGCGGAGGCTTTGTGACGCTCCATATAAAGGGAAAGCTGAGGGGCTGTATCGGCTATATCGTGGGAATGAAAAATGTTCCGGAAACCATTATCGATATGGCCCAGGCAGCGGCGTTCCGCGACCCGCGGTTTCCGCCCCTTTCCATGGGGGAGTTCGCAGATATTGATATCGAAATATCGGTGCTTACTCCCATTGAGCTTCTCACTGATATATCTGAAATAAAAATCGGGCGGGACGGCCTTATAATATCGAGCGGTCACCGGTCGGGTCTGCTGCTGCCCCAGGTGGCCACAGAGTACGACTGGACAGTTGAACAGTTTCTTGAGCATACCTGCTTCAAGGCCGGTCTTCACAGCAGTGCATGGAGAGAGGCCGGTACGAAAATTGAAAAATTTTCCGCCCAGGTGTTCGGAGAAAAGGAACAGGATTCTCTTCCACAATGACCGGCAGGGAACGCGTCATTTCTGCGGATGAAACCTGCAGAAAATTCATATACTAAAAAACTGACAGGGAAGGTGTTATGAAACGAATTGTGTTGCCGTTTATTCTTTGTGTTCTGGTGGTGTGGACAGGATGTAAAAAACAGCCCCAGTTCGCTGAACCGAATTTTATTCTCCAGAAATGGGCCCAGGGAATTGAGAAGCTTGATTACCGGATATATGCCGCCTGTGAGGCGTATCCTAAATCGGAGCCTGTGTTCAGGGAAATGTACGGTTCCTACTATCTCATTGATCTGATGACCACAGAGGTGGAGGAAGTGAAGGGCGATAATGTGCGGAAGGACCAGAAGGGAAACAGCTACCTTCACCGTTCAGTCAGCTTCGAAGGGACCATTATGGACAGGCAAAGCCGTCAGCCGAAAGGAGTCATGAGGGGTAATGCGGTGTTTATCAGGTTCGTGGAGGGCGAGCGGAAAAATGACGGCTGGCTGATGTCCAACCGGATGCTCATTCCCGTCGAGCGGTAGGGCATAACAGCGGAAATCTCCATTGCCCCCTTTTTATTAAATGGGCTGGTTGCCATGTCAGCGTTCATGCTTACTGAGTGATGGAGATGGTTCAATATATTAATGATGTTGTGACATGTCACAGCAGACTGTGGAAATTTAACATCTGATTGAGTATATTACATGGAGTTGTAATGGATGATACTATTCTTTTCAATGTAAAAACTCCCCTTGGGTTCAGTGTACATGTAACACGTGAATATTGGGATTTCATTACAACAATAAAACATCCCGTGATGAAGAGTGGTGAAGAACGTGTGATAAAAGTTCTTTCCGATCCGGATGAGATTCGGCAGAGCAAGTCAGATAAGAATGTATACCTTTTTTACAGGAAAGAACAGGAGAAGAGATGGCAGTGTGCTGTTGCAAAGGATGAGACAGATTCAGGATTTTTGATAACGGCATATCCAACCGATAAGATAAAAGAAGGGGAAATGATATGGAAAAAGTGAAGGTGTATTATGATAAAGCGGGAAATACACTGATCGTATGGTTTGGAGAATCAAAGGATGAGTATATCTGCGAGGAGACCGGCGATGAGATCATACTCATGAAAGACCGCACCGGAAGAGTTCTCGGATTCGAGAAACTTAACTATCTTTCTAATCCGAACGTGAATATGAATATTGTCTTTGAAACAGCCACAGTGTAAGGAAGCGGGATAGCAGTGGTGCATGATATACGCACCGGAGATATTATTAAGGAATATATGGATCATGCATTGCAGGACCCTGGGGCGGTGCGAATGTTTTTCGTGTGGTTCGGGAAATAACTTCGTAAGAACGCGAAGATAGAAGAGATAGAGGCCTTAAGGAAGTAACGTCCCCGCCCGGCGGTGAAATCCCCCTGGCCCCCTTTTGGTAAAGGGGGGAGTTGCGTTGAGGAGAATGTTATTCTATCCAGTCCTCAAGATGAAGATTTTGAATTCGGGAAAATTCTCCGGTATTATTTGTGACGAGGGTAAGGTCATGGGCTATGGCGATACTTGCGATCTGCATATCGTAGGGACCGATGACCATACCGGCCCGTTCAAGATCAGACCGGACCTTTCCGTATATATCCGCCGCGGCATCATCAAAGGGAAGCGATACGAAGTGGCCGAAGAAAAGGTCAAGGCGTGAGCGGACTTTATCATACACCGCGCTTTTGCAGGCGCCTGCAAGAAGTTCGGATTTGACGATAGCGCACAATGCAATGTCGCGGGGCGTTAAAGATTGCAGTTTCTCGCGCACGGTCCGGGATGTACCGTTCAGGTAGTGGATGCAGATGTTGGTATCGAGAAGGTATTTCACCGCAGGGCGTCCCGTGAATCAATATCGCCCTGGAGAAGCCGTGTGATGGGCGATTCATTGAAACAGCCGAAGGTTTCATCAAAGAAGCCATCTTTCCATTTTTGAGACGCAGTGTTCTTCGTTTCGATCACTATGAGAACTTCAACATCGGTTTCCTTTTCATCCGTCGGTATGTTGAGGGAAAGGAGGCCGTCTTTCCCGATACGTGATGTTACCTGTATTGTTTTCATGATTAAACCCGTTGAGAAATA
>ENA-UPTA01003411-UPTA01003411.1-activated-sludge-metagenome-genome-assembly--contig:-NODE-3411-length-15651-cov-8.997884_pt1 | contig 15651 bp, 13 predicted proteins | sample MGYA00238184_ERZ773361 | MGnify/ENA primary metagenome ERZ773361 (study PRJEB29100, sample SAMN05720205) | activated sludge metagenome | isolation source: anaerobic digester from wastewater...
TCGCATCGCGCCCTTCTGCCTTTTTCCGCGACCGGAGCACGCTCATGCACGCGACCACCCACGAAGACCGCACGCTCACCGAACTCGACCACGTCCGCATCCTCAAGCTGCTGCAGCGCACGGGTGCGCCCGGCCCGGCCGCCGGGCCCGCGACCCTCGCCACCCTGCTCGACGAAGCCGACGTGGTGCCCTCACGCGAGGTGCCTGCCGACGTCGTCACGATGTACAGCCGCGTCACCCTCGAAGACACCGACACCCGGGAGCACAGGACCCTGTGCGTGTGCTACCCGCCCGACGCCGATCCGGTGCAGGGGTTCGTGTCGATCCTCTCGCCGATGGGCGCGGCACTGCTGGGCCGGCGGGTGGGCGACGTGATCGCGCCCGCGTCGGGCGCTCCGGCAGGCGGCGCCGCCGCACGGCTGCGCATCGTCGAGATCCTGTTCCAGCCCGAGGCGAGCGGCGACTACACGCTCTAGCGTGTCGCGTCGGCGCGGCATGCGCCGACGTGCCGGCTTGCCGACGTGTCCGTCAGACGGTCGCGGTCATCGCCGTCCGGACGACCCGCCAGCCCGTCGGCAATCGCACGCAGGTCGACCCGGCGCAACGTGCGCTTGTGGTCTCCATCCCCCACTTCCACCATCGCGTCGAGCGCGCGCGCCTGAGGCCCCTGCGCCCGGCCCGCCGCGCCCGAGCCGCCCGAGGTCCGCTCCCAGCGGGTCACCTCGATGTTGTTCACCCGCGAGACCAGGAAGCCGACCGTGCCGTGCCGGTGGCCGACCAGCAGCACGCGCCGCTCGGCCTCCGATGCGGGCGGGTGCCCGTCGAGCACACGTGACAGGCACACCAGCGGCAGCGTACGCCCGCGATGCGAGAAGAAGCCCAGCACCGCCGCATGGGCGCCCGGCGCGCTGATCCATCCGGCGGGCGTCTCCAGCACTTCCTCGACCTGTCCGAGGTCGCACGCATACTCCACGGCGGCGTCGAAACAGAGCACGGAACGGCCGCGCGCCGCCGTGCCGGCCGAGGAGGTCGCGGCGGGACCCGCCGCGCGCAGCCCATCGGTCGTGCCCGCCTGGACGATGCGCACGTTCAGGGACGACAGCGCCTGGATCTCGACGTCCTGCTGCAGCCCGCGGACATCGAGCACCAGGTGCTCGCCGCGCCCGGGCACCGACACCGACGCGCGCAGCAGATCGGGACGTCGCGTCATCAGCGCCCCCAGCGGGGACAGTGCCGTCCGCTCGAGCCGCACCAGGTCGACCGCCTCGGACATCAGAAGCGCCACCACCTGACCGGGCGCGCGCGGCGCGGGCCAGCCGAGCACCGGCCGAAGATCGAGCACGGGCACGACACGACCGCGCACGTCGACCGCACCGATCAGACCGGGCGCGGACGCTGGTAGCCCGTCGAGCCGTTCCGGACAGGTGAAGACTTCGCGCAGCGCGTCGAGCGGCAGCGCCACACGGGCAGCGCCGATCCGCAGCACGCCCATCACGGTGGAGGCAGCGGACGCGTTGGCGGCGGCGGACGCGTTGGCTGCGGCGGTCACCGGCTCAGCCTCGTTGCGTGGGCGCTGGAAGGTCGGCCGTCGCGATGTCGGCGATCAGTCCGTTGACGCGGTCGGCGACGCGCTGCTGCGTCTGCGTCGTCTCGGTGATCCTGCGGATGGCGGCCGCGGTCATGTCGGAGCTGCCGACGATGTGCTCGAACGCATCGAGTGCCTTGCGCGACACGCTGGCGCCCTGTTCGACGCGGCCCGTCGACTCGCCGATGCGCCGCCCGATCTCGCGCGCGGCGTCGGCCGCCCGCTCGGACAGCTTGCGCACCTCGCCGGCCACCACCGAGAACCCCACGCCGTGCTCGCCCGCGCGCGCGGCCTCGATCGCCGCATTGAACGCCAGCAGGTTGGTCTGGTTGGCGATCTCGCCGATCACCTTGACGATGTCGGCGATCTCGCTGGAGGACTGCTGGATCAGCTGGATCGCATCGATCGCGCGCTGCAGGTCCTCGAGCCCGCGGCGCGCATCGGCCAGCGTCTCGTCGGCCTGCGTGCGGGCCGACACCGCGCTGTCGTCGATCGCACCGATCGACGACGACAGCTGGACCACCGCGGCGGCCATCTCCTCGGACTTCGACGCGACGGCGTTCTCGCGCAGCACGTGCGCGCTCACGTCGTACGCGTACTTGACGACCTTCACCGGCTCGCCGCGCAGGTTCAGCACCGGGTTGTAGCTGGCCTGCAGCCACACCTCGCGTCCGAACTTGCCCACGCGCTGGAACCGCCCGGAGAACGACTGTCCCTGCCCCAGCCGAAGCCAGAAGTCGCGGTACTCGGGCGACACGAGGTACTCGCCCGTGCAGAACATGCTGTGGTGCTGGCCACCGATCTCGCGCATCGAGTAGCCCATCGTGCGCAGGAAGTTGTCGTTCGCCGCCAGCACGTTGCCGTCGAGGTCGAACTCGATCACGGCCTGGGAGCGGTCGATGGCGGCGAACTTGCTCTCGAGCTCGGCACGCGTGCGCATCTGCTCGGTGACGTCGCAGGCGATCATCAGCAGCCCGGCGCCGGCCGGCAGCAGCCGGAAGCGGGCATCGAGCCGGCGGGCGCGCCCCTGGCGCGCGCTCATGCCGACGTGACGCCGGCAGGACCCGCCCGCCTGCACGCCCGACAGCACCGCGTCGAGTTCGTCACCCGACAGGTCGATCACGGCCTCGATCGCCTGGCCGCGCAGTTCCTCCAGCGGCCTGCCCGCGAACCGGGCGAAGCCGGCGTTGGCGCCGCGTACGCGCCGCGTGTCGACGTCGATCGCGAGGATGGCCTCCTCGGCATCGACGAGGTCGAACACCGTGGCGGGAATCGGATCGGACAGGCGGGGCGATGCGGGGGGCGGCGTGTGGGGCACGGCGGGACTCCGGAAGCGATGGATCGGGTCCACACGCCTGGAGACCGGCACGCACCTCGAACGTTGCGCGGCGCGACCAGGGCGGTCTCACCGGGATCGCGTGCGAGTGTAGGCAGCGCGCGAATGCGCAGTGAACGGATCAGCGGGGCTTTTGCACCGCTGATCCGGCGTTCGGGAACACCGCAGCACAGCCGCTCGCCCGAACGGGGAACCGCTCGGGGAACGGAATCGTTCGGGCGAACCGTCCGGGAGGACGTCAGCCGCGCGCGCGCTCCGGCAGCGTCACGCTGACCGACAGCACTTCCATGTCGCGGTCGCTGTCGAGCTCGATCGCGATGTCTTCGGGCGCGACCTTCACGAACTTCGACACCGCTTCCATCACGGCCTGCTTGATCTGCTGCAGCAGCTCCGGGTTGCCGGCACGGCTGCCCTCGCGGGCGATGATCACCTGCAGCCGCTCCTTGGCGAGCGACGCCGACTTCGGCGGGCGCCGGAGGATCCGATCGAGAATGGACATCGGAGCGCTCCTCAGGCAGCCGCTTTGCGGGAACCGAACAGGCGGCGCAGGAATCCGCGGTCTTCGTCGGCGACGAAGCGCAGCGGCATCTGCTTGCCGAGGAAGCGGTCGATCGCATCGCCATAGGCCTGCGCCACCTCGCTCTGCACGTCGTGCACTGCCGGCACGCCGGCGTTGGACGACTCGAGCACCTTCTGCGACTCGGGGATCACGCCCAGCAGCGGGATCTTGAGGATGTCGAGGATGTCGCCGTAGGACAGCATCTCGCCGTCCTTCACGCGACGGGGCGAATAGCGGGTGATCAGCAGATGCTCGCGCACCGGCTCGCCGCCCGCCTTCGCACGCTTCGAGCGGGACTGAAGGATGCCGATGATGCGGTCGGAATCGCGCACCGACGACACCTCCGGGTTGACGACGACGATCGCGTGATCGGCGAAGGTCAGCGCCATGATGGCGCCGTTCTCGATGCCCGCGGGCGAGTCGCAGACGATGTAGTCGAAGCCCATCGCCTTCAGGTCGTCGATCACCTTGCCGACGCCGGCTTCGGTGAGCGCTTCCTTGTCGCGCGTCTGGGACGCGGCCAGGATGTACAGGTTCTGCGCGTGCTTGTCGCGGATCAGCGCCTGGTTCAGCGTGGCCTCGCCCTGGATCACGTTGACGAAGTCGTAGACGACGCGCCGCTCGCAGCCCATCACCAGGTCGAGGTTGCGCAGCCCCACGTCGAAGTCGATGACGACCACCTTCTTGCCCCGCAGGGCGAGGCCGGCCGACAGGTTGGCCGAGGTCGTCGTCTTGCCGACGCCGCCCTTGCCCGAGGTCACCACGATCACTTCACTCATCGGAATCCTTCCTTCGACGTTGCCGGGGTCGCCGGCACGTGGGCCGGGGCGCCCCCCGGCGCACCAATATCGGTCTACAACGCGCGCAACGACAGGGTGTCGGCGTTTGCATCCAGTTCGATCCTGACCGGGCGTCCGACGAGATCGGGCGAAGGCTCGTCCTCGAAGGTGCGGTACACGCCGCAGACGGCGACCAGCTCGGCCCGCATGTCGAGCGCGAAGATCGAGGCGTCGCGCCGCCCGCGTGCCCCGGCGATCGCCCGGCCCCGCAGTTCGCCGTACACATGCACGTTGCCGTCGGCGATCACCTCGGCGCCGGGGGACACGGAGCCGATCACGACCAGATCACCGCCACGCGCGTAGACGCGCTGCCCGGAACGCACCGGACGGTCGACGATCATCGTGTCGGCCGCGGGTGCGGACTGGGCGGACGGGGCGGGCGCGGGCGCAGGTGCGGACGGCGCGGGCGCGGCTGCGGCGGCCGGGACGGCCTCGGCCCGCTCCGCGGTCGAACCGGCGGGCTGCGCAGGCCCGGTCGAGACCTCGGTCGGTGGTGCGGCGGGTGCCGACGCGCCCGACGCTGCCGCAGCCTCCGCCGCAGGTGCGTTCACCGGCAGCGGGATCGGCTGGACGCGGCGACGCGGCTCGGGCAGCGGCGCGAGCCATCCGAGCTGCAGCCGCGCGGCCTCGTCGCGGAACGCTTCGGCGGCCCCCGCGACGGCCACGGGATTGAGCCGCAGCACCCGCAAGGCCGACAACAGACCCGGCCAGTCGATCGGCGCCTGCGGCCCGACCCGCACCAGGTCGATCACCACCGGCTGCCATTCGAAGCGCTCGGGATCGTCCTCGAGCAGCTGCCGCACCGACGCGTGCAGCGCCTCGGCCGACGCGTCGTGGATCACGGCGCGCAGGCTCGGATGCGAGATGCCCTTGAACTCGATCGCGGGGCGTGCGGGCGCGGCCGCGGCCTCGGCGGTCGGAGCAGGAACGGTCTGATCGGATGAATCAGGGCGCATGGGCGGGCAACTGGGGCGGACGGACGATGACACGGTCGAGGCGCGACCCGCAGGCGCGACGGAGGTCCGGCACGGGCACCGCGTCGCAACGCGGCGGCGCTCGGTCGGATCGACGAACGCGGTGGGATTGTACCCGAGCCCGCCGTCCCGACACCCCCCGATCGCGCTATGCTGGGCAGCCTCCGCCCCCCTCGACCGCCCGACCGCCATGACCGACGCCTCCACGCCCCACGACCACCACCTGACGCTGCGGGTGGCGCCGATGCCGGCCGACGTCAACGCCAACGGCGACATCTTCGGCGGCTGGGTGATGGCCCAGGTGGACATCGCGGGCGGCGTGGCCGCCGCGCGGCGCGCGCGCGGACGGGTCGCCACCGTGGCGGTCAACGCGTTCGTGTTCAAGCAGCCGATCTCGATCGGCGACGTGGTGTCGTTCTACACGCGCATCGAGCGCGTCGGGCGCACGTCGATCACCGTGCACGTCGAAGTGATCGCGGAGCGCGACCCCTCGAATCCGGTCTGCGTGAAGGTCACCGAGGCCACCGTCACCTACGTGGCGATCGACGCCCGCGGCGTGAAGCGTGAAGTCCCGGCCTGAGTCGTCCAAGCCGTGGTTTCATTCGGGAACGGTACGGCGCACCACGCAATGAGGAGACCCCACAGATGCTCGACACCCTGATCCGCGGCGGATCGATCCTGGACGGCAGCGGCCGCGCGGCCTTCGACGGCGACGTCGGCATTCGCGACGGCCGCATCGTGGCGGTGGGCCGGGTCGACGAACCCGCGCGCGAGACGATCGACGCCGACGGCGCGCTGGTCACCCCGGCCTGGATCGACATCCACACGCACTACGACGGCCAGGTCACCTGGGATTCGGCGATGGATCCGTCGGCCAGCCACGGCGTGGGCACGATCGTGATGGGCAACTGCGGCGTGGGCTTCGCGCCGGTGCATCCGGGCGGGCAGCGCGAGCTGATCGACCTGATGGAGGGTGTCGAGGACATCCCGGGCAGCGCGCTGCACGAGGGCATGCCCTGGGGCGCGTGGAGCACCTATCCGGAATATCTCGACTTCCTGTCGACGCGGTCGTACGCGCTGAACGTGGCCTCGATGGTGGCGCACGGCGCCGTGCGCAACTACGCGATGGGCGAGCGCGGCCGCACCAACCAGGCCGCCACGGCGGACGACCTGCAGCGCATGGGCACGATCGTCGAGGAGGCGCTGCGCGCCGGCGCGGTCGGCTTCTCGACCTCGCGCATCATGGGTCACCGCTCGATCCACGGCGAACCGGTGCCCGGCACCTTCGCCAACGACGACGAGCTGATGACGATCGCGCAGGCACTGCGCCGGGCCGGCACCGGCCTGCTGCAGATCATCCCGTCGAGCACCCTGGGCGCGGGCAAGCCGGAGGCACCCGAGCACACGGCGCTGGAAGCCGAGGTCGACCTCATCACGCGCGTCAGCCGCGAAAGCGGCCGCCCGGCCACGTTCACGCTGTTCCAGGTCGACGCCTGGGCCGACAAGTGGCGCGAGGTGATCGCCCGCGTGAAGGCGGGCAACGCGGCCTGCGCGCAGGTGTTCCCGCAGGTGGGCAGCCGCCCCACCGGGCTGGTGCTGGGCCTGCGCACCTACCACTGCTTCATGCGCAAGCCGAGCTACCTCGCGCTCGCCGGCCTGCCCTTCGAGCGCATGCTGGCCGAGCTGCGCCGCCCCGAGGTGCGGGCCGCCATCCTGTCCGAACCCAACGTGCCGCACCCGCACCCCGGCTCGATGGAGTCGGTGATCGCGAACCTGGTGCTCAACCCGGCCAAGACGTTCGCGCTCGACGACGGCTGGAGCTACGAGCCGACCGCGGACGAGAGCTTCGCGGCGCAGGCGGCACGGGCCGGGCAGCCCGACCCGATGGCGTTCCTCTACGACCACCTCACGTCGGGCGACGGCCGGCGCTTCGCGATCATGTTCTTCACGAACTACGCCGACTACACGATGGACGCCGTGCGCGAGATGCAGCTGGACGACGCGACCGTGACCGGCCTGTCCGACGCCGGCGCGCACGTCAGCCTGATCTTCGACGCGGTGAACCCGACGTACCAGCTCGCGTACTGGGGCCGCGACCGCCGGCGCGGCGACACGATCCCGCTGCCGCACCTGGTGCACCGTCAGACGGGCCGCAACGCACGCCTGTTCGGCTTCCACGACCGGGGCGGCATCGCACCCGGCATGCGCGCGGACGTCAACGTGATCGACTTCGCCCGCCTGGGGCTGGGGGCGATGGAGCTGCGCCGCGACCTGCCCGCCGGGGGCATGCGCCTGATGCAGCCCGCCCAGGGCTACGTGGCGACGATGGTCGACGGCACCCTCACCCGCCGGCACGACCAGGACACCGGCGCGCGCCCCGGCCGCCTGCTGCGCTCGGGACGCTGACTGCGCGATCAGCCGCCGGCCAGGTGCCGGCGGAGCGCGTCGATGCCGCGCATCGTCAGCGTCAGGCGCGGCGCGTCCATCGGCAGCGCCTGCGACGACATCTTCGCGATCACGATGCCGGCGGCACGGTCGACGAACAGGTTCTGTCCGTGCACGCCCACGCAGAACAGCATCGGGCGCGGGCCGTCCAGCACGTACCACTGGTTGCGGTAGCGCATCGGCAGACCGGGGAAGTAGCCGACGAAGTCGCCCCGCGCCCAGGCCGCCGCGTCACCGCCGTCGGCCAGGTCGTCGATCCAGCGCGGTGACAGCACCTGCCGGCCGTCGCACGTGCCGCCGTCGACCAGCAGCTGGCCGACCCGCGCCAGGTCGCGCGCGGTCGCGCAGAACCCGCCGGCGGCGCGCGGCGCCCCCAGGCGGTCGACGGTGATGTAGGCGCTGCGTTCGGCGCCCATCGGACGCCACAGCAGTTCGCTGACCAGGTCGGCATAGCGGCGTCCGCTCGCCCGCTCGATCACCCAGCCGAGCAGGTCGGTGTTGGGCGACACGTAGTGGAAGCGCTCGCCGTGACCGCCGTCGGTGGCCGTCAGGCATCCGAAGAAGCTGCGCAGGTCGCCGGGCGGCTGCCCGGGATCGGGCGGGTTCCAGCCCTGCGCCTTGCGGTATTCGATGATCGGTCCCGAGGTGGCGAGGTAGTCCTCGTCGAAGAGCACGCCGACGCGCATGTCGAGCAGCTCGCGCAGCGTGGCGCCCCGGTAGGCGGTCTGCGCGACCTCGGGGATCCAGTGCGTGACCGGCCGCGACGGATCGAGCACGCCGCGGTCGGCGAGCTGGCCGGCGACGATCCCGAGCAGCGACTTCGACACCGACATCAGGATGTGCGGGTCGTGCGCGTCCATGCCGTTGGCATAGTGCTCGAACACCAGGCGGCCGTGACGCAGCACGACCAGCGCGTCGGTGTCGGTGGCCTGCAGGAACGCGTCGAGATCCATCGCCTGCGACAGCGCGCCGCCGTCGGCCGGTTCGGCCTCGATGCGCACCCCGGCCAGCGCCGCGGATCCGTCGGGCGCCGCGGGCAGCGCGCGCACGCCCTGCGGTGCGTTGGGGATGTCGGCCGACGGCACGATCTCGCGCACGTGGTGGAACGCCCAGCGGTTCCAGGGCGCGCGCCGCCAGTTGGCGAGCGTCACCTGGGTGTCTGCGGCCGGGGGAAAGCCCTGCATCAGCGGTGGCGGGGTCACGGGGCACAGCTCCTTCGATCGATGACGGAGAGGGGGTCCGCCGCACCGTCCCCGCCCGGAACACAGGGGCGGCCCATAGCACGGACGTCGTCCGATTTGAACACGACCGTTCGCGCCCGGCGGAGCCGCCCGCGCGTTCGTCGGCCGGCGCGGTGCCGCGTGCGCGGGCCCGTGGGATGGTGCACGCTCCCGGACGCCCGCCCGCTCGCGCGCCGGCGCTGCGGCATGCCGGCGCCGGATCCCGCCGAGCGGCCGCCCGCGCCACCCCGATTCCTGCGGACCACGAGCCATGGCCACCGTTTCCGACGTCACCTCCATCGACTACTCCGGCGACGCCCGCGTCGATTCGCTGCTCGACCTCGGACCGGGCTGGAACTACCTGCTGCCGACGCGCAACACCCTGTACTACACGTTCGACACCAGCGCGAGCGCGTCGATCCTGCCCGAGGCCGACACCGCCACGTTCAACGCCAGCCAGCGCGCGGCGACCGCCGCGATCCTGACCTACGTGGCCAGCGTCACCGGCATCGGCTTCGCCGAGGTGGCCACCGGGGCGCAGGCCGATCTGCACTTCGCCGCGACGGACATCGCCGGGGCGAGCGTGGCCGGGCAGACGCAGACGTCGTGGGGGTACTCGTATTCGCTGCCGGGCGAGGTGCTGACCGCGTACAACGCCGAGGCCTACATCTTCCTCGACAACGCGAACTGGGCGTCGATCAACACCACCCTGGCGGCCGGCTCCGAAGGCTACGAGGTGCTGCTGCACGAGATCGGCCACGCCCTGGGCCTGGGGCATCCGTTCGAGGGGCCGTACGCGCTGCCCGACGCCCAGGACAACACCAACAACACGGTGATGTCGTACACGCCCGCGGGCGGCGCCAAGAGTGTGTTCCAGTCGTACGACCTGCTGACGCTGCAGTGGATCTACGGCGGCGACGGCCTGGGCGGCACCTGGGGCCTGAACTCCGCCAACGGCCCGTCGCTGACCTTCACACCGCCCCCGCCGCCGCCGCCCCCGCCGCCGCCCCAACCCACGCCGACCGACGACTATGCCGCCACGACCGCCACCACGGGCAGCGTTGCCATCGACGGCACGCGCAGCGGCGCGATCGAACAGAGCGGCGACGCCGACTGGTTCGCGGTCAGCCTGCAGGCCGGCACGCGCTACGTGTTCACCCTCGAAGGCGCGGCCACCGGCGCCGGCACGCTGGCCGACCCGGTGCTGCGCCTGCGCACGTCGGGCGGCGCGACCCTGGCCAGCAACGACGATGCCGGCGGGACCGCCAACGCACGCATCGCCTACATGGCGGCGACCTCCGGCGTGCACTACCTCGAGGCGGCCAGCGCGCTGTCGGGCGGCACCGGCACCTACCGCGTGTCGGCGAGCCGCGACCTGACCAACAACGCGCCGGTGGCCGTCGACGATGCCTTCGCCACGCAGGAGGACCAGTCGGTGTCGGGCAGCGTGATCCTCAACGACAGCGAACCCGACGGGCAGCCGATCACGACGACCGTGCTGAGCGGCCCGCAGCACGGATCGCTGGCGCTTCAGACCGGCGGCCTGTTCACCTACACCCCGACGGCCAACTACCACGGCAGCGACGGCTTCACCTACCGGCTCAGTGACGGCCTGCTCTCGTCGACCGCCACCGTCAGCCTGACGATCCTGCCGGTGAACGATCCGCCGGTGGCGACCGGCACGGCCGTGATCTCGCTCAACGAGGACACGTCGCGCAGCGGCACGCTGCCGGTGGCCACCGACGGCGACGGCGACCCGCTGGTGTACGCGAAGCTCGCCGACCCCGCGCACGGCACGGTCACGATCACGGCCGGCGGGGGGTACACGTACACCCCCTTCGCGAACTACGCCGGCAGCGACAGCTTCGGCTACCGCGTCAGCGACGGCACGGCCACGACGAGCGCGACCGTCAGCGTCAACGTGGTGGCGGTCAACGACGCGCCGGTCGCCTCCGGGCTGTCGATCACGACGTCGGAGGACACCCCGCGCAGCGGCAATCTGCCGGCGGCCTCCGATCCCGACGGCGACACGGTCACGTTCGCGAAGGCGGGCGATCCGCAGCACGGCACGGTGACGATCGCCCCAGCGGGGCAGTACACGTACACCCCGCAGAAGGACTGGTCCGGCAGCGACGCGTTCACCTTCCGCGTGACCGACGGGCGCGGCGGCGCGAACACGTACACCGCCACGGTCACGGTGCAGGCGGTCGCGGACACGCTCACCGGCACGCCGGCCGCCGACACGCTCGTCGACACGTCGGGCCCGGCGCAGATGTCCGGACTGGCCGGCGACGACCGTCTGCAGGGCGGCAGCGGCGACGACGGGCTCGACGGCGGGCCCGGCACCGACACGGCGGTGTACGCCGGCGCGGCCGGCGGCTACCGCGTCGCGCGCACCGGTGCCGGCTGGACGGTCACCGACCGCGACGGCGGCGACGGCGTCGACACCCTCACCGGCATCGAGCGGCTCGACTTCACCGACCGCGACTTCGAGCTGGTCACGCCACGCCTCGCCGTGGTGCCCGCGTACGGCGCCTTCGACGGCTTCCTGTTCGACCCGGTCTTCTACACCCTGCAGACGGCCGACCTCGTGCCGACGCTGCCGCTGGCCGGCGCGTGGGCGCACTACGTGAGCGCGGGCGCGGCGTCGGGCCAGGCCCCCAACGCCTGGTTCGACGCGGGCTGGTACGAGAGCCGGTGGCCCGACCTGACGCCGCTGGACCTGGATCCGGTCACCCTCTTCCGGCACTTCAACCTGTTCGGGGTGTGGGAAGGGCGCGCACCCGGCCCGGCGTTCGCGAGCTTCGACGGCACCCGCTACCTGCGCGACAACCCGGACGTGGCCGCCTACGTCGACGCCAACGTCGACGACTTCCTCGGCAGCCGGTCGAACGGCGCGATCGCACACTACATCCTGTATGGCGCGAGCGAGGGGCGCAGCGCCTTCGGCACGGGCGGGCAGCCGATCCCGACCGGCTACGTGTTCGACCTGGGGGGCTGACCGGCACGGGAAGCCGGATCCGGACGGATCCGGACGGATCGGACGGATCGGACGGATCGGACGGACCGGGGGACCGGGGGACCGTGGAACCGTGGAACCGTGGAACCGTGGAACCGCCCGGAGTATGGTGCATGATGGCGCTTTGATCTTCGATCCTCCATCATGGCCACCCTGTCCGACGTCACCACCGTCGACTTCTCCGGCGACCGCCGGGTCGATGCCCTGCTGCACCTCAGCGCGAGCTGGAACCACCTGCTGCCGGCGCGCACCACCCTCTACTACACGTTCGACCTGAGCGAGAGCGCCGGCATCCTGCCCGGCGCCGATGCCGCGTTCAACACGGCGCAGCGTGCGGCCGCGGTGTCCATCCTGGCGCACGTGACCAGCGTCACCGGCATCCGCTTCGCGGAGGTGGCCAACGCCGCGCAGGCCGATTTCCATTTCGCGGCCACCGACGTGGCGGGCGCGACCACGTCCGGCAAGACCGAGACCAGCTGGGGCTACTCGTACACGACACCGGGGGAGGTCCTCACCGCGTATCGCGCCGAGGCCTACGTGTTCCTCGACAACGCCGAGTGGGCGTCGATCAACACCACCCCCACGGCGGGCAGCGCCGGCTACGAAGTGCTGCTGCACGAGATCGGCCATGCCCTGGGCCTCGGACATCCGTTCGAAGGCCCGAACGCGCTGCCGGCCGCCGAGGACAACACCGGCAACACGGTGATGTCGTACACGCACGTGGGCGCTTCCAAGAGCACGTTCCAGTCGTACGACCTGCTGGCGCTGCGCTGGATCTACGGCGAGGACGGTCTGGGCGGGACCTGGGGCTGGAATTCCGCGAACGGTCCGTCGCTCACGCTGGTGCCGGTGGTGCGCGACGTGTTCGGCACGTCCGGCGGCGACACGCTCGTCGACACCTCGGGCCCGGCGCGCCTGTTCGGACTGGCCGGCGACGACCGGCTGCAGGGCGGCAGCGGCGACGACACGCTCGACGGCGGCACCGGCACCGACACCGCCGTGTATGCCGGCGCCGCAGGCGGCTACCGCGTCGCGCACGGCGGCGCCGGCTGGACGGTCACCGACCGCGACGGCGGAGACGGCGTCGACACCCTCACCGGCATCGAGCGGCTCGACTTCACCGACCGCGACTTCGAGCTGGTCGCGCCGCGGATCACCGTGGTGCCGTCGTACGGCGCCTTCGACAGCTTCCTGTTCGACCCGGTCTACTACACGCTGCAGACCGCCGACCTGGTGCCGGCGCTGTCACTGGCCGGCGCCTGGGCGCACTACGCCGGATCCGGCGCCGCGTCCGGGCAGGCGCCCAATGCCTGGTTCGACGCGGGCTGGTACGAGAACCGGTGGCCGGACCTGACGCCCCTGAACCTGGACGCCCTCACCCTCTTCCGGCACTTCAACCTGTACGGCGTGTGGGAGGGGCGTGCGCCCGGCCCGGCGTTCGCGACCTTCGACGGCACGCGCTACCTGCGCGACAACCCCGACGTGGCCGCCTACGTCGATGCGTACGTGGACGACTTCCTGGGCAGCCGCTCGAACGGCGCGATCGCGCACTACATCCTGTACGGGGCGAACGAGCAGCGGATCGCCTACGACCACGCGGGCCAGGCGATCAGGCTGGACTACGCGTTCGACCTGGGGGCCTGAACGCGCGCGGCGGTCAGACGCCGCCCTTCGGGTGCGTGGGATCCACCCACAGCACCGTCTGGGGCTTCTCGACCGGCTCGATGTCGAGGTTGACCGCCACTGCCTCGCCGTCGCTGCGGCACAGCACGCACTCGAGCACTTCGGTGGGGCTGGCGTTGATCTCCTGGTGCGGCACGTACGGCGGCACGTAGATGAAGTCGCCCGGGCCGGCCTCGGCGGTGAACTCGAGGTGCTCGCCCCAGCGCATGCGCGCGCGGCCCTTGACGATGTAGATCACGCTCTCGAGCGGGCCGTGGTGGTGCGCGCCGGTCTTGGCGTCCGGATGGATGTGCACCGTGCCCGCCCACAGCTTCTGCGCGCCGACCCGCGCGAAGTTGATCGCGGCCTTGCGGTCCATGCCGGGCGTCTGCGCGGTGTTGGCGTCGAGCTGGTTGCCCGGGATCACCCGGACGCCGTCGTGCTTCCAGTCGGAGGAATGCGAATGGGTGTGGTCTGCGCTCATGGACTGCCCCTGAGATGCGTTGATCGAGGCCGCGGAGAATAGACGATTGCCGGGCGGTGCGCAGCAACCGGGAGTCGGATGCGCTCAGGGCGGGATGCCCAGCCGCCGGTACAGCGCGCCGAGCTCGGCGCGCAGCACCGGATACCGCATCGCCAGGGCGCCGGTCACCAGCAGGCAGACCAGCCCGTAGCCGGCCAGCGACCACTGCACGCCGAAGCGCTGCGCCAGCACGCCCAGCGACAGGCTGCCCAGCGGCATCACCCCGAGGAAGCACATCATGTAGATGGACACGACACGCGCGCGCAGCCGGTCCTCGACGATGCTCTGGAGCACGGTGTTGATGCCGGCACCCACCACCACCATCGAGAAGCCGATCACCGCGAGCGCGGGCATCGCGATCCACACCCGCGGGCTGGCGGCGAACACCAGCAGCGCCGCGCCGCCGATCGGCGCCACCAGCGTGACGATGCGCGCCAGGCCCCGGATCGACCCGCGCGCGGCGAGCATCGTCGTGCCCACCAGCGCGCCCGCGCCCGCGCAGCTGATCAGCAGGCCCTGCAGCTGCGCGCCGCCGCCGAACACGTCGCGCGCGAACGCCGGCATCATCGACTGGTAGGTGGGCAGCGCAAACGACGCCATCAGCAGGCTGGCGATCAGCATGCGTGCCGGCACGCAATGCCACACCCACGAGAACCCCTCGCGCAGCTCGTGCAGCACGCCGGTGGGCGTGGACGCCGCACGCGACGGCGGCAGCACCCACAGCGCCGGCAGCACCGCCAGGTACGACAGCGCGTTCACCGCGAAGCAGCCGCCCTCGCCCAGCACGCCCAGCAGCAGCCCGGCGACGGCCGGGCCGATGAAGCGGCCGAGATTCATGATCGCGGAGTTGAGCGCGATCGCATTGGGCAGGTCTTCGCGCCCGCCGGTCATCACCGGCAGCAGCGACTGGCGCGCCGGCGCATCGAAGGCCCAGGTGAGCCCGTAGAGCAGCGACAGCGCGACGATGTGCTCGACGCGCAGCGTGCCGGTCAGGCTGAGCACCGCGAGCAGCACCGCCTGCGCCATCTGCGTCGACTGGGTGACCAGCACCACGGTGCGGCGGTCGAAGCGGTCGACGAACACGCCGGCGAACGGCGCCACGACCAGCATCGGGATGTTGCTCGCGAACGCCACCAGGCCCAGCATCTCGGTGGAGCCGGTCAGCCGGTAGACGGTCCAGCCGAGCGCGATCTGCTGCGTCCAGAACCCGACGATCGACACCGTCTGCCCCAGCACGAACAGGCGGAACGGCCGATGGCGCAGCGATCGGAAGGTGTCGGGGGAGAGGAAGCGCACGCGACGAGTGTACCGGGGGGTGCGCGCCCGCGGCGCGGGTCGGCGAGACCTCGCGCCGGGCGCCCGCAGCGTCAGCCGGCGCCCGGCCCGGCGGCGTCGGGCGTGCGCGCGAACATCCGCTTCACGCGCTGCCAGCCGCGCTCGACGTCGTCGACCAGCGTGTAGACGACCGGGATCACCAGCAGGCTGAGGA
>ENA-UPTA01003412-UPTA01003412.1-activated-sludge-metagenome-genome-assembly--contig:-NODE-3412-length-15649-cov-6.865076_pt1 | contig 15649 bp, 12 predicted proteins | sample MGYA00238184_ERZ773361 | MGnify/ENA primary metagenome ERZ773361 (study PRJEB29100, sample SAMN05720205) | activated sludge metagenome | isolation source: anaerobic digester from wastewater...
GTGTAAACTAGAAATGCGAATTGATCCTGCGCGAGTGAGCCCAAACGAACGAGCCCGCAGGATGCTGATTTACTAATCTTATTAATAATCGAGGATTTTATGGCCAAGAAAACCACCAAAGAACAGCTGAATGGCGCAGAGATTCTGATCAAATGTCTGGAATCACAAGGGGTTGAATATATTTTTGGGCTTTCCGGCGGCGCCGTTATCCCTATTTTTGATGCGTTGGTCAACTCAAAAATTAAACTGATCCTGGTGCGGCACGAACAGGCGGCGGTGCATATGGCCGACGGTTACGCCCGCGTGACCGGAAGGCCTGGGGTTGTTTGCGTAACCAGCGGCCCCGGAGCCACCAACGCCGTGACCGGCATTATGACCGCCATGATGGATTCGGTTCCGGTCATTGTCCTGACGGGACAGACGATCCGGTCCATGCTGGGGAAAGACGCGTTCCAGGAAGCGGATATCGTCGGCATCACTATGCCGGTCGTCAAGCACAGCTATCTGGTCTATGACGTAAATGATATCCCGCGGATCATCAAAGAAGCGTTTTTTATCGCGAACACCAACCGGCCCGGCCCGGTTTTGATTGATCTGCCCAAAGATATTTCCTCCGCCCCGTTTACGGCCAAAACGATCAATCCTCCCATGGACTTGCCGGGATACTCTATCGCCGCCAAAGTCAATATCAAAAGCATCAAAGCCGTGGCCAGGATGTTTAAAGGCACGAAACGGCCTCTCCTGCTGGTAGGGCACGGAGCTGTCATTGCCAAAGCGGACCAGGAAGTGCGGGCCCTGGCGGAAAAACTCCAGGCCCCTGTGATCTGTACCCTCCTGGGAAAAGGGGCCTTCCCGGAAACCCACCCCCTCTCCCTCGGGATGGTCGGGATGCATGGCACGGCGTATTCCAACAAAGCGCTTATCAACTGCGACCTCATTTGTTCAGTCGGGTCGCGGTTTGACGACCGGATCAACGGGAACACCGAAGAATTCTGCATCGGCGCCAAAAAGCTGCACATCGATATTGATCCGTCTGAAATCGGGAAAGTGATTAAGCCGGACAGCGCCTTGATCGGGGACGCCCGTCTTATTTTAAAAGAACTGATCAAATACGTGGATAAACTGGACACGACCGAGTGGCTCAAGGAAGTGGAATATTATAAAAATGAATTCCCGCTCCATTATGACATCAACGCCGGCCTGACAGCTCAATATGTCATTGATACGGTTTACCGCCTGACAAAAGGGGCAGCCACGGTGGTGACGGATGTCGGCCAGCACCAGATGTGGGCTGCGCAATTTTATCGCTGCGACCGGAGCGACCAATGGCTCTCATCCGGCGGAGCTGGAACAATGGGCTACGGGTTCCCGGCCGCCATCGGCGCCCAGTTCGGGCGGCCCAAAGAACTGGTGGTCGCCATTGTCGGGGACGGTGGTTTTCAAATGACGCTTTATGAACTGGCCACGGCGTTCATCCATAAACTCCCGGTAAAAATTATTCTTATTGACAACAAATATCTCGGCATGGTCCGGCAATGGCAGGAGCTGTTTTTTGACAACCGCCTCTCCGGGGTGAATCTCGAGGGGAGCCCCGACTTTGTCAAACTGGCGGAGGCCTACCAGGTCAAAGGATTCCATATTGGAAAAGTTGAAGAAGCGGAAAGCGTGCTAAAAGCGGCCCTCAAACACAACGGTCCGGCCCTGGTGCATTGCGAAGTCGTCAAGGAAGACAACGTCTTCCCCATGGTCCCGGCCGGGAAATCAGCATATCATATGATTATTGAACCCCCGAAATCAAAACTCGAGAAGCCAACCGGCAGTACTTAAAGAGGTATTCCATGCCATCAGAAAACATTGAGCGTAAAAATATCCACACCATCAGCATGACCGTCGCCAACAAACCCGGGGTTCTGGTCCGGATAGCCCATATTTTTGCCCGGCGCAGTTATAATATTGACTCCCTTGTCGTGTCGCCGGCCTATAATCCCCGCTACTCGCGGATGACGATCACCGCGCAGGGAGACCCGGAAACCCTGGACCAAATCATTAAACAGGTCCAAAAATTGATTGACGTCATTCATGTCAGCGAGCATACCGGACAGGATTCCACCCATACGGAATTAGCGCTGATCAAAATTAAGGTGTTGTCCGCCAACAGGCCGATCGTGCTTAAACTCATGAAGAAATACCACACGCGCATTCTGGACGACTCCGACAACACGTTGATTATCGAGCAGGCCGGGCCAACGGCCGAGCTGGACGAGTTTGAAGCTTTAATGAAAAAATACGGCATCTTAGAAATGGTCCGGACCGGGAAAATCGTGATGGCTCTGGGGCATTCAGAAACTTAACGGCCGGGGAGTCTGCTGGAAATCTTATGCCGGGCGGGGCGCGAGTTCGGGGAGATCCCGGGGGGGCAGGATAATTTCGGAAATAGTAATCCCGTCTTCATCATGCTGCACCGAAGTGATCAGGCAGCGTTCAGAATCGACGTTAGTTTTTTCAATCCCAAAAAAAACAGCCAAAGACGCTCTTAAGGCATCCCATTCAAGATATAAAATATACTGTTGTTCTTCCTTTTCCAAATGTAAAGCGCAGACAAGGTCAGGAAAATTATAATCCAGGATTTCAAAAACATTTTTTCCCCGGCAATAATGTTGAAATCCGGTTTCCCTGTTCCTAAGGCTTCCGCCGGTCATTTTACTGAATTCAAATGAGATAAAACGATCCTGATGATCCAACCTGATGATCATATTAGATGCGGCGTCTTTACAGGGCATATCTGAATCCTCACTGGGTCTATTATATACCACAGAGTATTTTAAAGGAACCATAATCTTTTATCGCCCCTACGGAACGTTAAATCCCGCAACGGGCCAAAAGAGCCGTATTCAAATTAACATTCAAAAGGTTGTGCTGTTGCAGGGACATGCTGGCGTGAGGAAATGTTAAAGCGGCGGTCAGGACATCCTGGGTAAAAAACTTCCCGGTGTCCAGGTTGACCGGAATATTTCTGGCCAGGCAGGCGGCCATGTGCGCGATCACGGTTAACCCGTAACCCGACTCAAAAACCGAGCCGAAAACAACACGCAAGCCCCGGTCTTGGGCGCCGGTGGCCAACTGCCAGGTTTCATGAAACCCGCCTAATAACGCCGGCTTTAAAAGCAAAACATCAACTCCCTCCAGAGACTGGATGCGATCAATATCCAGCGTTCGGATGGATTCGTCCAGGGCCACAGGCATAAGTGTTTCCTGGTAAAATTCCCCCACCCGGGAAAAATCTTTCAAGGGCTCTTCTATATATTCAATCGTCGTCAGGCCGACCTGACGGATGAATTCAATCGCCTCTGGCAATTCCCAGGAGCGGTTGGCGTCAACGCGAAGCAGGGCCTTGCTTTCAATGACGGCGTTAACCGCCCGGACGCGTTCAATATCGTCCTGAAGCGCCCCCCCCTGCCCCACTTTGATTTGAAACGTCCGATAGCCCTGCCGCAGCGCGGCCTCGGCCTGAGAGACAATTTCCGCCAATGTCCCGGCCAGAAAACAGGTAACCGGAACATGAAGCTCGGAACGCCGGTTAATCATCCTGGCCAAAGGAAGGCCCTGGCGGTTGGCTTTGAGCGTGAACAAAGCCGTTTCAACCGCCCACTGGACAGTCGGCTTGTATTCTGATAAGGCGACGCCGTTAATATGGATCGCATTCATCTCTGCCATCGCCTCCGGGAGAGGCTGATCCCTTAACAGCGCCGCGGCATTGATCATTTGCACTTCGGTTTCTGTAAGGCCATCTTGAAAAGAAGCCGCTTCCCCCCACCCCACGGCTCCGGCCTTGTCCGTAATCTTGATAAAGAACCCTTCCCGTTCTTTTAAGAGCCGGCCGTCGAGCATCATGGGAAGCTGCAGAGGAATGGCATAACGGAAAATTTCAGCGGTTTGAATCATCAGATGGCCCAGCCGATCGAAAAGAGTCCCGTGAACACAAGCAGCAATATCCCGGTCCAGGTGAGGGCTCTGTTTAAGGAAGGGCCGTCTGTCCTGGAAAAAACCGTTTCCAGACAAGGCAATGACGCCAGGCAGACCAGCGGAGATAAAAGGATCCAACGGTGGTCCTCAATGATCAAATAAAGCAGGACCGGCAGAAAAGAACCGGTAAACATGAGCGTGAAGTATTCCTTCCTGGCAAATGACGCCCCGAACCGGACAGCTAAAGTTCTTTTGCCGGAACGCCGGTCTGTTTCGATGTCTCTCAAGTTATTGACGACAAGGATAGCCGAGGAAAAACATCCGGCGGCCAATCCGGCGAAAAAAATCCCGGCGTGCATTTCAAAGGATTGAACGTAATAAGTCCCCATAACCGCCACCGGCCCGAAAAAGACAAAGACAAGCGCTTCTCCCAGCCCGATATATCCAAGAGGCCGTGGCCCGGCCGTGTAAAAAATGCCTGCTAAAATCCCTGTCACGGCGATCACGGCAATCGGCCAGCCGGCCCGGAGGACCAGAAGCGAGCTAATCAGGGCCGCAAAGCCGAAAACCAAGGCGGCCACTCCTATCATCCTGCGGGGGTGCACAAGCCCGGTCTGAGTAACGCGCAATGGGCCTAAACGGTCTTCCGTGTCCACGCCATTCTTGAAATCAAAATAATCATTAACCAAATTCGTGCCGATCTGCAGGCCCAGGGCCCCCAAGAGAGCCAGCCAGGCAGACGGCCCATGCGCTACGCCGTCGCTCCACGCCATCGCCGTGCCGAGGATAACCGGCGCGACGCTGGCCGGAAGGGTCTGGGGCCGGACGGCCAAAATCCAAATTTTAAACGGGGAAAGGTTCATTTCAAAACAAATTTTAAAGGGCGTTTAAACCGGCTCGCGGTCCACAACTTTAATATCCGTGATACACGGCAAACGGAACACCCAGTTCGCCTGCCGGTCCAGGCAAAAGGCCTCGAGCCCCAGGCACGGCTCACCCTTGTGTTCCACCTGCCGTAAAACCCGGGGGATAACCCGGCGTAAAAACTTCTGGTTATTTTCTTTCAAATAAGTAATCTCGAGCGTCTGATTCCGGGTTAAGGCCGTTTCAATGATCGCCTGGCGCTTCTTTAACGGGAACCGCGCGGCGGCCTGCTGATACTGGAACTGGGTCAGGAATTCAGCAATCCGGGCATCCATGAAAACGTCTTTGCGGGAAATCGGCCGTTTGAGCACGATCCCCTCCAGGGTCGTGCAGCGGCTCAAGGCGACATAAAGCTGCCCGTGACAAAATGTCCCCTCTCCGATATCCACAATGACATGGTCAAAAGTCTTGCCCTGGCCTTTATGAATCGTCACGGCCCAGGCCAGCTTAAGCGGAAACTGCTGAAAAGAGCCCGCGGTGCGCGCTTCAATGGTTTCGGTCTCCTCATCATAATAAAACTGAAACAGCTCCCAGGTGAACGGCGTGACCTCCACCTTGCGCCCCCCGGATAATTCAACAAGAATACAGACCGGTGTTTCCCCCTCGAAAAAAAGGTCAAGGATTTTTCCGATGCTGCCGTTCACCCAGCGCCTCTCCGTGTCATTATTCAGGAGCATGACCTGCGAACCGATTTTTAAATCGAGATTCGCGTGCGTCGGCAGGAATTTGGTGTCGAACTCGCCTTTCAACACGCCTTCCACGGAAAATGAATTGCGGTCAATATCGTTCAGCCGGCGTTCATTGATCTGGTCGGCGAGACGGTTGGTGGTCGTCAGGTAAATAAAAAATTTGTCCATATCCGGCTCAAAATCCGGCTGATACCGCTCGTTGAACGCGTCGATATCCTCCTGTTCCACGGCGTTGGTGCGGATCCGGTTCAAGAGATCGATAAACCGGTCGTCTTTCTGGCGGTAAGACTGCTCGAGCTCAACATAATGCATATCGATTTTTTGCAGGGATTTCGCCGAGAAAAAATACGGGCTGTCATACATCGTGCTGAAAATGGATTGTTCATCCTGGCGCACGACCGGCGCCAGCTGATACAAGTCGCCGATAAAAATCATCTGCACGCCGCCGAACGGTTTGTCGGACCGCGGCCCGTACATCCGCAGGAACGCGTCAATGCAGTCCAGAAGATCGGCCCGCACCATAGAAATTTCATCAATAATAATCGTATCCAGGTTCTGGTAGACCTTTTTCATCTTCGGGTGGAACCGCACAGTGCGGACCCCGTCAACGGTTATGTCCGGCCGGAAATTAAAAAAAGAATGGATCGTCTGCCCTTTGATATTCAGCGCGGCGACGCCGGTGGGCGCCAGGACAACCAGATTCTTGCCTGTCCGCTGGCGGTAAAAAAGAAGAAAGGTGGATTTCCCGGTCCCCGCCCGCCCGGTGATAAAAAAATGTTTTTCTTCATACTCGATGCGCTCAAACAGCGGAACGAAATCCTGGGTGTTTATGGAATCCGGCAATCTGTCTTTCATAAAGCTTTATCCCTTCAGTAGATCTTTATGGCCCGTGAAGTTATTTAATATAACACAAATCACAAAATGTGTCGAACCGAAGATGCCTCCTGATCAAGCTGAACCGCAGGTCATCCGGGATCCGGCCGGAGGGTTCCCGGTTTTTGAGCCGAATAAATGGACGCCATCCCCCATAAAACAGAATCCGTAGTGATATGCATAAATTCCTTCTGCCGGAGCCATCGGCAAAAATTATCCACGCAAGGGAACTGTTCCACCGAACGGGTTAAATACCGGTAGGCCTTTATGTTTCCTGACAAAAATCCGCCGACCACGGGCACAACGCCCCGCAGATACAGCAAAGCGGCCCGGCGGATCAGGCTGTTGGCCGGGAGGGAAAACTCCAGGATAAAAACACGGCCTCCCGGTTTTAAAACCCGGGCTATTTCCTGTAAAACCCCCGGGGGGTCGGGCATATTCCGGATCCCGAATCCCATGGTCACCGCGTCAAAAATATCCGCGGGAAACGGCAGGTGCAGGGCATCGGCTTTCAGGAAATCGACATGATGAGGAAAAAAACGGCGGGACTTTTCCCGGGCGAGCCGGAGCATATTCTCCGCCCTGTCGAGCCCGAATAATTGGAACGGGGCCGCGCTCTGGCAGGCTATCTCTCCCAGGACGTCGCCTGTTCCCGTAGCCACGTCAAGAATCCGCCCGCCCGTCAAGCCGGTCACTTTTCCGGCAAGCCTGCGGCGCCAGGACCGGTCCATGCCCAGAGACAGGATCCTGTTGACCGCGTCGTAACGGGAAGCGATCCGTTCAAACATCGGCCAGGAAGCTGGCGCGGGCGGGCTGACGGTTTCGGGCCTCATGAAAAGGACATCCTCCTTGTGGACATTATTCGCCCAGTGAGGAAAGGTATCGTTCGCAATCCAGCGCGGCCATACATCCGGACCCGGCCGCGGTAATGGCCTGGCGGTATTTTTTATCCTGCACGTCACCGCAGGCGAAAACACCTTCGGCATTCGTGAGGGTGCCGCCCGGCGCGGTCCGGATATATCCGTCGTTATCAAGATCAATCTGGCCTTGAAGAAACGCGGTGTTGGGCGCGTGCCCGATCGCGTAAAACAGGCCTCCCGCCTCATGGGTGGTTTCTTCGCCGGTCTTGACATTTTTCAGCACAACAGCGTTCAGGAGATTGTCTCCCTGAACGCCGGCCAGGACCGAATCCCATATCACGGAAATTTTTTTATTGGCAAATATCTTTTTTTGCATGGCCTGGGACGCCCGCAACTGGTCCCGGCGGTGGACAAGAAACACCCGGCCGGCGTATTTTGTCAGGTGGGTCGCTTCCTCGGCCGCCGTGTCCCCCCCGCCGATCACGAACAGGACTTTATTGCGGAAAACAGGCAGCGCGCCGTCGCACACCGCGCAGGCGGAAATGCCTCTTTGCCAAAGCCGGTCTTCCCCCGGCACACGCATGCGTTTTGCTGTCGCGCCCGTCGCGATGATGACCGCCGAAGAAGAATATTCCGTTTCATCCGCAAAAACCTTTAACGGCCGGCCGCTGAAATCAACCGCCGTGACGGTTTCCGTCTTGATCCGCGCCCCGCACTTTATGGACTGCCGGCGCATGTCTTCCATCAACTGCGGGCCGGGGATCCCGTCCGGGAATCCGGGAAAATTTTCGATGTCCGTGGTGGTGGTCAACTGCCCGCCGGCCGCCACCCCGCCGGCCATCATGCCCTCAAAAAGCAGGGGTTCGCACTGCGCCCTTCCCAGATAAATAGCGGCGGTATGCGCCGACGGCCCAGACCCGATAATAATAACTTTTTCCATGGCCCCTCCGGTTAAAATTATTGTTGAGACCCGCGGCCCGACGGTCCTGTCTGCCCCGCCGGCCTCAATTCACTTAAACCTTTGAGAGATATGCCCGCCGGCCGGTCCGGTTTGTCCTGCGGCGCCCCGCAGCCCAACAAATCTTCCAGTTGAATGTCCGACTGAATGTCAAACCCCGCGGACCGGATCATCTGCAAAGTCGCGTTGGGAGCCGCGCCCCGCACGTTCAAATATCCAGTCAAAAACAGGGAGTTCGCCGCGTACAGGGCCAGGGGCTCCAACTCTTTCAAATACAATTCCCGGCCGGCCGCCACCCGGAGGTCAGCCGTTGGATTAAGGACCCTGAACAAAGCAAGCACCCGCAGGCAATATTCCGGGGTCAGATGCAAAGGCGTGTCAAGCCGTGTCCCGGCGACAGGAATAAAAAAATTAATAGGAATCGACTCCGCGCCCAGAGCGGCCAGCGTCTGTGCCACGTCCACAATGTCCCGGCTGCTCTCCCCCATTCCCACAATGATCCCCGAACAAATCTGCAGCCCCGCGGACTGGGCGGTTCGGATCGTGGCCAGGCGGTCCTCATAAGTGTGCGTGGAACAAATCCGCGGGTAAAACCGGCGGGAAGTATTCAAATTATGGTTAATGCGGTCCACCCCGGCGGCTTTGAGAATTTCGGACTGCTCTCTGTCAAGGAGGCCGGGAGAAACACAAATCTCCATGGGGTGATAACGCCGCTTCATCTCCCGGACCAATCCGGCAAGTCGCTCTATACGTTTTAAAGAGGGGGCCCGCCCGGAAAAAACCAAACAATGGCGGAAAGCGCCCGAATCATAAGCCTGCGCGGCTTCAGCCAAAATCTCTGCATCCGATTTAAACCCGTACGACTCGATAGAAGCAGACGCCTCCCGGGACTGGGCGCAATACCGGCAATCTTCCGGGCAGGCCCCGTTCTGGACATTGTCAATAATGTGAATAAAGACTTTCTTTCCGTAGAAAGTCTGCCGAATCTGATAAGCGGCGTCTAACAGCGCGAGCAGACGGATCTTGGGCGACTCCAATATACCGAGACATTGGGCTTCCGAAAGCGGCTCTTTATTTAACCCGGCGCTGACCAGTTGACTGTAAAAAGAATCTCCCACATTTTCCTCCTTGTCAAAACGTGGGTGTATTCTAATATAAATAACTTTTGAAATCAAATAAAACCCTGACAGCCGGGGAGCGTTTCAATCCACGCGCCCGCGAAGGGCGCGACTTTACCGATTGGCGTGAACACAAAGCTGACAGATGTTTCAATCCACGCGCCCGCGAAGGGCGCGACTTTTTTAGTGATTTTACTTTAACCTTGCATATTGTTTCAATCCACGCGCCCGCGAAGGGCGCGACTCAGAGTTAATCGTTGTTTTACGACCTATAATTTGTTTCAATCCACGCGCCCGCGAAGGGCGCGACACGCCAACGACGTGGAGATGATTGAGGGGGAGTGCGTTTCAATCCACGCGCCCGCGAAGGGCGCGACGGTGTGCCTTTTTTAAAAAACCTCCCTTTTGTCGGTTTCAATCCACGCGCCCGCGAAGGGCGCGACTTCAAGCAGCTTCGGCTGTTGTTTTGGATTACATCGTTTCAATCCACGCGCCCGCGAAGGGCGCGACTTTTTGCATAGCTTCAGGCCCCAGTCTGACGAGAGTTTCAATCCACGCGCCCGCGAAGGGCGCGACAATCGCAATATTGGGGGATTATGAAATAATCGCGTTTCAATCCACGCGCCCGCGAAGGGCGCGACGATACACTTGTACTAATTGTGTAATAGAGGATAAGTTTCAATCCACGCGCCCGCGAAGGGCGCGACGTGGACAGAGTGGAAAAAGATGCGCAAAAAGCGCGTTTCAATCCACGCGCCCGCGAAGGGCGCGACTTGTCATCCGTAATCCCCCATGACTTTATCGGGTGTTTCAATCCACGCGCCCGCGAAGGGCGCGACACGCCTTTTTGCGATTTCCTTTATTGTGGTGATTTGTTTCAATCCACGCGCCCGCGAAGGGCGCGACTAGTGTACCCGGATTTATCGATCATTTCTAAATAGTTTCAATCCACGCGCCCGCGAAGGGCGCGACCTGCGGTGAGTAAAACTCAACAGCACTTTAAAAAAGTTTCAATCCACGCGCCCGCGAAGGGCGCGACGACGAAAGATTGTCGGTTAGGAGCAACGGTGAAAGTTTCAATCCACGCGCCCGCGAAGGGCGCGACATAATATCAACATCCTTCCTGTTAACATTAAGCGTTTCAATCCACGCGCCCGCGAAGGGCGCGACATCTGCAGGGTGCGTGTGAGGAGTGCCATGACACGTTTCAATCCACGCGCCCGCGAAGGGCGCGACGTATCAATATGATCAAATATGTCCGGGTACTTAGTTTCAATCCACGCGCCCGCGAAGGGCGCGACTGCGGCACCCCCGGGGAGCGCATACCCAAGGACAAGTTTCAATCCACGCGCCCGCGAAGGGCGCGACAGGTTTACGTCCGCGTTGCTTGGGATGGCCAGGAAGTTTCAATCCACGCGCCCGCGAAGGGCGCGACATCTCGACGGAATGTTGAGCGACCCGGTTATATTAGTTTCAATCCACGCGCCCGCGAAGGGCGCGACAAAGGCATTGTTGAATCCTCCTGTTATAATCAATATGTTTCAATCCACGCGCCCGCGAAGGGCGCGACAAAAGAAAAGTATGAAGTTAATGATTATTGGTGTGTTTCAATCCACGCGCCCGCGAAGGGCGCGACCGGCGCTAATGCTGACAACCGTTATGGCCGGCGCGTTTCAATCCACGCGCCCGCGAAGGGCGCGACTTTAACGTCGATCCAATGTGTTGGCCTATTGCTCGTTTCAATCCACGCGCCCGCGAAGGGCGCGACTTAGGAGCGAAGAGAACAGTCGAGGATTGCGTTAGTTTCAATCCACGCGCCCGCGAAGGGCGCGACGAGCAAAAGTTATAATAATAACTCATCCTTAACCGTTTCAATCCACGCGCCCGCGAAGGGCGCGACTCTTTTTCGTCAAGATAAGAGTTTATTCTCGTCGGGTTTCAATCCACGCGCCCGCGAAGGGCGCGACAAGTTACCATAATTTAACCATGTATTCCACGTGAGTTTCAATCCACGCGCCCGCGAAGGGCGCGACAAAATTACCCCATTTAATTTTTAAAGCTATTAAAGTTTCAATCCACGCGCCCGCGAAGGGCGCGACAGGACGGATCTACTGCTCAATTTGTAACTGATTAGTTTCAATCCACGCGCCCGCGAAGGGCGCGACAAGTTACCATAATTTAACCATGTATTCCACGTGAGTTTCAATCCACGCGCCCGCGAAGGGCGCGACAGTATAGGTTTGTGGATAATTTGAAATTTTGGTGGGTTTCAATCCACGCGCCCGCGAAGGGCGCGACTAACATTTATTTAACTTTTATCAAGAGCGATTCGTTTCAATCCACGCGCCCGCGAAGGGCGCGACATCCAGCATAATTGTTGTTACTATTATAATGATTGTTTCAATCCACGCGCCCGCGAAGGGCGCGACGTAGGAAAACAACAACTTTTTTATGTTTTTTATTTGTTTCAATCCACGCGCCCGCGAAGGGCGCGACTCAGGAACGTAACCCTTTCCGGGGCGTGGGTAGATGTTTCAATCCACGCGCCCGCGAAGGGCGCGACGAAGACATTGACCCTGACCCAGATATTATCCACGCGTTTCAATCCACGCGCCCGCGAAGGGCGCGACTATAATCTTAGCGCATGGTTGACTGTTAGGGGACGTTTCAATCCACGCGCCCGCGAAGGGCGCGACAACTTTTTGTATACAACCTCATGTCACATGACATAGTTTCAATCCACGCGCCCGCGAAGGGCGCGACACTTTATAATATGACGCTGCCGTCGCTAGATTAGTTTCAATCCACGCGCCCGCGAAGGGCGCGACTTGACCCGAAAGTGGATTTATCTCTTAAAGATCCGGTTTCAATCCACGCGCCCGCGAAGGGCGCGACCTGTGAAAAGATTGTTATCCTGCAGACGAATAATGTTTCAATCCACGCGCCCGCGAAGGGCGCGACTGAGGCAAGGGATTATGTGACAAGTACTGGGTTTGTTTCAATCCACGCGCCCGCGAAGGGCGCGACTTAAAAAAGGGATAAATCAATCTAAACCGGGAGGTGTTTCAATCCACGCGCCCGCGAAGGGCGCGACAAAAAATCATCCTTTAAATAATGGAGGGATTTAAGTTTCAATCCACGCGCCCGCGAAGGGCGCGACTTGCAAAGAAGTAAATTAGCGGTTATTACGCTTGGTTTCAATCCACGCGCCCGCGAAGGGCGCGACCCCATAAATTTCTGAAAATTATCCCAAATAAGACGTTTCAATCCACGCGCCCGCGAAGGGCGCGACACAGCAATTACTCTATCAATCGGAGGGTTATCTTGTTTCAATCCACGCGCCCGCGAAGGGCGCGACACACCCCGATGATTATGATTTATACGTTCTCGGGGGTTTCAATCCACGCGCCCGCGAAGGGCGCGACCGGCGGCACGTAAGTCGGCAACTTCACGTTGATGTGTTTCAATCCACGCGCCCGCGAAGGGCGCGACCTTAATCTCGTCTTCGTATGACGTACCAACTGTAAAGTTTCAATCCACGCGCCCGCGAAGGGCGCGACTTGCCTGTTTTGTAGTCACAACGGTTATTTCGGTAGTTTCAATCCACGCGCCCGCGAAGGGCGCGACACCTCGTTCTTATCGTCGGTTAGTACCCGGATTGTTTCAATCCACGCGCCCGCGAAGGGCGCGACATCCAGCCGGATCCCCGGTCTCTTGGAGTGCATGGGTTTCAATCCACGCGCCCGCGAAGGGCGCGACGTAACTTTAGTGATTTTCATGGCGTTTTTACCTCGTTTCAATCCACGCGCCCGCGAAGGGCGCGACTGTCTTCTTCTATCTACTACAACACCAACAACTAAAACTTCGATTCCCGCGAACCTTTGCGGATTTACTGCGATCAAACAAACAACTTATATATTGGATTGAAATAATTTATTGTTGTCAAAGAACATATCTCCCCTGCGAACGTCCCGCATACAGCACACGCTCTCATGGTTCGCACGGCAGATTGCTACGCGACAAGCGGCCCTTCCAGGTCAACAGGTTCTTTAGCCCCCATGTGCTCAACTCTCCGTCTCCAGTTGGAACCTAAAAAATAAAACCGGAGACTGTCTTTTTTTAAATCAATTTCGTCAATCAATTGCTGGCGCAGTTTGGCCCACTGGGCCGGGTCTACGTTACATTCAAAAACAGAATACTGCACCCGCTGGCCAAAGTTTTTGCAGGCCTTTGCCACCCGGCGTAACCGCCGGGGGCCGCCGCTGTCGTCCATTTTTACATCATAACTGATCAACACCAGCATGGTCCACCTTCTTATTTCCAAATAAATACAGGATAGCCGTCTATATCTTCCCGGAGAAAACGCGCCATGAGCAATGCCTGGATGTAAAACAAAAGCCCGGCCGGCACGGTTTCCTGCAAATAGGGATGCGTTATTTCTTCCTGCTTCCTTTTCTGATAGGCCACAAGAATGCTTTTTCGTGTATCGTCATCCATTGTGACGGCACGCGATTCCGACTGTATAAAGCCCTTGGCCTGCACCTGTTCCCGGTTAATCAAAGACAAGACCAACCTGTCCGCCATAAACGGCCGGAATTCTTCCAACATATCCAAAGCCAACCCAGGCCGACCGGGCCGGTCGCGATGCAAAAACCCGACGGCAGGATCAAGCCCTACGGTCTCCAAGGCAGAACGCACATCATGCATAACCAGAGTATAAATAAAAGATAAAAGACAATTCACCCGGTCCAGCGGCGGCCGGCGGTTACGCTCCTCAAAAACAAAATCGTTTTTTTGCGCGACGATCAGATCATTAAAAACACTGAAATACGTGTGCGCGCATTCGCCTTCTATGCCCCGGATCATATCCAGGTCAAGCGGCCGGGTCAGTTTATCCAGAGAACAACTCAACCGCCCCGAGGCCTGTTTGACATCGGCCGTATTATCTTTCTCGGGATGATCCCTCAATCTTCGCTGCAAGACAGCTCGGGCATTCGCGATCTTGCCCCGGACAATGGTACGCGCGACCTCGGCCGAGAAGGCCGGATCGTCCGCTTTGCGGTACTGCTGGCGCCGAAGCAGCACATTACCGCAGACCTTCCCTCGCAGGCTCGCCAAAAACCGGCCATACTCGGTTAAAAAAGTAACAGCCACGTTGTTCTCGGCGCAATGCCCCATCAAAAATGGGCTCATTCCCACCTGCCCGAAACACACGATTCCGTCGAGAGTATGGACAGGGATTTGCAGGCGCTTTTCTTCTTCCACCTTCACAACCACCGTTTCCCCCTCTTTCGACAGATAGGCCCCCTGGGTGGTGACATATAAAGTATTTAGATATTTCTTCACGGGTCTTTCAGCTGCTCCTCCATATAACAGGTTACAGACTGATGCCGGCCCATAACTTTCGGCAAGCATACCGCAAGCATAGAGCAGGCCTTGCACTTGGGCGAATATTCCGGAGGCGGCGTTTCACCCTTTTCAAGAAACGCCCGCACCTGGGATGCGGTGTTCCGGGTAACGGCCCTTAAATCGTCGTCAAAAATGACTTCATGCCGGTGCCGCGTGCGGCCATAATACAAGGCACCCTTTTCTATTTTTACGTTAAGCATTTCTTCCAGGCAGAAAGCCTGGGCGCACAACTGGACCATGTCGCAAGAGTCCTTTTTGGGCTTTCCCCTTTTATATTCTACCGGGAAAGGACGCCAAGCCCCGCCGGCAGCGCTGTGAAACTCCACCACGTCCGCTTTACCGATGAGGCCCAGCTCCAACGAGCGAAGAAACATGCCACGCTCTATTTTGACACCTTCCCGGTGTTCCACACTCTCTTCATGCACTTTATCATGCATGATCCTGCCTTCGGCTGTGAACATATTTTCCACCCACACCTGCTCGATGTGGATCAGCGCGCACTGCCGCGGGCAATAAACAAAGTGCTGTAGCGCGGATAATGGAAGAAATTCTTCATCGGAATACATAGGTTTAAAGTAAATCAGGCTTTTTCTTTCTTTCTGTCATCTATTAACTTGGTTAATGTGACATTCTTTTCTTTAAGGCCATCTTCAATAATGTCTATTTTATAATCACAAAACTGTTCTGCCGATTCATCTTTCTGGCGTTTCTCATCGCCAAGACATATCTTTATTCGGTCAAACAGCTTATGAGCATACTCGTTGCCTCTTTTGCTGTCGTGTGAAAACACATACAATCCTCTTGTTGCCATGCGTCCCCTTGCTGCAGCAGTGTCGTTGTTAAACATCCATTCCA
>ENA-UPTA01003413-UPTA01003413.1-activated-sludge-metagenome-genome-assembly--contig:-NODE-3413-length-15647-cov-5.283992_pt1 | contig 15647 bp, 16 predicted proteins | sample MGYA00238184_ERZ773361 | MGnify/ENA primary metagenome ERZ773361 (study PRJEB29100, sample SAMN05720205) | activated sludge metagenome | isolation source: anaerobic digester from wastewater...
CACCCTGTACTCCCGCCGGAGCGCCGAAGCGGCGAGGGTCGCGCAGCACCCTGTAAGGGTCGCTCAGCATCCTGTAAGGGTCGCGTAGCACCCTGTCAGGGTCGCGCAGCACCCTGTAAGGGTCGCCGGGGATTGAAATCCCCGGCTTTGGGACGAGCAAGTCGGCTTTGCCGACTCCCTGCGGCTTAGTCCGCTTTAGCGGACTTGGTTTTGGGGCAGGCGGCGGTTTTAACCGCCGCCGGTGGTGAGCGGGTCGCGCAGCACCCTGTCAGGGTCGCGCAGCACCCTGTAAGGGTCGCTCAGCATCCTTACAGGACGCACGCGGCCCTGTACTCCCGCTGCCGCCCCAAAGAACGCGGCTTACGCCCCGGTGTTCAGCGAGCGGATGTGTGGCGCAAGCTGCTCGGCCCAGATGGCGTAGCCATCAGCCAGCAGATGCAGCGAGTCATTGGTCAGGTCGGGGCGCAGGGCGCCGGTGCGGGTGGCAAAATAATCAAACAGGGGGATGAACGGGATGCCGTGCTGCGCCGCCAGTGCGGCCAGCTCGCCGTTCAGCTTGCGGATGCGCCTGGCATAGCGGCGCCCGCGCGGCAGCAGCGACTGGATGAAAATGCGCGTCTGCGGCGAGTCGGTGCGGATTTTTTGAATAATCTCGGTGTAATTATTCAGGATATCGGCATCTGACCGGTAGGCGTAAAACGGCAGGTCGTTGGTGCCAATCAGAATGAAGATGGCGCCCGGCTGCCCGCAGGTGATATCCCCCAGCCGCTCCAGCACACCTTGCGAAGTATCGTTGATAATGCCGCGGTTGCGGATGGGCAGCCCGGGAAAAACCTCATCCCAGCGGGCGCCTTCGGTCAGGCTGTCGCCCAGAAAGACAATATCACCCGGCTCGGGCGGGTGATGGGCAAAAAAACTGATCTTTTGACCGTGGTGGGTCTTGATGATCCGCTCTTCGGCCAGCCGCGTGATGCCCAGAATCAGCAGCGTGGACACAAACATAACCGCCAGAAAGAAATCAAACATAGGGTAATTATACGTCCTTTTATCGCCGCATGCCGGCTTTTAGCCACGCTGCGGGTTGTGGAAGAATTTAACGCCAGGGATTTGTAGGCGTGGACCTGTGCGCGTACAAACGGGGCAGGTCGCTGCGCCTTTCTCAAATATCAAATTTTGAGGGCCCAGTATCGTGCTACCAGCGGCAGAAAGATGATGACCGCATTAATTAGCGCAATCCCCCAGGCAAAGTTCGATATTCCCGGTGCAAACCAGCGGATGGCCCACCAGGTGACGAGGCCGCAACCAAGGCTGAAAAACAGAGCCAGTCCAATGAGGATGTACTTTTCAAACGGCCCGACATCCGACCGGGTCCATTTGATGTTTGGATAATGGCTGTACGAGGCCAGGCGCGTTAGCTTGATGTACAGGCCACAAAACCACAGGCAGAGCAGGAGCCGAATGATGAAACCAAACACCGTTTGTGTCTGGCTGTTGAACAAGGTGGTTCCCAACAAGAAAACCAACTGGCAGATGGGCAGGACGATGCCATAGACGAATCGAACTGGTTTTGAATCGAGAAAATTGCCTAATTTTGTAAGAGCCATGTCGTAGTTGAAATTTGATTCATGCGGAAAACAAAAAATTTATATGAAACTAACCGAAGATGGATTGCAAATTACAGGAATAAAATTAGTAAATTCGCTGTCATTTTGCTCGATGAGTTGCATAAGGAGTTCAATTTTATTATCTTTACGTCTTACAATTGGATTTTCTTTGCTTAGTACAATAATGTATCCAACAGAAATGTTCATCGGCTCTTGGCCGGGGGGAGACTTAAAGATTTCCGATCTCTCTGCAACGTATACTAAAAAACCTATTTCATTCAATTTTCTTATGAATGTATCAAGTTCAAATTGAGCAAGTATCCTATCCTTTCCCCCGATATCTATCCATATGTCGCTATAATCCTGAAAACTCTGCACAAAATCCCCAATTAAATCGGCTTGTTCCTGCGTTTTTGGCGGATCATTTTGAATCATCAATGCTTGTCCGACCATAACTGAATTACAAAATTGAGTACCTGTATCAACCCGAAAAACAAAGAACGTAGGTGTACTTGCTTGCCTGGTATTCGATAGTCGGCTACGAACCCAGGCCTCATGCTCCTTTTTGATTCTAGTAAGGACATCAACGGTATAAATGTCTGGCTGATCATCGATTGATTTATGATGATTTCTACAAAGTAGTATTAAATTTGAGGGTTTATCCCGATCGTTGCTTGATAATGGTGAATTACCTCTTGGCCCATTATTTTCATGAGCGACAATGTGGCATTCTTCGCCAATAATGACTTCATCACTTACTTTAGAAGCATCAATTGTTAACTCTAAGCGACAAATAGCACATCTATTGCCAGAATGAGCCCATAAAATCTTTCGGGTTTTTTCGGTGATAGCCATTTATACCCTTCTGCTTTTGGCCTCACTTGATGCGGCTGGCGGCCTCGGGCGGCCAGGGCAGGGTTTGAAGCAGCGCCTGCACCGGGGCGGTGAGGGCTTCACTGCCGGTGTAGGTCACGCCAGGGTCAAAGGTCAGCACGCACGGGTCGCCGTCCGCAAAAACCAGGGTATAGCTGACCGTTCCGCCGCCGTCGGGCGGGTCGGCGGGCTCCACCCGCGTCAGGCTGGCGCAGTTCACCGCGGCCAGTTCATCCAGCAGGGCGGCAGCATCCACCGGCACGGCCCACGCGCCCGCGTTGATCTGGGTGGCAGCCACCCGCCCGTTGCGCGTCAGCGTCACCGCGGTGCGGGTAATGACCCGTTCTTCGTGCCACTGCAGCTCGGGCAGCACCGGCCCCGAGTCGGCGGTATAGATCACTTGCTCAACGGTGTTTGTCATCGGCTGCTCCGTCTGGCACCCGGCCAAAACCAGGCATAAACTGAAGATCAACAACAGTGCGGGGCCTGGCATTTTCATCGGGCGCTGCCTTTGGGCTTGCCCGACAGGTTGTTCAACGTCATGCCAATCAGGCGGGAGACGACCACCGCAACATAGCCCACGCCGCAAAACTGCTCCAGAATGGCCAACATGCGCACCGGCGCAGAAATGGGCAGAATATCACCCAGCCCGGTGGCCGACAGGTTGGTGAAGCTGAGGAACAACAACTCAATGAAGGTCAGCGGCTGCCCCGGATGCCCGCCGTTGATGAAGCTGTCGGGCACCCAGGCCTGGCAGACCAGGTAAGCATAGGCAAAGCCCCAGGCCAGCAGCGTGAAGGTGGCCCCGGCGGCAAACAGCTCGTCGGTGGTCACGGTAAAATCTTCCAGCATGTAGGCGATCAGGCTGCCGGCGGCGTAAAAATACAGGATGGATTCCAGCACCGCCGACCAGGCCACCAGCGCCGGGTCGGCAAAAATGGCCGACAGCACCGACAGCAGAAAGGCCGGCACTGCCAGCGCCCAGGCGATCCAGTTGGTGCCCGGGCTGCGCACCACCACCCAGACCACCATCACCAGCACCAGTGCGCCCACCCCGCTGAGCAGGGCCCGCGGGCCATGGCTGCCCTCAAAGAGGGTGTAGAGCAGCAGCTGCAGGAACTGCGCCGCCAGCAAAAACGCCGAAGGGTTGTGCTCGGCTAAAAATCGCTGCATGGAACGGAGCGGGGGTAAGTTTTTCATCGGTTGAGTTGATTATATATCAGGCCCAGAAAATTGCGGCACAGAAATCGGCCGGACTAAAACAAACCTCTGGCAAATTTTGTTAATTTGCCGCAGGGATGCTAAAATGGATTCGGCGCACGCCGGCGCGGCCGGATGGGCGCTCCATAATACCCATCAGGAGGACAAGATGCCCACCCCACCGAAAGAGACCCGCAAACCCGGTGCCGCAGGCCGCATTGGCGCCCCAACCCGCCCGGCCACCCGCCCCACTGCTGCCCGGCCCACCGCAGCAGCCAAACCCGCGGCTGGCAATTACGTTCATTTTTCCGACAAAATGACCAGCGCCTTGATGAACATCAACGACGTGATTGAAGACAACAAAGGCACGCTCGATTCCATTCAGGACATGGCGCTCCAGCTCACCCGCACGGTGATCGTTCTGCGCACCGTGGTCATGAAGTACGTCGGCATGGTGGATAACATCCTCGAGACCGCCGTGCCGATCATGGAAAAGCTGCCCATCTTCCCGGAGAACGTGAAGGAATTTGCCCGGGATGCCCTGGCGCTGGCAAAGAAAATTTCCACTGCCAGCGAAATGGCCGAGAAGGTGCTGCCCGGCGTGGAAGCCAGCCTGATGACCGCCGATGTGAGCAGGCTGCAAACCTCCAGCGGCGATGTGGCCAACCTGACCAAAGCCCTGCAGGAAATCACGCTGTAGGCTGCGGCCCTCTAACATTATGAAGCAGGGGCGGGCACTGTGCGCCCCTGTTTCATCTCCCTGTGCAGCCCGCTGAAAACAATCTGCCGGTATAATCATTTCAATGGCTCGTTTCCAGGGCCAGCCGCGCCGCTCAAATTGAGACCCCATGCCCGAAAAACCGCTCTATGAAAAGAAGGTCGGCTACACCTACCGGCTCTACCCCAACCGGCTGGAAATCCGTCCGCCGGCGCTGCTGAGTAAGAAAATCACCACCATCCTGGTCCGCAGCATCAGCCGGGTGGAAATCCGCAGCTTCAACGACCAGCTCTACGTGATCACCCGCGACAACGAGACGCACACCCTCTTTGGCATCACCGGCCCCGATGCCCACAAAATGCGCGCGGCCATCCTCCTGCTGGTGGATGTGATTCATCAGGTGATCTGATTTTGCCGCAGGCACGGGGGAACAAACCCTGCGCCCCCTGGCGTTAACGGCTTAACTTATTGCAGCTGGCGCACTTTGGGGTAGCGCAGCAGCACAAACAGCCCATACAGCAGCGAAACCACCGCACCAATGCCCACCGTCAGCGGGGCGCCAATGCCGTCTGCCAGCAAGCCAGCCTGCATGCCGCCCAGGCGCATCATCGCCTGGAAAGACATGGTGTAAAAGCTCATCACCCGGCCGCGCATGGCATCGGGGCTGGCAAATTGAATCAGCGTGTTCGCCAGCACATTCTGCCAGACAAACGCCACGCCCACAAAAAACATCAAAACCAGGGAGGTCACAAACGACTTCGAGAAGGCGAAGCCGATCAACAGGGCTGGAAAGCCCAGGTTGCCAATCGTCAGCATCAGGCCGCGCGGAGCGGTCTCGGGCAGCGAGGCCACCAGCAGCGCGCCAATCAGCGCGCCAAAGCCCATCAGCCCGGTGAGCAGGCCCAGCGGCAGCGCTTCCGGCGCCAGACAGGTGATCAGCCCGCTGGTGCAAACCGTATTGATAAACGGCTGGGCGCTGGAGGCCAGCACATTCCCGGCAAACACGGGCATCAGGGTGCTGTATGGCATGGAGAGGAAGGCACTGACGCCCACCAGCGTCACCAAAATCAGCAGGGTTTGCTGCTTGAAGATAAAGCGCATGCCCTCCAGCATGTGGGCGGCGGTGCGGCTGTTTTTGTGCGCCTCTGGCGCAGGGGCTGGCAGGTTGCGCATGAACAGCAGCGCAACGATAAAAATGGCAAAGGTCAGGGCATTGATGAAAAACGCCCAGGCCTCGCCGGTGGCGGCCACCACCACCCCCGCCATGGCTGGCCCCAGCGCCCGCCCCAGGTTGAAGAGCGCCGAATTGAGGCCAATGGCATTGCTCAGATCGGCCTTGCCCTCCACCAGCTCCACCACAATGGACTGGCGCGCGGGCAGGTCAACCGCATTGAAAACCCCCAGGAAGAAGGACAGCACATACACATGCCAGATCTGCACGGTGTCGGTGAAGAGCAGCGCGGCCATAATCAGGGCCTGCACCATCATCCCGGCCTGGCAGACGAGGATCACCGTGCGCTTGGGGAAGCGGTCCACCAGCGAGCCGCTCCACAGCGACAGCGGGATCAGCGGGATGAGGCCGATCAGGCTGATGGTGCCGAGGGCGGCGGCGGAGCCGGTCAGGCGGTAGATCAGCAATTGCTGAGCCACAAACTGCATCCAGGTGCCCACCAGCGAAGCCCCCTGGCCGAAGAACCAGAGGCGGTAGTTGGGGTGACGGAGCGAACGGAAGGTAGAAGTCATAGGCGTTAGATAATTATCTACTGTTGATTAAGGGCAAGTGTATCATACTTTGAATATTTTGGGAGCAGTTTGCGGGTCAATTGTGCCCGGCATTCACAAAGTCCAGGAAATGCCATCAAGCCATGGTGCATCTTCTCTGGAGTGCGGGCTTCAGCCCGCATAAAGGTTTTATAATCCAATGGAGCGCCGGCCTTTTCCCGTCTTTTTTCGAGATATATTATCTGAGGCCCACAAAAACCGCGTATGGGTGTAAGATAGGCCCATTCCCATTTTTCACAATTTCAGGAAGTTCCGATGGACGCAAAAATTCAAGCCTTTATTCAGGCCAAACGATTGGCCGTTGTAGGGGTCTCACGCTCGGCGCAGAAATTCGGCACGGCGATCTACACCGAATTGAAAGCCCGCGGCTTCGAGGTGTACGGCGTCAATCCCCAGATGGAAACAATTGCCGGGGATAAATGCTACGCCACCATTGCCGAGCTGGCGGGCAAGGTGGATGGCGTGATCATCTGTGTGCAGCCGCAGAAGGCTGCCGGGGCAATCCGCGAGGCCGCCGCCGCCGGCATCCAGCAGATCTGGCTGCAGCAGGGTTCGCAGTCGCTCGAGGCCACCCAGGCCGCGCGCGAGGTGGGCGTCTCGCCGGTGGAAGGCAAGTGCATTTTGATGTACGCCGGTGAGGTCAAGTCGATTCACGGCTTCCACCGCTTCTTTGCCAGACTGTTCGGTCAGTACTGAGTGCGCCCGATGAGTAGAGTGCTGGTGGCCTATGCAACCAACTCGGGCTCAACCGCCGAGGTAGCCGCCGCCGTTGCCGCCGAATTGACCGCGGCCGGGCATGCGGCAGACGTGCAGCCCATGGCAAACGTGACCGCCCTGGATGGTTACGATGCTGTGGTGCTGGGCGCGCCGATGATCTTCGGCTGGCAGTCGGCGGCGCGGCGCTTCCTCCATCGTCATCAAAAAACGCTGGCAGCCCAAAAGGTGGCCTGCTTTGCCTGCGCCATGCGCCTGACCCGCGCGCCCGGCGAGACCCTGCCGCCCATCCCGCTGGCACTGGACTCCAACCTGGTATCTGAGCCAGCCAAACCGGGTGTGCTGAACCTCAAAGAGCGCTTCACCACCATCGGGCACTACCTCAAATCCATGCTGGGCGGCGCGCCCGCCGTTCAACCGCTCAGTGTGGCCTTCTTCGGCGGGCGGCTGGATCTGGTCCGCCTGAAATGGTGGCAGGCGGCTTTTGTGATGATCGTTGTCCAGGCCGCACCCGGCGACTATCGCGACTGGAACAGCATCAAAGCCTGGGCGCAGGCGCTGGGCAAACAGCTAGCGGCCTAAGCCGCGAGCTGCCGGGCCCAGGCCGCGGCGCGCTCCAGTTCACCCGCGCTCAAGGGGCCCTGTTCCGCCTGGACGGTGAAGCCCTCGGGGGGCTGGGCCAGGGTGGCGCCTTTTTTGACCAGCGCGTCGGCAATCGGTTTGGCGGCATAGCCGCCCATTTTGACAATGCCCCGGAAGAAGCCGGATTTGATCGTCTCCAGCGCAATGCGGGTATCAAACCCGCTGACGCGCACGCCCTGCAGCGCGCCCGCCGGGAGGGCCTTGATAAAGTCGGCCATTGCCGGGGTGGGGCGAAAGCCGCGCGTGGGCGAGCCCACGATGAGCACATCCAGGCCGGCAAGCTGGGCCGGCGTCACCGCATCCACTTTGACCACCGGCGCATTCAGCGCCGCGCCCATGGCCCGGGCAATCTTTTCAGTGTTGCCAAAGACCGAATCGTATATGATCAGTGCGTTCATTGAAAAATCCTTCACAAATTGACGGTTTGAGCGAGGGGGACAATTAGATTATAGCTTAACGCTCTGGCAGGGAGGCGTTTTGGGGGCCTGCTTTAATCCACGCGCCCGCAATCTCAACCCCCGGCTTGCCCGCGGCGAGAGACATAGACCGTCACCGCCGCGTGGACAAAGGCCGCCAGATCAGGATGGAGCCTGTCAAAGTTGGCCTTGAAGCGCGGGTCTGAGACGTAGCCGCCCGCAATGCCCGGCAGTTGGGCGTCGGTAGGCGTCCAGAAGTAGTCCATATGGCTGCGCCAGGCTGCCACCGCGGCCTGGGCCGCCGCCGATTCGGGCCCCTGCGGCATGGCGGCCAGAAAAGCGCGGTACACGGCCTCGCCCTCAGCGCCGATGCGCTGCTTCTCGGCGGGGGTGTAGCGCTGCCAGCGCTGATAAGAGGCGCGCACCACCGCGGGGTCGTACATCTCCAGGGCTTCTTTTTGAAACTCCGCCTGTTGTTCATCGTTAAACACATCAAACATTTGTGATTCAGTCATGGGTCGGGTTCCTTTCAGGTGTTCCAGGGTATGCTCCACAGTCTCAATCAGGCGCTCCAGGCGGTGGATGCGCCGCTGCAGCTCAGTTTTATGCGCCGTCAGCGCCTGGGGCACATCAAAGCCGGGCTGTGCCATAATCTGCCGGATCTCTGCCAGCGGCAGGTCCAGCTCGCGGTAGAGCAGAATCTGCTGCAGGCGCAGCAGGGCCTCTTCCCCGTAGTAACGGTAGCCATTGTCGCCCACCCGGGATGGCTTGAGCAGCCCGATGGAATCATAGAACCGCAGCGCCCGCGGCGTGATGCCCGCCAGTTTGGATAGCTGTTTGACTGTGTCCATGCGCCCATTATGACGTAACGTTTATGTCAGGGGGCTGGGCTCCAGATGAGAGCAGGAACGCCGCTGGCGCGGAGGACTCTTGTAGGGGCGGTCCTATGTGCATGCAGCCTGAACAGGTTGACCGCCCGGTGTAGCATTAAAATTACTCAGGGCGCACACGTAGGTGCGCCCCTACGGCGCAATGGTAGGCAACCGCGCCTCGGCCCTGCAAGGATTTGTAGGGGCGGTCCTATGTGCATGCAGCCTGAACAGGTTGACCGCCCGGTGTGACTGTAAAAAGAGTCAATGCCTGCTGATATGCCGCCGGGGATTAAAATCCCCGGTCGCGTAGCACCCTGTAAGGGCTAATAGAAATTCAAGTCGGCTGCGCCGACTCCGTTTGACCAAGTCCGCTAAAGCGGACTTGGTTTTTTGTCAGGCGGCGAATGTATTCGCCGCCGCTGGTGAGCAGGTTGCTGCTATGCTGCAAGAGACCTACCGCTGGGAGCGGTAATTCCGACTGTAATTGTTATAGCCCTTCCTAAAGGAAGGGGAGTTACGTTTGGTAGGGCTTAGATCTCTTCCCTTTAGGGATCGCGCAACCCCCTTCCCGGCCCCGCCCGGCGCCCAATTCGAGGTACAATTAGCGTATGCGCCGCCTGCATCTCTCTGCCGATGATCCCCTCAATCTTACCATCTCGGCAGACGCCCGCTTTTGCACCCCCGACTATACCAGCGACATCACCTGGACGCTGAACCTCGGCGCTGGCGAACCCCCCGCCCTGGCGCTTGAAAGCACGCTGGGCCTGCGCGCCCTGGCGCTGCGGCTCTTGCCGCGCTTTTTACGCCCCAATGTCGAAATTACCAACCCGGTGGATTATTACCGCGTGCCAGTGGTTGAGCAGATTCTGCCCGGCTATTTGCAGGTAGCCTTTGCGCCCTTCCCCGGCGTGGAGGCCACCGCCGAATACTGGATTGCCGCCTCGGGCCTGGCCGCCGGGCGGCTGCGCTTGCTGAACTGGAGCGTGCTGGTTGAGAGCTTTCGGGTGGAGTGGCTGGCGCTGCTCAGCCCGCTGCCCGAAGGGCAGAGCTTTGCCGCCCAGCCGCTGGAGCGCAGTTGGGCCTTGCAGGGCAGCAGCGGCGGCCTGGCGCTGGCCTTCTGGCTGGATGAATCCGCCACCCCCTCGGTGGGCACGCTGCCCGGCCTGGGCGTGGATGTGGAACTGCCCCCCGGCAGTGAGATCACCCTGCCCTGGGCCCTGGCGGCCCACCCCGATTTTGAGACCGCCCTGACCCTGGCCCGCCAGCCGGCCCGCACCGCCTGGGATGCCGAAACCGCCCGCATGGAGCTGCTTCACGCGGGACAGGTGGTGGAATTTGAGACCGGCAGCCCCGATTGGGATGTGGCCCTCACGCTGGCGCAGGTCAATGCGCTGCGGCTGTTCTTCCCGCCGGGCGGCGGGCTGCCCAACCCTTCCTTTGTGCTCACCCGCCAGCCCGATTTCGGCCATTCGCTGCGCGGCGATGGCTCCGATTACCCGCCGCTGTGGCGCGGGCAGACCGCCCTGGACGCCTGGTATCTGACCAGCCTGCTGCCCGGCGCACCCGAACTGGGCGCCGGACTGGTGGAAAATTTTCTGGCCGTGCAGGAAGCGGATGGCGCCATTGACTGGCGCCCCGGCCTGGGCGGGCAGCGCACCCGCCACCTGGCCCAGCCGCTGCTGGCAACCCTGGCCACCCGCCTGGCGCCCACCCGTCCCGCCGGCTGGCTGGAATCGCTCTACCCGGCGCTGATCCAATTTTTGCGCCGCTGGTTCGAATTTGATGTGGACCGTGACCACGATGGCTACCCCGAATGGAGCCACCCGCTGCAAACCGGCATGGAAGCCGCCCCGCTCTACAACCGCTGGCATGCCGATGCCGAGGGCGTGGGCGTGGAACTGGTCGAATCGCCCGCCCTGGGCGCGCTGCTCTACCGTGAATGCCGCAGCCTGATACCCCTGGCGGCCCGCCTGAAGCAGCGCAAAGACCTGGCCTGGCTGCGCGCCCGCGCCGAACATCTGCGCCGCGCCGTGGAGCAGGCCTGGGATGAGAAGGCCGGCCTGTACCGCTACCGCGACCTGCAAAGCCACGCCGCGCCCGCCGGGCAGGAGCTGCTGCGCTTCACCGGCTCCGGCGCGCACCGCATCCGCCGCAAGCTGCGCTCGCCGCAGCGCGTGGTGATCTGCCTGCAGACCGGCGACGAGCCCGCCCGCGAGGTCGCCATCACACTGCGCGGCCTGGGGGCGCGCGGCAAGGTCAGCGAAGAGATCACCGCCCGCCAGATGGACTGGCTGCCCGGCTGCGGCCGCGTGGTCAGCCAGACGCTGTTCACCACCCTCGAGACCATCGAAGTGCGCGGCCTGCCAGATGAGATCCCCGGCATCCTGCGCACCCCCGATTATCAGCAGGAAGACCTCAGCCTGCTGCTGCCGCTGTGGGCGGGCATCCCCACGCCTGAGCGCGCCGGCGTGATGATTCGCAAAGCGCTGCAGGGGCGCTACCTGCAGCCCTGGGGGCTGCCCATCTGCCCGCCAACCGACCGCCCCGCCGAACCGGTGGAGCTGGCCTGCGTCTCGATGATCTGGAATCAACTGCTGGGCGAGGGCCTGCTGCGCTACGGCTATCGCGCCGAGGCCGCCGACCTGACGGCCCGGCTGCTCAACGGCGCGGCCGCCGCGCTGCGCCAGGTGCACGGCTTTCGCGGCCTGCTGCACGCCGAAACCGGCGAGCCCCTCGGCGAGGCCAACCGCCTGCGCGGCCTGCCGCCGGTGGGCCTGTTTTTGCAAACCGCCGGGCTGCTGCATTTGGCCCCCGAACAGGTTATTTTACAAAATTCGATAGGTTTTTCGGCTCCAATTACGGTACAATATCGAGGGATGAGGATTGTATTAAAATCCGCAGACAGCACTGTGACGTTTGCCCGTGGGCAAACCCTGACCGTGAGCGGGCCAGACCCGCACCGGGTGACCTTATCAGGAGGTAAAAAATGACCCAGGCTGATTCCGCTGTCAGTGACTGCAACCGTTTACTGCTTGCGGTGGTGCAGTCGCAAGATGCCGAAGCGGCCCAAAATGTCCTGATTGATGCCGGTTTCTCTGTGACCCGGCTGCCCAGTGTGGGCGGATTTTTGGGCCTGCGCAATGCCACATTGATGATTGGTTCGCCGTGCCACCGCCAGACCGAGGCCGTGGAGCTGTTGAACCGCACCTGCCGCCAGCGGGTGGAGTATATTGCCGTGCCGCTGGAAAGCGCCCCCCTGCCGATGCCAGCGCCCACCCCCGTGACGGTGGGCGGTGCCACCATCTTCGGGCTGGAAATTGAGCATTACGAGGAGTTTTAGCCATGAAAATGATCATTGCCATTGTACCGGACTCGGACGCCGATGCGGTTTCTCAGGCCCTGACGCAGGCCAGTCTGCGCGTGACGCGCATTGCTTCCACGGGCGGGCTGTGGCGCCGCGGCAACACCACCTTCCTGGTGGGCCTGGAAGATGAACAGGTGCCCGGCGCGCTGGAGAAGATCAAGGCCAACTGCGCCCCGCCCGAACCCGGCGCCGAGAGCCGCCGCGGCGTGCTGTTCGTCCTCAAAGTGGACGATTATATCCACCTGTAAGCCCTGTTTTCCCGCTGAATCTACCAAAAGGCACCGGGCGATACCTCCCGTGTGCCTTTTTGCCGCCTGATGGACCCCCTGAAACATGAAACCTCAAATACACCCCAGAAGAACCCCCCAAAAAGCCACACCGCTGATGATTCTAACCGACTGGCTGGATACCATCTGGAATCTGCTGGCCCACCCAACGCCAGACACCTTCCAGCAAGAGGCCAGGAAGGCGCCGGGCAAATTTGTCAGCGCACTGATCTGGGTGGTGGCGGCGGTAACGGTGGTTGCCCTGGGCACCATGCTGATTTATCGCCTGCCGTTTGATTTCGGCACAATCGCCATCCTCTGGTTTTTTGCCCCGATTGCTTTTTTGTTCTTCGGATTCAGCCTGGATGTGATGTATCGCAAAGTTTATGGCGCCAAACAGAGCCTGTATGACGAGTTTCTCTACCTCGTCACCGCGCTGCTGGTGCCGTTTATGCTGCTGTCTTTCCTGCTCAGCCTGGTTCCTGTGGCAGGCTCCTACCTGGGCTGGCTGATCTGGTTGTACCCCATCTTTTTGCTGGTGCAGATCATCCGGGCGCTCACCCGGCTCAAACCCGGGCAGGCGGTGGCCCTCACCGTGCTGTCCATCCTGCTGGGCGGAACCGGTGGGTTCTGCCTGCCGCTCTTTCTGCTGGCCATGTCGGGGGTTATGCCCGGCGTCTTTTAGCGGCGGGCCCGGCGCCTCATTCTCCGCCGTCGCCGGGGGGCAGGTTGGGGCAGGTCTGGTGGTAAGGCACGGAGGGCAGGAAATAGGTCTCCCACTCTTCCGGCGTCAGGTTGCGGTTCAACCGGGCGCAGACGGCCTCGGTCAGGTCCTGGGACTGCCAGGGCCAAATGTGAACCAGGTTATTGTCGGTGCCAAAAGCCACGCGCCGCCCGTCGGGGCTGAAGGCCAGCACAACGCCCCGCGAATCTGGCAGGCTGGTGCGCAGGACTGCCGCAGGCCCGGTGAATAGATCCCAAACCTGGAGCGTGCTGCCGGCAGAGCGGGTGGCGGCCTGGCGTCCATCGGGGCTGAAGATGATGATTTCCAGGTCGGGCTGTGGGATGGTCTGGCAGGCAAGCGCAATGCCGGTGGCGGCCTCCCAAACACAAACCTCACCTGCCTGGCTGGCTGAATAGATCCGCTGTCCGTCGGCGCTGTAAGCCAGCGACAGGATATAAGCATCCTGAGAGAACGCCTCCAGCACCTGCCCGGTGCTGAGCTCCCAGATTTTAAGGCTGCCATCACGCCCCCCCACAACCAGCCTTTGACCGTCAGGGCTGAAAGCCAGCGCCTCAATCCTGGCGCCTTGCTTGAGGGTGGCAATCGTCTCGCCGCTGGCAATTTCTGCAACCTCAATAAACCCGCCCTTGGTCCCTACGGCAATCAGGCGTTCATCCGGGCTGAAGGCCAGTGTTGAGGCAAAATTTGCTAATAGCTCGCTAAAAATTTCCTCTCCGGTTTCAGTCTCCCAGATTTTAAGCGTACCAACCGCCAGCAGACTGATCTGAGCCACCTGGCTTCCGCTTGGGCTGATAACCGACAGCCCTTCAAATGTGGGTAGATTAACCTGCATCGGGGTGGCCGGGGTGTTCTGAAACGCCGCCCACCTGGAAACGGCGCCGTCAGAATTTATGGCAAGCAGGTCCTGCCCATCCGAAATAAAAGAAAGGGCGGTGATATCTGCGCGTAATTGTGAGCCTGGCAGCCTCAAAAACGCATCCGAATTCACGCGCCAGACCCGCACCATGCCATCCCGACTCGCGGTAATAATCTGCTGACCGTCCGGGCTGAACGTCACCCGGGAGACGGGCCCGGCGTGGTTCAGGCGGGTAATTTCAATTCCAGTTTCAATGTCCCAGATACGGGCTGACCCATCCGCACTGCCAGCCGCCAGCCAGCGGTTGTCCGGGCTGAAGGCCAGGGTTTGGAAAGTACTGTCCTGCTCGATGGTCGTAAGCCAGACATAATAAAAGCCCTGAGTCCCCAGAGGATCTTTCCACTGCGTTTCACTCAATATGACAATCGTTCCATTCTCCCGAACAACCGCAATCTGGCTGCCGTCTGAATTTGCAAAGAGATTATATACGCCGGAGTAGGTGTTGCTGCCTGCGTAGGCCTGCCCAGATGCCAGATCTATGTCGACAATGCGGTCGGTTTCCGTGTAATAAACCAGGCGCTGGCTGTCGGCAGAGAAAAGCGGATCAAATGAATTGCTGGCATCTTCAATGCTGGCGACCCTCTGCTGCGTGGTCAGATTCCAGAGGTCAAAATATATACTTCTATTCCCCCACTTATAGCCCAACAGCCACTGCCCATCCGGGCTGAATTGGTAGCTGTAATAAGTATCAAACGGGTAGGATAACCCGACCCGCTGCCCGGTGGCAATTTCATAACTGTAGGTTTCCAGAGTATTAAGCCAGTTAAAGATAATAACCGTGATGTAGCGGCTGTCCGGGCTGAAAAAGATTTCGCCGCCAACCAGGTTCCGGACCATCACCTCGCCGCTCTCGGCATCCCAGACCGTGCTGCCATATTCATCTGTAATTCCCAGCAGCCAGCGCCCATCCGGGCTGTAGCGAAGGCCGGCAGGCGCTTTTTGATTCAAACCCAAAATCACGGCGCCGGTTTTAAGATCCCAGACTTGAATGGTGCCGTCCTCGCTCAACGCGGCCGCCTGGCTGCCATCCGGGCGGATGGCCAGGTCAATCACCGCGCTGCTGGACGTGATTTGATAATCTTCAACCGGCAGCAGGGCCGCGGCGGCCATGGCAGTGGCGTTGGCAGTGCTGGTGGGGTCGCGCTGCACGGCTTCCAGCGCCAGCAGGGTGGTCAGTTCCAGTTGACCGGGCTGGTCTTCAAACAAATCTTCGGCCTGCACGGCCAGTTGGAGCGCCATGGCCTGGTTGGCCTGCGTCAGCGCGGCGGTGCGCCCGGCATCCGCATCGGCGGCGCGGGTATCGGCCTGGGCGCGGGCGGTCTCGGCGGCTGCCGCAGCCGATTCAGCACTGGCAATGCTCGTCTGGGCGGCTTCCAGCTCGCGGGCGGTGCGGCTGGCACGGCCCCAGCCCAGCAGGGAGGTGATCAGCAGCAGGGCCGTGGCGGCACTCAGCCCAATCAACAGCGGGCTGATGCGTTTGGGGCGCGGGGCCCGGCGCTGGCGGTCCAGCGGGTTGGCGGCGGGCGGCGCACCCG
>ENA-UPTA01003414-UPTA01003414.1-activated-sludge-metagenome-genome-assembly--contig:-NODE-3414-length-15642-cov-5.473215_pt1 | contig 15642 bp, 14 predicted proteins | sample MGYA00238184_ERZ773361 | MGnify/ENA primary metagenome ERZ773361 (study PRJEB29100, sample SAMN05720205) | activated sludge metagenome | isolation source: anaerobic digester from wastewater...
GCTCAACGCCTTATCATCCATGGATAAAACGGCCAGGCGAAACTTTTTCCGTTCTTCGTCGTTCAGCCCCGAGAAATAGCGGATCATTGAGGCGAAGCCGCGGCTCACCGGGTCCATGGGCCGGTCCAGCGCACCGATGGAACCGATGATGGCTTTTTGAATCTCCTCATGCGGAATGGCTCCTTTTTCCGCAAAACGCAGGGCCTCGGCATATACCGACAGCGTCCTTTCCAGATGGGGATCCCGATAAGACAAAAAGGAAAACACACCCCCTGTGGTATCATACTGGCACATCCCGCCATACGCACCGCCCTCGACCCGGATTTTTTTATAGAGGTAACCGTTTGACAGGAGCCGGGAGAGAACAAACAACGGCGCCGCCAGGTCACTGCCGTAGGTGGGGGCGGGAAAGGCCTCGGCCACATAGGATACCTGCGCGGGAATCATAACACCTGTTCGGTTCGAAAGAGCCGGAATCGATGTTTCACAAATCGCAAACCGGTCATCGGATAGCTCCGCCAGAACAGGGTCCATCGCGTCCGCAAGCAGCCGGAGGCCGGCCGCGTCTGCAGTCAGATTCACGATCAACTTATCTTTCCGGATGATAAGGGCTTTCAAATCAGCCATTTTCCCGGTGAAGTCCTTTAAGTCCTCTCCCCAGGATTCAGCCAGACCGTTGATGAATTTCAACTGGTTCCGTCCGTGCCATTGTTCTTCACGGTAGGCGGGCAAGGTCAAAGACGCGGCAGCGGTCCGTTTTGCAAAGATATGTCCCGAAGGCACCACGGCAGCCTGCAGATCGTTTCTCCCCTCGAACACGAGGTCCTTCATCCTGGCCGTTTCAGATAATTTTCCCCGGAACAGGATATCCGACAGGATGTCCATGGCCGCGGGAATATTGCGATAAAGCATCCGGATGTGAACAATCATTTTCTGCCATGTCTGCCGGCCGCCGAAACCATAGCCGGATGTCAGGTGTATCCCGATCCCTCCGGTTTTCAGGGCGATTTGTTTTGACAATTCATCATAGGACAACTCTCCGGCCCCCAAGCCGGTCATGAATTTACACAGCAGCGGCAGATAAGACTGCAGGACATCCGGTATATGCGCAATGTCAAAGGCCAGATGGAGATAGGCGATATCATTTGTAAACAGATCGTGTGACAGAATGGTCACGCCGCTGCGTGTTTCCGCCTGTGACGGAATGACGTCCACCTCAGGCGACAGGTCCTGGATCGCAATGATGGGAAGCGTCTTCGCTGCCTCAGGTGGATCGGGCTCAGTCTGAAACCGCTTGAGGATCAGAGCCTTCTCGGCAATGGCCTCACGGTCCGCCGGAGTCAGTTCCGCTACGGTCGTCCGGATGGATTCGGAATATTTCGCTTCCTGCTCCTTCTGGTAAGTGGCACTCGGTTCCATGATCGAAAGGAGCCGATGCTGATTATCCAGGAACCATTGCCTGAGTACATGCTGAAAAAGGGCTGGCTCCTGTTCCCAGCGTCGCCGGATATCATCGATGATCGCCGGGAAGTTCAACCCCGCCAGAGGATCGCCGTCGTAGAGCCAGGTATGAAATACGCGGCCCATCAGGGTGATCCCATAGGGGTACACCCCACGGTGGATTTCCTTGCCTTGAAATTCGACCTGGTGGAGGGCGCCTTCGATCAAATCCCGCTCAAACCCTGTTTCCACGAGTCGCGACAGCGTCTCCAGAACCAGGGATTCGATCGCCGCCGCCCGGTCGGCTTCCGTCCCCCGGAGGCCGACAACGAAGGCCAACTGGCGGAGATCCTTCTCCAAACCCGTCACGGGAGAAAGATCTTCACCCAGACCTGAGTCCACCAGGGCCTTCCGTAAAGGACCGGCGGCACTGCCGACCAGTGCCCAGGCAACAATTTCCAGCAGGATAACCGTTGCATAATCGAGATTGTCCGCCAGCATCCAGGCCAGATTGACCGCGGTTTTGGCTTTTGGATCTTCATCAGGGCCGATGGGGTAATAACCTGTTACCGCTTGGGGTGCGGTCCAACGTTTTTGACTTTCAATCCGGGATTCCACCACCACCGCCGCAAAACCGCTGAGCATTTCCTGAAGAAAATCGAGGCAATCCCGGGTGGCAATGTCTCCGTACAGGAAGAAACGGGCGTTGGACGGCGAATAATAGGCACGATGAAAAGCCAGGAAATGGTCGTAGGTCAGGGTGGGAATGGCATCGGGAGCGCCGCCAGAATCGTTGCGATAAACCGTGTCAGGATAGAGATTCTCCTGGATAGCCTTATACATAAGGGAATCGGGAGAAGAATAAGCGCCTTTCATCTCGTTGTAGACAATGCCTGAAATCACCAGCTCACTGTGCACATCATCCGGCACGGAAAATTCAAAGTGATGCCCCTCCTGGGCAAAGGTTTCACGAAGCAGACGCGGCCGTAAAACCAGGTCCGTATAAACCCGGGCGAGGTTGAAAAAGTCCTGCCGGACCTGGCTGGCGACGGGATAAATGGTCTTATCCGGATAGGTGAAGGCATTGATGAAGGTCTGCAGGGATCCGCGGTGCAGTTCATTGAAAACATCCTTCAGGGGATACTTCTCCGAACCGGCCAGCACGGAATGCTCCAGGATGTGGGGCAGTCCCGTCGAATCCTCGGGCGGTGTACGAAAACAGATGGCATAGAGATTTTCCGGATCATTGTTATGCAGATGGAGAACTTTTGCTCCCGTCGGCAGATGTAAAATTTCATAAGCTGTCTGGCGGATATCGGGAAGACTCGTTACCTTTGTTACCTCAAAATCCAAATACCGTTCACCCGCCGTGAATTTTTGTTCCGGACAGCTCAACGACTGCGCCATGATTTTCTCCTTGCCATGCGTTATTTGATGCTCAAGCTTTATCCGTTCTCCCCGACGCCGTCAAGATACAAAGGCGGGAAGCGGCTTGACTGCGCCCCTCCCCGCCCCTTCGGTTTGTCTCTTTACCGGTCGCTTCCCGATTGATGCCCTGTACCTAAATCAGGGCCGCTTTTCTCCCGGCAGGGTAAGCGGTACAAAGAAGAAGGCCTCATTCCTTTTGATGCGGAACAGATATGCGCCCTCCTCGGACTTCCGGGACATGATTGAAATGTAATCTTCCAGAGAGTTAATTTTTTGTCTGTTGACCTCAAGAATGATGTCCTGTGGCTGCAGTCCCGCTTCGTCCGCAGCACCGCCATCGAAAACTTCGGTGATGATGACACCGGTTTTTGCCGGTAATTTGAAGTGTTTCTGCATCTCCGGGGTCATTTCCTGGACCGTCATCCCAAAGGTTTCCGAAAGATGATCCTTGCCGCCCAGACTTTTCCCGTCTTTTCTCTCGGCAATGACGACGGGCAGCGTCATTTCCTTGCCCTCCCGCCAGACTTTGATCTGGGCTTTTTTACCTACCGGCAACCCTGCGATAGTCATAAGCAGGTCACGCGTATTGTTGACCACCTTGCCGTCGATATTCAGGATTACGTCTCCGGCCTTAATTCCCCCTTTATCGGCGGGTTCTCCTTCAAATACATGACTGACCAACGCCCCCTTGACCTCTTTTAGCTGGAGGTTTTTGGCGATGTCTTCCGTCACGTCCTGCGACGATACACCCAGCCAACCCCGTGTGACATAACCCTTGCCCTTGAGATCGGGTAGCAGCACCTTAGCCATGTTGATGGGGATGGCAAAACCAATCCCCTGCCCCTGGGCGACTATGGCCGTGTTGATGCCGATCACCTCGCCCTTAAGGTTGAACAGCGGCCCACCGCTGTTCCCCGGGTTGATCGACGCATCGGTCTGAAGAAAATTATCGTAGGGGCCGGAACCGATGACCCGCCCTTTTGCACTGATAATACCCGCTGTGAGGGTATGATCCAGACCAAAGGGATTACCGATGGCAAAAACCCAGTCGCCGGTTCGAATCTGGTCGGAATCGCCGAACGTCACCGCCTTCAATGGAGAAGACGGCTTGATTTTAATCAGCGCAATGTCGGTATTGGCGTCCTTGCCCTTGACCTCGCCGTCATATTCCCGTCCGTCGGACAATTTCACTTTGATCTTATCCGCCTTTTCCACCACATGGTTGTTGGTAAAAATATAACCGTCGGCACTGATGATGAAACCGGAACCGAGACTGTTCTGCTTATATTCCCGCTCCGGTATATCGCCAAAAAAGCGGCGGAAGAAGTCATCATTGCCGAAAGGACCGAAAGGAATCCGCCCGCCGGGCATACGCTGCGTCTTCAGAATCTTGGTTGTACTGATGTTTACGACCGTAGGGCTCAGTTTCTCGGACAGATCCGCGAATGACGGCAGGACCGTCCCCGGCGCAACCGGCGCTGCCGACGCCATGGAAAAAGTTAAACCAATGAAAGATAAAGCGAATAAAACGATTCCCATCCGCCGGGCAAACCATCCCTTTCCGTCAATACCTTTTCCGTATTTAGCCATACTGTAACCTCCTGCTTGAAGCGGCTAAGCCGCGAATTAATCTGCTGAATTGCAAGGATAAACGGTCATCGATACATGAGCCGGATATAACCTGCATACCGGGGAAACATTTTTGTATTTTGCCGCAATATAGTCACCCTTGGGGAGATAGGCAAGGACCCGAACGTGTCGATATTCTATTTGTCTTTTTTCAAACGGTAATCATGAGTCGCATTCCGTCCGGTCCGGTTTTCAACATGGGGGTTCGCGATGCAGAAAGGGGAAAAAGAAAATCTTCAGATTTTGAGTAAAACGGACGTTGCATATTCCGACGACAAACCGGGTACATTCTACCGAGGAGAGAATTATGCACATGATTCCATTGGCAGTTTCCCCCTCAGGAAGGTGACTTCTGATGGCAATCCTGGTTTTTGACGGAACTCCGGCGCCATATCCAGGAATGGTTGCAGGACACCTTGACCGGCACGCGGCAAGCCGCTTGCCGGTCAAGGTGAATCTATTTGAACTGCAGATACTTGAAAGAGGCCGTCATCCTTGTTCGGTAGGTTTTGATAGCGCCATCTTCAATCGTCACATCCTGTCCGGTCACTTCGGCGACTCTTAAATCCTGAATACTCTTCGCGGCCGTTGCGACGGCATTCTTCGCGGCTTCTTCCCAGGATACAGTGCTGACGCCAACCAGCTCGATTACATCATATGTACTTTCAGGCATTTCAATCACCTCACAGGGGGGTTGTGTTTAATTTCTTCGGGAAACTTTGTTCCGATTTTCAAGCATCGTTCTTCTCTCACCCGTCGGGAAAATAAAGTCCAAATTATCTCAACGGTCCATGAGCGAGCGTTTCGACCAACTTTAACCACAAAGAAATGGGACTGTCAATGCAATTCCCCCGTTTGTCCCTCAGCCCGCTCAATTTCTTAAAACGGTTGATCATAAACAGCAAGAAGAAAGGAGGACCGCCGCTTTGATTATCCTATTAGCCGTCTATGTTTTGCCGAGACATTTCCGCCCGGCAGAAATCCCGGAAATTATTGACGGCTGTAAAGAACTCCCGCATCATGATGACCCAGGCGTAGCGCCCCTGATCGGTCAGGCGGTAATCTTCACCGGTGTACCGGATGGCTCCGATCAAAGAAAATAGCACAAGATCCTTCCAGAGTATTTTATAAAGCTGGCCGGCATACTTTGCCTCAAGATCTTTCAGATGCAGGAATCCCCCGAACAGACGCATCAAGAAATCATAACGAATCCGGTCGCGCAGCGAAAAGGTGCGGGTCGCCATCAGGGGGAGCCGGCCCCGGTTGACCTGATCAATATAGGTTGGTACATGAAACGTGTTGGCGTAACAGGTACCGTTTAGATATCCAATCGAACCGCTGCCCAGTCCGGCGTATTCGTCATAGTCGACAATATACTCATCAATCATGGTTCCCTTCCGGGAAAAACACCAGGCGGATGAAAAACGATAGGATGCGGCAAGCCGACGGGTAATTTCGCGATAGAACCGTTTTTCGTTCCGGTCATTGACCTTTCCCAGGGTATCCATAACCTTCTGCCGCGTAATATCCGAGATCATGAGCGGGTAGAACGTCACCTGATCAATTTCGATTCCCATCAGAATATCCAGATCACACTTCAGCATATCCAGATTCTGTGATGGAAAATTGAAGATCATGTCCGCATTGAGGGTGTCGAACATACCCTTGATCTCTTTCAACCGACGGGCAATCGTTTCGCCGCTGCCGTATTTCTCGTAACGATCCATCCGTTTCAACAGATCATCGTTGAAACTTTGCACACCGACGGAAAGACGGTTGACCTGGGCGTTCTGCAGACAGACCAGATTCTTCTCGGTCAGGTGATTCGGGTTGGTTTCCACGGAAATTTCACGGATAGAGAAACACTCCCGCGCCATGGCTAACGTTTCCGCCAGCTCTTCAATCATCACCGTCGGTGTCCCACCGCCGACATAGATCCCGCCAAAATCATAACCCAGATCCCGATAGAGGCGGATTTCCCTTTTCAAGGCGGCATAATAAAGACGACAGAGGTCTTCATCGAAAACAATCCGATTAAAGGAGCAATAAGGACAGAGTTTTTCACAGAAAGGAATATGCATATAAAGAAGCCTGGGCGACCGATCGGCGCCTACGGAGGGGATCTGCGGGTTTTCCTTTTCATCAAAACACATGGCCGCGGCAAACTCCCGCCGTGCCTGATATCCAATAATCCGATGAATCAACCGTGCCTCCTTTTCCTTCATCTTCCATGGAACCCCAGACGGGTCTACGGGCCCTTTTCCGGGAACCGATTCCCTACCACGAATGACCTGAAATCACAAGCCCTTGCGGGAAACCTCTATCGATGATATAAGTTATTTTCGAAATGCTTTCAAAGGAGTAACACCGCATGGCGGAGCAAAAAATCTACACCCTGTGGTCGGAAGACCAAATTGACGAAGACTCCATCCGGGTCCTCCGGACCACCTGTGAAGACCTGCCCTTGCCCTTGAATAAGGACGGCGAGGAAATGGTCAAGACACTGGTCGATACCTTCTTGAACCGTGATGACGGCGTAGGCCTGGCTGCGCCGCAAATCGGTATTCTCAAGCGGATCATCGTTTTCAGGAATAAGGGTTTCGATGAAAGAACGTGGTCTAAAAAACCGGAAGATTACGAAGTCCTGATCAACCCCAGAATCACTCAGGCCAGAGGAGAACTGGTATCCGCACTGGAGGGATGCCTCTCCTGCCCGGATATTCAGGTCGAAATCGCCCGTTTCCCGGAAATCAAGTTGCGAGCTTGCGATAAAAAGGGAAATAAAATCTCCAAACGCTACAACGATTACGTCGCCCGGGTTGTTCAACATGAAATGGATCACTTGGAAGGCAAGCTGATCATTGATCACGGTGGAACGCTGTATTATCCAAAGAAAAAACAGGGCTTTTTCGACAAGATATTTCAGGCGGAGCAATAACGTTCGGCTATCGATTTATCGACCAAGTTCAAAACATGATCAACGGATAAGGTTACGCAAGGCTTCAGCCACCGGAGCGGTGAACAGAGACAGGAGAATGGCAAAAAGGGCAAAGGCGCCGACGGCTTCGCTGATGTAGATCTTATCGTAGCGACGTTTCAGGGACACGATGACGAGTGCGCCGACGGAAAGGCATCCCAGGTGAAAAAAGGGGAATTGCCCCTCCATACTGGTCACGGATTCCATATAGGTGAAAGACGCGGTCGTCACCAGGGCAAAACCTGCCACGATCCAAGCCTCCCGAGTCTTTTCTGTCGACACCGCCGCTTTCTTGAGCTTTAGGAAATTCAGCAAGAAATCCTTCATGCCCCTACCCCCGCAAGATCCCTTTCAGACAAACCTCCCTTCAGAGTGACCGTTGTATAGCATAACCACCGACCTTATACAAACCAAAACGCGTACACCCTTAAAAACACGTAAGGTTTATATCCCCATAACCGGTCCGCTGCAAGATTTACCCTTGAAAAGGACACTCGCTTATAGTACATTTTTTACATATTAGAACTTATATTGCCACGTCACGGAAAGGATGCATGCTTAAGATCAACTGCCCGGAGTGCGGTAAACAATTTATCTGGACGGATGACAGACCGCCCCAAGGCACATGCCCTAACGACGGTTGTGATTGGCAATATGATGTTCGGAAAGAAATTGGAAAAGGAATCGCAAAACGTGCGAATGCATCGCCGCAGGCGTCCTTCTCCTGTCCCGAATGCGGTTCACCTTTAAACTCAGGTTGGATGCGTTGTTCCTCCTGCGGCACCCTGATCCTGGCATCACGGTCGATCGAAAAGCGGCATGTGGCTTTTGCTTCCATGCTGCTCCTTGTTCTGCTGACTTTTTTATACCTTTATATCGGCTGATTTGATTGTTCTTTTATAAAAAGTAGAAACAGGAAGGATCGCTTCACCAGCGGTTTTCTCCCCTTTTTAATATGTTATTGGTCGTGCTGGGGTGCGGCTGTAACCTTTTTTGAGCGGTCAACTTTTGGGTCTCGCTCCTGACAGGAGGTTTAAGTTATGTTTCGCCAGATTCTCGTTCCAACAGACTTTTCCAAAAAACACATCAGCCCTTTGGAAATTGCCACCAATCTTGCAGCGAAATATAAAAGCACCATCCATCTGCTGCATGTCGTTGAAATTATCGCCGACACAACATTTACGGAATATGAAGATTTCTACAACAAACTGGAAAAAAGGGCCCAGAAACAGATGAGTACCCTGATTGCCCAGTATGAGGGGAAACCGGTACAGATTTTTCCGCATATCAGCTACGGTAACCGGGTGCAGGAAATTCTGAAGTTCAGTAAAGACCATGAAATCGGGCTGATCATCATGAACTCTCATAAAGTTGAATTAAAAAATCCGATCCAGAGTTGGGGCACCATCAGTTATAAAGTGGCTCTACTGTCGGAGAGCCCGGTTATGCTGGTAAAATAAAAATAGGGGTTTAGCATGCGCCAAATATTAATCGTTGACGACGACGATACCCTCCGGGAAGTGCTCGTTGAGTATTTTGAAAGTATGGGCTATGGGGTCATGGAGGCTTCCAACGGCCGGATAGCCTTGGAGAAACAGATGCAGCATCCGGCTGATCTGGTAATCACGGATCTGATTATGCCTGAAGAAAACGGCCTGGAAACGATTCTTGAATTTCAGCGGCGATATCCATCCCTGAAAATTATCGCCATGACCGGCAGCGGTCACTTCGGCGCCCTCGAGGATCTCAATACCGCCACGATTTTGGGCGCCGATCGGACATTTTCCAAACCTTTTCACCTGGAAGACATGTTGAGGGCCGTCAAGGAACTGCTCAACGATTCCGCTTCTTGATTAAACTGCAAAGAAAGATCAAAATCCGACATGGAAGACTGGCAAAGTAAAGCCTTCGAAAGGCAAATCAAGCAGTATTCGGATGAAACAACGCTGCTCCGCAAAGAAGTGGAGAAATTCCAGCTTATTCTCGAAGAAATTAACCTGTTCTACTGTGAACTGAATCTCGACGGCCGGATAATGCTTTTTAATACCCCTTTCTGTCAGGCCCTTGGATACGAAAGTGAAGAATTGGCCGGAATGCAATATGAAAAGCTCCTGGACAGCTCCTCTCAAGAAACGTTTGAGGCCGCTTTAGAAGATGTTTTGAAAAGCGGTCTACCCAAAAGACGTTTCGATTATATTCTCCTGAAAAAAAACGGGGCACTTCTGCATACGGAAACGTCCATTTTTCTTTTAACGGATGGAAAAAAGCTGCCTCTGGGCTACCGCATTCTTTTTCAGGATATTACACGCAGAAAGCAGGCGGAAGAACTGATCAAGAAGTTGGCTTTTCAGGACACCCTGACCGGATTACCCAATCGGAGATTGTTCCATGACCGGCTGGTGCTTGAATTGAATCAGGCAAAACGAAATCAGGAACGGTTTGCCGTCATGATGATCGATCTGGACCGATTCAAAGAGGTCAACGACACCCTGGGACACTACGTGGGTGATCTACTGATCCAGGCTGTGGGGCAAAGATTAACCCATCTTCTGCGTAAGGGCGACACCGTGGCACGCATCGGAGGCGACGAATTCATTCTCCTGCTCCCGTCTTTACCGCAGGGGGACAATGGCTGCCGTGTTGCCGAAAAAATTCTCAGTGCGTTCAGTGAGCCTTTTTCGTTGGAAAACCACGAAATCCATATAACCCCCAGCATCGGCATTGCGATTTATCCCGATCACGGGGACAACATGGATCTCTTGCTGAGAAATTCCGATATCGCCATGTATGCGGCAAAAGAAAAGGGACGGAATATGTTTGAATACTACCTGAAAAACGGACGCAACAGCGAAACAACCGTCCGGTAAGGTCGGCAATCGGATCACAAAAACGACCTGCCATCCTTTACAGTCGCTGACACAATACCCTAGCCACCGCATCAAATACCTGATCCACCGTTATGCCTGTCATGCAGGTCATATCCCGACAGGACTTTCGAAAACAGGGAACACAGTCAAGGGACGCCTGGATAACAATATGCCCGGCACCATAGGGCCCCGTCCGGCTTGGATCCGTCGGGCCGAAGAGGGCGACCACGGGTGTGCCCAGCGCGGCAGCCAGATGCATGGGGCCGGAATCCGTGGTGACCAGCAGTGCCGCGCGCCGATAGAGTTCCGCCAGATCTTTCAGCGTCGTCTGTCCTTCGAGATTAACCACCCCGCCGTGGGCCCGCAGACGTATCTTTTCCAAAGCAGGCGCTTTTTGGCCGGTCAGGATAACGGGAAGGTGATATGTCTCAACAATACGATCACACAGGTCGGCAAAACGATCATCGTCCCAGAGCTTTGTATCCCAGTAAGCAACAGGATTCATGACGACAAAAGGGCCGGAAACCTGACAAGAATTTAGGAGTTGATCTACTTTTTCCTTGTTTTCCTCACCGACGGCGATCTGAAACACCGGATGAGCAATTTTGGCCCCGAGGAATTTGGGGAAATCGAGATAGCGCTCAACGGCATGTTTGGTCATATCCTCGGGGATTTTTTCACCATAGAAAAGACCGCTCAATTCCTGGTAACTTTCATAGCCGATTTTCCTTTTGCCCCGGCAGACGAAGACCAGAATCGCACTTTTGAACAGACCGTGGAAATCGATCACCAGATCATAGTCACGAGCACGAAGCTCATGTAGAAATGATTTGATTTCCCGCAGAGGCTTTTTGATCCGCCCGGCTGTAATCTCCTTTTGCCATCCTTTACGCCGGGAAACAATTAAACAATCCAGATCCGGATGGTTCCGAACAATATCGGCCGCGGCCTCTTCGACAACCCAGGTGATGTGCGCGCCGGGATAAAGTTCCCTCAAGGCAGACAGGGACGGCAGGGTGTGGATCACATCTCCGACGGCGCTTAATTTGACGATCAGGATATTCACCGCGCCATATCCTCAATGATCCATTCGACTGCGGCCAGAAGGTCGATAGCCAGATAGTCCGGGGAATCCTCTTGAATTTGTTCATTCACCCCGTAGCCCGTCAGAACAAGAATGCCTTTTGTCCCCGCCTTCTTGCCGGCCCGGACGTCTTTCATCACATCTCCAACCATATAGGACCGGGAGAGATCAATGCGGAGCTCCCGTGAGGCCTGCAAGAGCATCCCCGCTTCCGGCTTGCGACAGGCGCATACCCGGCGATAGGGATCGAGACCTTCCACCGGATGGTGAGGACAATAATAAAAAGCATCGATATGCGCGTCCTCACTGTTAAGCTGCCTTTGGAGACAATCATGCAATGCCTGAACAAAATCCTCTCCAAAATAACCCTGGGCCACACCGGATTGATTGGTAACGACGATTACCGGAATGCCCCTTTGATTGAGCATACGGATTGCGGCAGCTGAACGGGGAAGCAGCTTCAACTGCTCAAGTTTGCTGAGATAGCCGACCTCTTCGTTAATTGTGCCGTCCCGGTCGAGGAATACGGCTCGACGCAGCTCTAATTTTGGATCATCCATCGGGCAACCCCATAGACGTCATCGACGCCGATCAGGTCCATGCACTGAAAATCCGTCGGACATGTTGTCTTTAAACACGGACTGCAAGGTAAATCCTTATGCACGACAACGCTCTTTTCACCGGGAGGGGACGTTGTGACAGGATTGGTCGAGCCAAAGATGGCCAGTGTGGGAATACCAAGGGCACCTGCAACATGCATCAAGCCCGAGTCGTTGGAGATGAACAGGCGACAGCGAGAGATAAGGGATATGGCTTCCCGCAGGGTCGTCATGCCCGCCAGATCGGCGAAGGTGTGCCTGGCGTAGCCGGAAAGGGCCTGAGTACTTTCCCGATCAGCGGCGCTGCCAAACAGCAGGATTTTTGCAGCAAACTCATCGCCAAGACGATCGGCAACGGCCGCGAAACGATCGGGAAACCATTTTTTCGCCGCGCCATATGTCGCGCCCGGTGCGATCCCCACCAGAAAATCCTCCCGGTCAATACCATAACGCTGAAGGATTTCAACAGCCCGGTTTTCGTCGTCCCCACTCAGAGCAAGATGAAAATCACGGCTTCCATTTCGGCAACCCAGGGTTTTGACCATTTCCAGATAATAATCCACCTGATGAATCTGACGCACCGCCCGGGTCCTTTTTACGGAATGGGTCAGCAGGAGGCCCCTGCCGTCGGAATTGTAACCCGCACGCAGGGGAATCCCGGCCAGGCAGACGATGATCGCCGCTTCAATGGCATTCTGAAGCAAAATGGCGGCATCAAAATTTTTTCTCTTCAGCTCCCCCGCCAGACGCAAGAGTCCCCGGACGCCTTCATGCACACCGGGTGACCGGTAGATGAGTACCTCATCGACATCCGAACAGAGTGAAAAGACATCCGCTACCCAGGGTTTAACCAGGACGCTGATTTTAGCCCGGGGAAATGATCGGCGGATGGCCGCCATGGCCGGCAGGGTCATGATCACGTCGCCGATCCAGTTGGTCCCCCGTACAAGTATATTCTGGGCATCCTCAATATGGCGGGATGTCCGAATGGATATTTTCATATTTTTTACTTAATACTTACTCGGTCGTTTGTGACTGTTCCGTCCATGGATGAACTTGCATGCAACGTCTACCTTTTAACCTGATATATTTTGGTTTTCCAGCGCTGATGAAGCCATAACCATTGATCGGGATACCGGCGGATCATCTCTTCGATAATGCCGGTAAACATCTGTGTATTGCTCCGGACATCGGCCTCCCGATCCTCCGTACGAATTATATTTACCTCTTCTCCGATGATTAAGCGATATCGGCCGTCCGGTTTTCTCGCCATGAACGCGGGCATAACCGGTGTCTCCAACTTCAGGGCCATCTGGGCAAGGCCGTCGGTCGTGCAGGCCGGTCTCCCGAAAAAATCAACGAAAATGCCCTCTTTCCAGGACACATTCTGATCGATCAACACACCCACTGTGCCGTTTCGTCCTAAGCACCGTATCATTTGAAACATCGCCTTTTTCTTTGATAATAAAACGTTGCCTTTGGACGTTCGCACATATTTCACGAACCGTTCCAGGAAGGGATTATCCAGGGGACGGTAAATCATGACCCCCGGCGTAATCAATACTGATGCCGCAATGGCCATCAATTCCCAATTACCGAAATGCGCCCCAAACAGGAGAAGCCCTTTGTTCTTCTTAAGGGCTTTTGTCACATGATCAAAGCCTTCCACATCCATAAGACGGTACAGGCGGGTCGCGTCCATTTTGGGCAGGTCAAAAAATTCCGCACAGACAATGGCAAGATTGCGATAGGCTCCTTCGGCGATACGGACAATTTCTGCCATGGATTTATCCGGAAAGGCTCTTCTTAAATTGTAAAAAGCGATGAACCGATGCCGTGGCGAAACATAGTAGAAAAGACGCCACAATCCAATGAAAAAGGCCTTTCTCAAGAAAAGAGGAATCAGACCGAAGGACCTGACAACCATCCGGATCATGATATCGCGATGTTCGGCTCCCATCATCTTGTCCTGTTCCAATCGGCAGATCTGACACTCATTTGCTCAAAAAACACCGCTCCAAGGTATTGATGAAGGATTCTTTTCACCGCGTCATGATCATCATGGCTGATTTAATTTCTCCATGAAGGTTTTGACAAATGCCTGTTCATCCCCGGGGAAAACCATTCTTATACGTAAAAGATCAATCTTTTCCAGAAACATGTGAAAACGGCTGAGTTTTACGCCGTCCTTCTCGGTCGTGACAATGATATCGGCTTTTTCTTCCATGGCCATCTTTTGAATCTCCCGAATATCCTCCCGGCTATAGTTGTGATGATCGGGAAAAGGCATAAACACCACCACCTGAGCGCCAATATCCATCAAGGTCCTGCGAAAGGCCTCCGGCCTGGCAATACCTGCGAAGGCGCAAACCCGGCGCCCCCGGAGATTTTGCAGCGGAGACGCCTGGCCCGTCGCGCCATTAATTACTGCAACCGCCTGGTGACGCGCCGGATACTCCGGCTGATCAGAAAAAACAGAGGTAATTTTTGCATCATCACCGGTACGGACAATAAAATGAGCCCTCTTCAAAGCCGAGGGAGACTCCCGCAATGGTCCTGCCGGCAGCAGAGCACCATTCCCCAAAGGCTTTGCCGTGTCCAAAAGGACGACATCGATATCCCGGGCCAATTGCCGGTGTTGAAAGGCGTCATCTAAAATAAGCAGGTCCGCTCCAAGCTGCTCCAGGGCAACCCGACCCGTCAAGAGACGCTGGGGACCGGTCAATACAGGAATCCCGGGTAGGGACTTGGCAATCAAGACCGGCTCATCCCCACAATCTTCCGGTTTCATCAAGACACGTTTTCCATCGGATACAATATTGATGGGGGCTTTTGTTTTACCCTTATAACCACGGCTGAGCACCGCCGGATGGAATCCTCGATCCTTCAGCAGATCAGCCAGATAGATCACCATAGGCGTCTTTCCCGTACCGCCGACAACGATGTTGCCGACACTGATTACCTTACAGGGGAGTTTTTCCTGACGGAGGAGGCCCATCTCAAAAAGACCGTTTCTCACCAGGATCGCAAAACGATACAGAACAGAGGCACCCCGCAGAAACATTTCCAGGGGCTGAAAGCCGATTTTTTCTTTCGACCAGATCGCTTCCACAGTAGCCCGCATGTTCTGTTGTTTCATGCCTTATCCCCTCGTATCCGTTGAATCCGCTCTCATTTTCTTCAGGCCTGTGCCTCGGCCCTTGTCTGCGGCTGTGGTTCCGATTGCGTTTCCGGATCCTCTTCACGGAACTGCATCTGATGAAGGCGGTAATATTCCCCCTGTAGGGCGATCAAGTCTTCATGACTTCCCTCTTCGACGATCTCACCCTTCATCAAAACAAGAATCCGGTCGGCATGTCTGATCGTTGAAAGACGGTGCGCGATGACCAGGGTTGTTCTGCCCTTCATTAGATTTTCCAATGCAGCCTGCACTTCCATTTCCGACTCCGTGTCCAGCGAAGAAGTGGCTTCATCCAGAATCAGGATTGGCGCGTCCTTGAGCAGCGCCCTGGCAATGGATATCCTCTGTCGCTCTCCTCCGGACAGTTTCACGCCCAGCTCACCGATGACCGTATCGTATCCCTTGGGAAGATTCATAATGAATCCATGGGCATGAGC
>ENA-UPTA01003419-UPTA01003419.1-activated-sludge-metagenome-genome-assembly--contig:-NODE-3419-length-15625-cov-95.868401_pt1 | contig 15625 bp, 11 predicted proteins | sample MGYA00238184_ERZ773361 | MGnify/ENA primary metagenome ERZ773361 (study PRJEB29100, sample SAMN05720205) | activated sludge metagenome | isolation source: anaerobic digester from wastewater...
TTTGGAGCTGAGATTAACTCTCTAGCGTCCATACTTTCTCAGTCAGTTTTGTCTTCGAGAGACTACTTATATTTCCTTACCTCGGATACCGAAGAAGGCAAGAAGATCGGTGGCGCTCTCAAATTATTCTTTGATTGCTCGAAAGATATGAGCTTCAAAAATGTCTCCGTAAATGCAATATCCGATCTTGATGACTCAAGGCCAGACGATTTCCAGAACAAAGGCTTACGTAATCTAGTGAAGAGAATTGCCGAGATATACAAACATCACATGGATAATCTACTTATCAACGCTACAGGAGGATACAAGGCTCAGATCGCGCTTTCTCTAGCTTTCGGGATGGGGGTTAAGATCCCTGTTTATTACCGGTTCGAGACATTTGATGGCGTTATAAAGCTGCCTCCAATGCCTCTGTCTCTTGATGTTGAGCTTTGGCTCGAGAACAAAGGCCTTCTCGACACTCTGGAAATGAATTCCGTAATAAACGAAAAAGATCTGGAAAGAGAGTACGATTACAGGATCAACTTCAGTTCGCTTCCCGCAGAAATTAAGCTTCTCATAGACCGCGAACAGGATTCAGTAGGTCATATGCTTTCACTGAGTCCGATGGGCGAGGTTTTTGTCCAAGCCTGCAGATTGAGTCTTGGAAAGCTGGATGTTGAAGCGAGTCTTAAGGATAGCTCTGTACCGATAGAGAACAGACTAAAGAAAAGCTCCAAAGAAGCCCATTCAAACAAGATGATTTCGGACAATCAATCATTCATAGACAAGCTGCTATCCATTCCATTCATCGAAGAAGTATTGGTGAGGGGCTCAAGCCAAAAATTTGACAGAAATGAATTCGTCTGCAAGCAGTTCGGGGAGATCATTAAGGCAAGATACAGTACTAGAGGCGGAACACTGTACATGGAAATCCGAACGACAGCTAGAAATCCATATGAACTAGAAAAAGCGGTTGAAGTTATCAACAGATATTTGCTCTGAAGACTCTCTTAGATTGGAGGGATATGAATTTGAGTTTGTTTGACAAAGAAGCGGTGATTAGAATACTCGCAAAATGCACAGGATCTACGGACGAAGAACTTAGGAGGAGGCTGGATAACAGAGATGAATCGCTTCCCAAAATCTGTGTTCTTTCGTACGATGTTCCCTCAATAAAAAGGTACATCTTCTCTACATCGGATTTCAGAGGGATGTTTGGTGCAAGCAATGCTTTGAGCAGATTCGATAGTCTTGCAACAGAGGAACTCGAGAAATTGGGTTCGCATGTAGTTATTGCCGCAGGTGGAACTGGGTTACTTATATGCAGTATAGAGGATAGCAAAATCATTACCGATTGGCTGAACGAGAGTTTCTCAAAGAATGTCCCCGGAGCTAAGTTGATTGTGTCGCGAGTCAATCTTGAGCCTTATGAGTTAATATATGGTCTTAAGAAACGCGGGAATGGAACACCGATAGAAGATCTTAAGGACTTAACGGGTACAGGAGAATTCTCTGATCTTTTCGAGTGGCTATCTACAAAACTTAGAGAGAGAAGAAACGAAGAGATATTCAGTAGTTTCCTTCTAACAGAAGAAATACAAAGATGTGAGTTCTGTTCAAGAGAAGCCGCACAGATAAAAATTGAATCTTACGATGAGGTCCATTATATTTGCCCGGTATGTAAAGAAAAGAGAGACCTTGCTAATGAATTGATCAAGAACAGGAAGATGGCACTTTCTATAAACGATATCGATGTGACTGAGGATCCTGAATCGCAAAATAACCTGTTCGGCGTCATTTATATCGATGGCAATAACTTGGGAAATCTGTACTCGAAGATCCGTGACGAAAGAGATTATAGAGAGAAGAGCCAGGCAATTGAACGATGCGTTTCAGAATCGCTGAAAAAAGCAATTGTAGAAAACAAGTTAGAACGCACTTATTCGACTCCAATAATCGGAGGAGACGATTTACTTCTCTTCGTACCTGCAGCAAAGCTATTCGCAGTATACAAAACTCTTACCAAGAATATCGAAAAGGGTTTCAAAGAACTCGGAATAGGTTTCTGCTGTGGAATGGCACTCGTTCCTAAGAAGCTTCCTGTAAAATTCGTTTTTGAAGTAGTTGAGGAATTGCTAAAATCAGCCAAAAAAGCTGCATACAAGGCTAATTACTCTAATCCGGGGAATTATGTTGCATTCAGAATGCTGCTTCAAAATTCTCTCAATCCTATCCAGGAGCATTTTTTCACAGCTCCTGGTGTTAGTCACAGGGTAAAGGAGACTTTGGGAAAAGGATTTCCGATGAGTGAGTTTGAGGAGATTCTTCGAATCATAAGAATAGATGATCCCAAGAAGTTTTCAAACCTCCTTCAGAAGATAATTTCGTGCATGGCAGATGATCCTTTGGTTGCGAAACTGAACATGAGATATTTCTACGCTCATGGAGAAAAATCTCACGACTTAGGAATGAATATCGTAGAAATGATAAACAAGTATTTCCTAATAGGTGACACTTCAGAAGAAGAGATTGAAAGTAAAGTGTTGACTTTAATGGAACTCAGTAAAGCGATGTCATTACAGAATGGGGTGAGAGCGTGATATACAACATCGAAGTCGAGACCAAATCGCCTCTTCTTATTGGCTCAAGCTCGGGAAGCGATGTCTGGTCAAAGGACATTGCAATGAAGAAAAACCTTCCGATAATACCAGGTTCAGCCATTAAGGGAGCATTGAGAGAAGTCTCGCCTATGCTAAGCGAATACGTAAATGAAATCAATTCTCTTTTTGGTGATTCTGAAAATCAGGGAAAGCTCATCTTCACTGAATTATCGGTTAAGACTCCAGGTGATTCAAACCTTTTTATTGAGCGCACCCATATTTCTATGGATAGGAAGACAAGGACAGTGAGCCAAAAGAAGCTGTTTAAGGTACGTGCTGTGAATACTGGAGTGAAGTTCCAGGGAAAAGTATTTACCGTTTCACCCTTGACTTCTAGCGAGGAGAGGATTCTTTTACTCTTACTCTCTCTCACAAAGAAACTCGGTTCAAAGAAGTCGGCCGGCTACGGTTTCATAGACATCAGACTAACTGGCAAAGTGGAGAAAAGCAGCATAAAGAATATTCCCCAAGCAAGAGTAGCACAGATAATATGCGAACCAATGGAGCCTTTTCTGGTCACCTCGGAAAGAACTAAGTCTTACCTGTACAACTCTGCCAAATACATCCCGGGATCTACACTTAGAGGAGCATATGCGGCACGATTGTCGAAAGACACCAAGGATTTTAAAGAGATATTTCTACTAGAAAGGGTGAAGTTTCCCAACCTTTATCCAATGATAGACGATGCTATTGCATATCCCTCCCCGGACTCGATTCTTAGGGCGAAGTATTCTGAAGACTCTGACGAAATATTCGATCAACTGAGGACTATACTAATATCCAGCATTGAGAATAGTAGAGGCAAGAAATTGTCGGTAAAAAACGCTAGAAACGGTAAGAGACTCGACCGGGCCGGAAAATGGTATGTCCTAGGAACTGGTGTTTTTGATTCAGGAAAAGGTGATACGTCAACTCAGGTGTCGCTTGACAGTAAGTTACGAAGTGCAAAGGACGGATCCCTGAGAACTTACAATACGTATTTCCATAATAAAATGTCGGGACTCTTCAGATCCGAGTCGGAATCTCTTCTGAGTGTGCTTAATGAAGATTGGCTATACATTGGCAATTCAAAGACCAGAGGATTTGGACTTGTAAGAGTTGTAGAAATCAAAAAATATACTATCGATTTGTCAGCAGAAATAAGAAGTTTCAATGACAGTATTCAGATAGCTGTTTCGGGAAAAGATCGTACGTATGTTCCGATTCTGCTAACCTCGGATCTCATACTTCGGAAAGGCGAGAATATAGAGATGCTGCTTGGTAATGAGTTCAAACTCACATTGAGCCTATTGAAGACTTCTCATACCTCGGGATGGTCTTCAGCCTCCAACAATCTTAAACCTTTCCAAAATGTCGTTTCTGCAGGAACGGTTCTTATCTACGACACCGATTTGTCAGTTGAAGAATCCGTTGAGACTGTTGAGAAGCTATATATAAAAGGTTTGGGAAAGTTCACCGGGTCTGGATACGGTCAGTTCGTTATCTATAAGTGAAGGAGGAATAGATATGATCAGTGCTGATCAAAAGAGAAAGCTGGTTACTATGGCAGAGGAATATTATCAGAGCGGTGGGTCCAGAACTGATACTGATACGCAGCTTCGTAAGTTTTGCGAAATCGCAAAGCAGTCATCTTGCGTCGAGGAATTTGAAAACTACCTGAAGTACCAGATTGGAAGGGACACTTTTCCTTTCAGAAAAGGACTCATGAAAGAGGTAGAAAAGATAAAGGAGTTTGCTAAAGAAGAAACTCTCGAAGCCATTTCATATTACTTCGGTTACATGGCAAGGTTTGCGAAGTTTGTTGCCGCTGAAAGGGGAGGGAGAAGATGAGATTCTTTGATACTTTTATCAATCGATATACTCTAGACATAGAAATAGAGCTCATCACTCCTCTTCATATTGGAGTTGGTAATCAATCAATCTCACCCCTCGATTCAGATAACGCAATAATGCGAATGCCCGATGGAAATGCAGTGATTCCCGGAGCATCTCTTAAAGGGGTCTTTAGGTCAAACTTGGAAGCGATACTACGAATGAGAGGTCTCTATGTTTGTGACAGCACAAATTCAACGTGCAGTTATAGCTCAAAAGATTCCTCAAACGAGAAATTGTACAAAGATATTGAACAGAGTTGCGAAGTATGTTCCCTCTTCGGTTCACAGTCGATTTCTTCTCACATTTACATAAGTGACGCCATAAGGAAGGGTGAGCCAGGCGAGAGTTTTACGTCAATCAGAGATGGAGTGATGATAAGAAGAGATACTGAAAATGCTGCAGGTGGTAGGAAGTACGATTTTGAAGTTGTGAATCCTGGAACGGTTTTCGCCGGAGAGATATTGCTCGAGAACGTTGATGATTATCAGGTTGGATATGTATTGATGATCATCGATCTTATGAATGAGGGATTTATCAGACTTGGCGGAAAAAAGTCAGCTGGTCTTGGAAGAGTGAAGCTGTCTTTCAACATACACAAGATTGACAAAGAGAGTATTTTGAAAGAAGGCGGCGCAGTCAGACTTTCAGATCCTGAGATCGAAAATATGAGAATCGCTGCTAGAAACCATATAGCGGAGGTTATAGTATGAGTACACTCTTTGGAGAACTTAGGAGCCATATAAAGATCGACTATTCACTCGAGCCAAAAACAGCGTTTGTAATACGAGCTGGCGGAGATTCACCAGATCCGACAGCTCCTGACAATCCGTTCGTAAGGATTAACACACCTTACGGTTACTCTATTTATGTTCCCGGAAGTTCAATGAAGGGAGTTTTCAGAAGCCATATAGAAAGCATATTAAAGGCGCTGTCAAAAGAAGTATGCGGCTTCTCTCATCAAAGGGGTGCTGACTGTGGGAAGAAGGAAATCAACAGGGGTACTCTTGAAAGAGAGAATGATGGTCTGCTAAGATACCGGAATTCCTGTTATTCATGCAAAATGTTCGGCTCAACTGCAGTTGGATCGATCGTCAGATTCGATGACCTCTTTCCTTACAAACCGGAGAATACTCGAGAAGAAAAAATGAAAGCGGTTACCGACATCGAGAAGTACTTAAATATCAGACATGGAATAAAGATTGACAGGAAGTCAGGTTCGGTAGCAAATAGAGCACTTTATGACATTGAGTGTCTCTCAGGCGGCCAATTTTTTGGAAGCATATTCCTTAAGAATCCAGAAAAGTGGCAGCTCGCTCTGCTGTTAAAAACTTTTGCACATATTAATCATGGTTATCAAAAAGCTGGTGGGCAGAAATCAAGAGGCTTTGGCCATGTTCACCTAACGATTGAAAAGATATCATGCCTATCAAAACTGAGGGATAAAATAGTCTTCTCCTCATTTGATTCAGCTAGAGGATTCATCGACGACCCTATGAGTGTGTTCCATTCTTCGGACACATTTCCACCATACAGCTTTGAGTTCTCAGGCGAGGCCTTGGAGAAATTTGAAGCAGACGTCAACTCCACTCTTTCAAGAGCGTGGTGAGACAGTTGAATGATAGACTTGAGTATCTCGAAAGATTAAAAAGCACAGAAGACTTGTTCTATGTGATCTTTAACGACTACAGGGCTCTTCATCTTGACAAAATGACCCCCGATGAAAGTGTAGAGCTGTTCAATAAACTGCATGATAGTTTCGACTACAATTTCTACTTCAGAGCTTTCAATGAGCATCTAGATTTTGTGTGGTTCTACGGAGATATCTACATCAGCGATGAAAAGAACAGCAATCAAGGGATTGTTTTTCTTAATGCCGGTATCAGGAAAAAGATACCATTTTCTAATCCCGTAATAAAGTTTGTCAGAGACCTTTCGATGCCTGGTGGTATGAGGTATATCAGAGTAGAGGAGGAACCTGATGACAGATTATAATGACTCTCCAAAAGGATATTTAAGACTGAAGATTCCCAAGCTTAGTGCTCACATCAGTTCCCAAGAGTTTTCTCACATTGACTCATTTTGCTCTGATCGACTTAATGGTATCTTGAGAATTGGAGCGGTCACAAAATCATATACTTGCTTCACTCAGGGAGATCTCTTGATGAAAGAGGGAAAAATCACTAATGTATTGTCGAGAGAAGGGACAAGAGTACTGATTCCTGGGGCGTCGCTCAAAGGGGCTATACGTACGTACGCGGAGTTCCTTTCTAATTCATGTGCTGGAAGCGGAACAGCTTCATGCAGCGATAGACTTTGTATTGTCTGTTCAATGTTTGGAACACTTGGAAAACTCGGTAGAGTCCAGTTCGACGACGTTCTTGTTAACGAACGTAGCTTGAAAACAACTGTTGTTTCCGGTCCTTCTCAATGGAAGGGAAAAGCAACTCTGCCAAATACGGGCAAAATTTACTCCCATACTCTATCAGAAACCGGTCAGAAAACCTCAAACTACGAAGTGATAGAACCCGGCAGCAGTTTTCAATTCGAAGTAACTGTGAAAGGACTTACCAGGAAGGAATTCGGTCTCTTGTTAGTTGCAATGGGAGTATCACGAAAGCGCTTTTCAGTAAAGCTAGGAAGAGGCAAGAACATAGGCTTTGGAAGTGTGACCTTAAGACCAGAAAACTTCTTGAAGATAAGTGCTGTGAGCGAAATTCCAATTTCTGGAGAAGAGCTCACAAAACTCGTTGATGAATGTGCCGATGTCTATCTTCAAAGTATCACAGGAGATAGTGATATAGTCGCAAATCTTGACAAAATCATTGATGACTCAAAGAAGGTGTTGCAGCTTGAAGAGGGATAGTACATCGTTAATTGAACTTGCAGCCGAAACTGCAAATATGCTTTTTAGAGCTAACAAAGCAGATCTATCGAGGTCAGCCAAAATACTTTTGGAGATCTCAAAGAAATTCGGATTTGATGAAGCAAAGAAACTGGACCTGAATCAATATAGAAAAATGAGAACTGATGGTTCAGGAGATAATCTTGGCACAATTATTGACAAGATCAAAGAGTTGTCTAAAACCGGTAAGCTTTCGAGTGAAGATATCCCTAGCTTTCTTGGATACCTGTCGAGGGAATTGAAGTATCTGGAATCGGCTAAGGCCTTCACTCATTCAGATGGATCTAATAATGGTAAAGCAACTAAGCAAAGTGGTAATAGAAGAGGGAACGCCCCTAATAGGCCAGTTAGTGGTCCAGCTACTTACAATCCCTTCGAGAAGTTGAGAAAGAAGCTAGGTAATTGACAGCGGCGAAAGCCGCTGTTTTCTTAGTATCGATAACTGAAGGAGGTGAAGTTAGTGGCCGAAACAAAACTAATGCAGAACTTGAAGGAAGCAAAAGCCTTTTATGAGGAATTTAAAGAAGATTTCAAAAGCATGAAGGATCTCCTCAGTGAGACAAAAAAAGAATCGAAGGACATCATCAAAAGAGTTGGTGATATCCGTACAGAGCTTAGTGAGATTGATTCGGAGGTTCTCAAGGCTGAAGCTAATGTCAAAGATTTACAAGAGGCCATGGTTTCACTCAGAAAAGAGCTTTCAAACGTTGATAATCAGAAGAAACTCCTTGAGGAGTTCGAGTCTGATGTAATTAGTTGCAGAGATTCTTTCAATAAAGTACGGCAAGAGCTTCGACTCTTCTTCAATTCATCGGATACAGAATCTCTTGAGAAACTAATTTCAATAATCTCGAAAACCAGAGGATTCGATCTTAAGTCATTTGAAAACCACCTTAATCAGGTCAGAGATTTTGATAAGAGTATTGGAGATAGACTTGCCAGCATGAACAACTTGCTATTGGCTCTGGATTCAGAAAATAAGAATTTAAAAATCGCTCAGCAGAACTTTGAGCAGGAGTTCAACCAGGCAGAAGAAGCGATTAACAATAAAGTTAAAGAATTCTTTGAGAAGCTCTCTAAAGAAACTTTAGAACTGGAGTGTAAAAAGAGGGCGAGTGAAGAAACGATTCAAGCTCAGCTTTCGAAGAGCGATAAACATTCTCATAGAAGCAAGTTATGGGCGCTTATCTGCCTTGTTTCATTGGCAGCGAATCTGGCGGTTGCATTTCTATGGTGAAAACGGCAAGATTCTTCAGTGTTGAAACCGCTGTTGAAAGAGCAAACCAGCTAGGAATCAACTTGAAGAATTTGTGGGAAGACTTCTGGAGGCACATAGACACAGGCGAAGGCCCAGTTAAGGACGGTAAAGTTGAGTTTCTTTATAGTGAAGACATGTACACTTACTATGCATACAGACATCAAAGTGGCAATAGAGCGCAGTTCATTGTTGACAAGGAAAGATCCACATCAATTCTTTATTTTGTGGATGAACACGACAAATCATACAAGAAGGCAAATAATGCTTTCAGGAAAGGGCGTCATTTACGTTTCTTTGAGGAAAAGCTTCGTGAGAAGCTGGTTGAACTCAAGCTTGAAAACGGAGATAATTTCAAAATCTTCGCAAGTCATTCTTCGATTCCTATCCGTATGTTTAGATTCGATCCTTCTCAATCGATAGATGAACTACTGGAGAACCTCCGCGAAATCAAATATGAGTTGTCGTCCACTCAAAAGGCAATAATTCGGGACTCCTTCAGTAAGGGTTCAAACTACATCATCGAAGGACCCGCAGGCACCGGAAAATCCCTTTTGCTTTTTAGAGCCATGTTTAGGGAAGACCCTACTATTACTAGCAGTGAAGACAGCATAAGCAATGCTATGTATGTTTCATGCAGCAAAAACCTTTCGAAGCAATGGGAGAGTCACTACAACAGAACAAAATGTGAAAGCAAAATACCGACTGAATTCACAACCATTCAGGATCTTGTTCCTGGCCTTGCAAAATCGTTTCGTAACTTGGGGTCACTTATCAAGGAAATACCTATTAGCAGGGAGTTCGAGCCTATTCTGAAAAGTCATCTACCAGAAAGAGGCTCACATGAGTTCATAGAGGCCTTCTCAAGGTTGCTTTATTCTGTGAAGACTGTGAATATAGAAGGTACTACTGATAATGACGATAGAAATAAGACCATTTATCTCCTAAAGAAGTGTGGCTTTACAGATGCTCCACTTGAAGGATTAGCAGATGTTGTTGACAATACTCTGCGAAAACTATCGAAGAAGGCAGAAGATTTAAAGACACATGATCACAAAGATCTGTTGCTGCCCTGGGAAGTTATGGCGGGAGCTCTGCAGACTCCCAGGGACCTCAGCAAATATCTTCTTCTTGTCGATGAAGCTCAGGACTTAACAGAAATCGAGCTGAAGTATCTGGCCAGCTGTAATCCAGCCAGTTATATCATTGCTTGTGACTACAACCAGCAGGTTCTCGGCCGTTTATCGCGAAAGGAATTCATCACTCGATACTTCGACAATGCAAAAGATTACTCGCTCAAAGAGGTTTACAGGAACACCCGCGATATCTTCCTTCTGGCTAAGGTGTTCAGGATAGCTACGAAGGATTCTGACCCACTGACTGAACCGGTATTGCCTTATCAGAAGCCTATTGTGTCAAGATCGACCAATCTAGATAGTCTTGTATTTAACCTGAAGAATAGTATTGATAACTCAAACAAAGTGATGATAGCCGTTCTCCTCCCGAACCAGAAAATGAAACTTGAATTTCAAGACCGTTTTGATGACTGTGACGACAGACAAATCTATCCGTTCTTGATCTCAGAGATAAAAGGCCTTGAATTCAGCAACGTAATATTGGTTAACCCTCATGAAATGAATAATATAGAAGTCAAAACTCTCCACGAGAAACTTTACACGTCGATTACCAGGGCAAAATACATGCTCCTCACTATCTTTACAGAGGAGGCTCCAGCAGATGAAGAGATCTTCTCACTCTTCTTCAGTGACACAAGACTGGATGGTCATGGAAAGGCAAGTGTAGAGATGGATCTCGTTGACGCCATAAATGAACTAGTGGAATATGGAAGAACAAATATTGACTACGGAGAGTTGCTGAACACTGAAACTGAGAGAGCGAAAAATCTCCTAAAACAATATCGAAAATCAAGAAAAGAAAGTGACCTCGAAAAGGCTATCACGCTTATGTGTAAATATGAAATGTATTCTGACCTAAGCAGCTACCTCTTTGAAATTGAAGAGTTTTTTTATGCTGCTGAGATAGCTCAAAAGGCAAATGATGAGGATTTGATTAGAAAAGTTTCGGAAAAAGAAAAATTAATAGGCCTTGCTCTTGAAATTGTATGAAAAACCACATTTGGAAGCTAACCGGAATTGTCCGTAATATTGAATGAATCAGAAGGTAAACAAGGTCTGAAGAAGGTCGCAATTCCGTCTTTATTGATTCAGTGCCTTTCAGTTATCTATACTCGGAGCTCCCCTCATAAAAACTGGTCTATTTTCTAGCCTTTTGCACTCTCCAAATAACACCTTGGATCCACCTCCCAAAAAAGTGTGATTATACACTTTGGGGTAGCGCACTGCTAATTCGTATTTCTATTTCGCTGTAAATTCTTCTGAAACGCTTCATACATGCTTTTTATTCGATTCTATTTCCCGCTTCAAAAAACTGCTCACTTAACTCCGCATGAAAAAACTGGAGGTGATTATTTGAATGAATTCGAACCATTGAAAACACTGTTGAGTTCAAGAGTAAAACACGCTACTACTCTCGGGGCGAAGACCGTCGTCCTGAAAAATGCAAAGAAAGAAACGCTTAAGTGCATTTCTGAAGGTGAATTCAAAACTATCTCGAATGACATGAATCTCGATTTCGAATGGTATCAGACAATCAAATCGCTCAAAGGGCTTCTTTCAGTAGCAGATCATTTCAGCGACTCTCCGGTTGTAATCACCGAATGGCTTTACGTTGTAATAAAGAAGTTCGCTCCGTTGTTTGAAAGCTACTTCGGAAAAGTGGTTGCTGTTGATTGTGGAGAGAGAGTTTCAATCGGCACAAGGGAGAATATCTCAGATGAACTGATGCCTCTCTTCGATATCGACGGACAGTTCATTTCTGTCAAAGATTTCCCAGAGACTGAGACTATTTCTCTGTTCGAAAGAATTACTCCTATCGAAGCGAACACTCTCGATCAGCTTCTAAATCACACAGCGGGTAGAAAATGCACTGGCATCCGCCTCGATAAGAATCTGGAATCATTCCTTACCGAAGCCGGTATATCGCTTGTAAGCGGTAGCTCTAATCACGAAGTAATTATTGTGAGTTCTCCAGCCGAAAGTGTGCTGAGTGAAGTGGATAGAGAAGTCTCTATGCTTAGGGCTATTGGCAGAGAAGTTGAAGTAATAGACTTTACAGGATACTGCCCCGGCGAAGAAGCGAGAAGCATAGATCTCAAGAATGAATTGAAGGAACATTTTGGATTCGATTCATTCAAAGAGTATGAAGTCTATGGAAAAACGGGCAATTATCTTGTCAGCCAGGAAGAGTTGATCAGATATCTGATCGATCAGAACTACAGGCAAGACCCCTCCGATCTATTCTTTGTTGCTTCGACCGGGTCTGGAAAGTCCCTTATCTATCAGCTTACTGCGAAGATTCTGAAGAGAGATCTGGATAGACTCACGGTAGTCATTACTCCTCTGAAGGCTCTAATGGAAGATCAGGTCAATGGGCTTATCGAAAGATACTTTGAGAACGGGGCTGCCTTTTTGAATTCAGACCTGAGTTTTGACGAGAAAAGTGAACTCACTCAAAGAGTAAGAAAGGGAGAGATCACCATTCTGTATGTTTCTCCTGAAACCTTCGTGGGAAACTCTCTATCTTCAATTATCGGCGAAAGGTCTATCGGTCTTCTTGTAGTAGATGAGGCTCATCTAGTTACAACTTGGGGCAAGACCTTCAGAGTGGACTATGGATATCTGGGAGAAGATCTTCGATTCCTTAGATCTAGGCTCAGCTTTCCGGTGATGGCCACTACCGCCACGGCCATCTCCGGAGGCGAACTGAATACAATATCTGAAATAAGCAAGCTTCTCTGTCTGAAAAATCCCAAGACTGTTATGACAAATGTTCGAAGGGACAATATCAAGTTTAAGATCGACAGTTTCGAATTGAATCAACATTCTAAAGACTGCAGAACGGCACAAAAGTTGTCAGACAGTATTGATTATGCAATCGACCTTGTCGAGTCGGGAAAGAAGAGCATTATCTACTGTCCCTTTGTTGGTCAGGCTCACAACATATACAATGCCATAGCCGATCTCGAAGAGTGTCGCAACAAAGTCGGCAGATATACGGGACCGACCGAGACCCAGGAACGTCGCCTCACCCAGGAGCTCTTCAGGAAGGGTATCTACAGAACGGTAATCGCGACCAAAGCTTTTGGGATGGGAGTAGATATTCCAGATATAGATGAAGTCTTTCACCACAGTGTTCCCTCTATCATGGCGGATTACGTCCAGGAAATCGGCAGAGCAGGAAGAGATGGAAGGCCTTCAGTGGCTTCAACTCACTTCCATACGAAAGACCTTTCAGATAGCCTGAAGCTCTCCAAAATATCCGTTCCGGAACAGTGGAAGATGAGACACATAATGGAGCACATCGGTACACTGATACGGCAGAGCAAGAATGGAGAGATTGTTCTCTCCCTGGACGACATCAGATATCTCCTCATTACCGGAAAAGACAAGTACAATGAGGAAACAATAAGGGATAAGGCTAGAGTCGCCATCTTCCTCATTCAGAAAGACCTTGAAAACAAGACGGGGAAACAGATTCTAATTAGAAAGGGAGAAACCTATCAGTATCTTTACTTCACCGCCAGCAACGATGACGCCGAAGAGCTCATGAAATCCTTCCCGGAAATATCCAGAGAATCTGCCGGCTATTCGAGAAAGGGCTTTTTCCATAACGAGGAGATCAGATCCGTTGGAGCCGTTTACAAGATAGATATCTCTGCCCTCTGGGCTAGGCTATATAGGGACAGAAATCTTAGAAAGCTCGTCTGGCAGTTCATGAGATTTCCGTCGAAGATTCTAGGAAAACCGGTAATCCCGAAAATTGCTGTCGAGATGTCAGTTATCAAGGATATGGACAGTATAAAACAGCAACTCACAAGATTCATTGAGATTCTGGGCGAGTTCGCCCTAGATTCTGCAAGAAAACAGATGGATGAGAAGAGCCTCTTCGACGGGATCATTTCGAAGGTGAAGTCGGCATCTCTTCTCACAGGTGTGCAGGATCTGGATATAAAAATTAGAAATATCGTGAAGAACAACTTCGTTTCATATAACGGTGATAGATTTCAGACAGGCCTGTTCAAATGTCGGGGAGAAATTGGGAACTACATCTATACGGTCCAGAACATCCCCAACATAACAAAGGACAGATGGTTGAACAAGCTCGAAGAGTTACTCGAGCCCTGTGAAGAAGGAATTTGCAGACTCTATCTAAACGGTCAGGATGAACACACAGAAGTAATTACCAGTCTACTAAACATTTTGGACATCTTGGGAATGGCAAACGTCAAGTTCAGCGGTGGCGAAAGCTGTGCTGTTCACTTGAAATGCACAGACAGAAATTACATTCTGAATAACTTCAAGAACTACTACTGTGAAATAACTAGAGATATCCGAAGAAGAATCGATAGGGAAGAGCAGATTATGCGCGATTTCTTCACCATGAAGCTCGATGACAGCCAGAGATGGGATTTCATTGAGAATTACTTTCTTGGTAGAATTTATTAACGGGGCGGAAATCCCGCCCCGTTTCTTTCAGAAAATGGAGGCCGCTTGATGTCAGAAAAACTTGAAAAAGAAGAGAAGTTTCTGCTAGACAGAACTTCACACGAAAAGGCAATTGCTGCTTTTAAGGAAGAGGCAGAAAGAAAAACAGGCATTATTCAGTGGTATATCATGCGTGAAGAAAATGAAGAGGAACGGGTCCGTCTAGAGATTGTTCCGGAAAAGACCGGAATGCGCCATGTGTGGACTCAGACTTATAAGAAGCGTTCCTCGGATTCGAAAGACAGAATCGAAAGAGAGTATTCGCTCGACCCAACAGAAGTAGATCTCAAGAACCTGGAAACACTTCCCTTCGTGGTAAAGATAAGGCATTACCTCGAACCTAAGAACAAAGGAATCAAAGAAGTGATTCTGGATGAATTTCTCGAGAAATGGAAGTGCGATTGCCAGTATCTAGTTGAGATCGAGATGAGCGACGGGAACGAAGACAAGACTGTCATCTCTGAAGAGATTGGCTCATGGGAGTTTCTTAAGGCCCTATCTCCACTCAGTCGAGGCGAATCAGAAAGATACGAGAACAAAGAGCTGGCAAAAAACCACGGAGAAAACAGCTCTTTCAAGATCATTCAGTATGTCGAAAACAGGCTCAAACCAGAGCAAGTCGTTGTGGCGTTGCAGGGTAATTCTTTCTTCAACAAGCTTGGCAACCTTAGAAACGAATACGAACGCGAAGGATTCCGGAAAGAAAAAGAGTACAGCGTACTTAGGTACAAGAAAAAGTACAACGACGATGAAGAAATTAGTTGTGATCTGAACGAAGTACTGAAGAATCCGTGCTCTTACAATGACATTCGTTTCCTAGCCGCAGAGACCGATAGTATCCAGCACATATTGAATACGGGATATTCAATATCAGATGTAGAGTACATTGTATTTCCGGATAGGCCAGAAGGTTTTTCGAGAGAAGACGAACCGGCAATCTATGGCTTTCTTAAGGCGCTTACAGAAAATGCTTTCAGCAAGTATGGTATTGATGTCCACAAAAGGCCAATGTATTACACAGGTGATAACATAGAGAGTCTTTCAAGAGCCTTCACTGAGATCTGGAATATCCTTGACAGAATCCGAGAAGAATACCCAAACAAGGAAATTCTGATTGACGTTACTGGTGGTCAAAAATATCCGGGTATTATGGCTTCGCTATACTGTATTTTTAACAATCTACCCTTCTTCTACATCTTCGAAGGAGAAGTCAGTCTTGCGAAATTCCCACCCGTTCCAGCAAGCTGGGATTTTGGAGCAATTGACGAAGCGCTGGCTGCATTCAATTCTATTCTTATTAGGAACACAACACATAGTTTCGAAAGAA
>ENA-UPTA01003420-UPTA01003420.1-activated-sludge-metagenome-genome-assembly--contig:-NODE-3420-length-15624-cov-6.622326_pt1 | contig 15624 bp, 14 predicted proteins | sample MGYA00238184_ERZ773361 | MGnify/ENA primary metagenome ERZ773361 (study PRJEB29100, sample SAMN05720205) | activated sludge metagenome | isolation source: anaerobic digester from wastewater...
TTTCGGATTTGAAACCTGATTCTCAGCTATTTGCCTCGGATCGCCCTGATGCACGATCCCGCCTTATGCTCGGTTTCCTCGAACTCGGTCTTCGGGACGCTGTCGTGGACGATGCCGGCGCCGACGCGGATGTAGGCCGTGTGGTCGCGGACCTGGAGGCTGCGGATCGTGATGCAACTGTCGAACTGGCCGTCCACGGTCAGGTACATCACGGCGCCGCCGTAATAGCCGCGTTTGTTCTTTTCGAGCTGTCGGATGATCTTCATCGCCTCGATCTTCGGGGCGCCTGTGAGCGTGCCCATGTTCATCGTCGCCAGGTACGCGCTGAGCGCGTCGAGGTCGGGCCGCAGCGTCCCTTTGACGTTGCTGACCAGGTGCTGGACCGATTCGTACTTTTCCACGGTCAGCAGCTCGTTGACGACCCGGCTGCCGGGATTCGCCACGCGGGCGATGTCGTTGCGGGCCAGGTCCACGAGCATCATGTGCTCGGCCAGCTCCTTGCGGTCGAGCTTGAGTTCCGCCTCGTAGCGGAAGTCGGTGTCGGTGTCGATCTGGCCGTCGATCCGGCCGCGGGGTTTCGTTCCTGCGATCGGGCGGATTTCGACGCATCGCGGTCCCGTCCCGCTGACTCGCAGGTTCAACTCGGGACTGGAGCCCATCAGGATCGTGTTCGGCGTGTTCAGATAGAACATGTACGGCGAGGGATTCAGTTCTCGCAGCCTTTTGTACACATCGAGTGGTTCATCGGGACATGGCTCGGTCAACGTCCGGCTCAGGACCACCTGGAAGATGTCCCCGTCGAGAATGTGTCGCTTGGCCCGCTCGACCATGTCCTCGTATTCCCGCTGGACGGTGTCGGTCGATGCGGTCGGCAGGGAGCCGCTGAATTTGTGGCCCTTGGGCGGATCGAAACGGGCCATGTTGAAGTAATAATCGAACGAGTTCTGCGCCTCCGCGATCACCGCCTGGCGGTCGCCATCGGTGATGATGCAGTTGACGACGACGTAGCCCTGGTTGCTCTCGTGGTCCATCAGGAAGATGTTGTCGGCGAAATACAATTCATAGTCGGGATTGCCGAGCAGGTCCTCTTTGCTGAGCGGCAGCTTCTCGAACTGGTCGACGAAGTCATAGCTGAGGGCGCCGAACAGGCCGCAGGTGACGCGGAAGGGCTTGCTCGCCAGATGGAAGGCAAATGCGACCGCACGCAACACGTCCATCTGGTTCGTCGCGCCCAGGCGGGTCTGCTCATCGACCGTTTCCTCACAGTGTCTGATTCGCCCGGTGATGGTATCCGCTGCGAAGTGGATGGCTTCGCAGAAGGCGAATCGCTCCGGGTGGGCGGCCAGGTAGCTCAATATGCGTGTGCCGGCCTTGGTGAGGGCCTTGACGGTAAACTCGGCGCCGGTCCCGGTCAGGTACAGGGCGGGTCGGGCCGTGCCGAAACTCAAGGCGGTCGTGCCTGCCAGATACTCGCGGGACTCCAGCAGACAGCAATTCCTCGCCCGGCCGTAGTCGGTGAGTTTGGCGAAGAATTCGAGCGGATCGTCCACGTCGATCTGTTTAACGATCGGGACGATCTGGCCCGGTTCGGCGTTCTCTATGATCTGGCGGTAGTCTTCCATAGTCCGTTTCTTACCTCAAGGCCTCACTCACATATGTATTCGGCCGAATACGCCCATAAAAAAAAGCAGCCTGTCGATTCCGACAGGCTGCTTTGAGAACTCTGGTTGCTGCTATTATTTCTTAGTGCAAAGTCTTCGCTTGCCTGCCGGAATTATCCTGCAGGCCACCAATACCCAAAAAAGCCGAAGTTGATTCCCGTACTCTGCACCATAATCACTATATTAGATCGACTGGACGCGACTTTGTCAAGAGCAAAATCCGGAATTTTCTCACCACTGGGCCTCGTCAAACGGCCCTCTGGGGCCCTCGATCTTCGGTTTGGGCTTCGATTTGAGGATCGCCTCTGCGATCGGCAGGTCGCTCTGACGCGTGATTTTGAGGTTCGAGGAGTCCGATTCCACGATGGTGACCTTGTGCCCGATTGCCTCCACGAGAAAGGCGTCGTCCGTGACAGCCGCTTTGTCGACGTTCCCGAGGTTGGCGTAGGCTCTCTTGAGCAGGGCCAGATCGAAGACCTGCGGCGTCTGGGCCTCGAACAGGTTTGCCCGGTCCACGGTTCGGACGATCACGCCGTCCTGGACCTGTTTGATCGTCGCGGTCACCGGGGCGCCAGGGATCGCGGCTCCCGTCTCGGCGGCCTTGGCAATCACGTTCGTGACGAGCTGCTCCGTCGCGCAGCATCGGCAGGCGTCGTGCACCGCGACCAGGTCGATCCCGTCCTTGACGAGGTCCAGGGCGTTGAGGATCGTCTCGAACCGCTCGGTTCCGCCGAAGAAAGTTTGGACGCCGAAGAAGGACAGCTTCGCGCCCCAGTTGACCTTCAGGGTCTCCTGGTCGTCCTTGGAGATCCCGAGAAGGACCTGCTTGACGTCGTCCCGATTGGCGAACAGCTCCAGACTCCGCAGGAAGACGGCCCGGCCGGCGACTTCGACGAATTGCTTCTTGCGCTTGCCCCCGAACCGGCTCCCCGGCCCGGCCGCACAGATAATGGCTGCTACCTTCTTGGACACCTGTAGCTCCTTGCTTTTTCGCCACAGAGGACGCAGAGAGGTCGGGACAATCGAGTCCCGATCGCTGTATTACAACTCTGTGGTCTCTGTGGCATTCTCAATGTGTTATGGATCAATAATCGATACCTTGCCGTGCGCCTGTCCCGCGATCAAAGGGATGCCTGATCTTCTTCATCTCGGTCACGAGATCCGCCAGGGCGATCAACTCGGGCGTCGCCCCTCGGCCGGTCAGGACCAGCTCGACGCGCGGGTCCTTTCGTTCGACGAGATTTCGCACGTCGTCCAGCCGGGCCAGTCCGGCGGAAATGCAGAAGACGACCTCGTCGAGGATCAGAACGTCGTACGTCCGCATCGCAGCCGCCTCGGTCAGCATCGCCAATGCATCCCCGATCGCCGTCCTCGCTTCCATCACATCCTGCTTGTTGCGAAGCGAACCGAAGACATTCCACTTCGCTTCCAGGGCCTCTATGCGAATGGGCAGGCCGGATCGTTCGACGCCGAGCCGCTCGCCCAACTCCAGCGAAGGCGGCTTGAGAAACTGGTAGATCAACACGCGGTTGCCGCGGCCGGCGGCGCGAAGCGCCAGCCCGAATGCGGCGGTGGTCTTGCCCTTGCCGTCGCCGGTATAGATCTGCACCAATCCTTTCTCAAGCATGGGCGTATCTTATGCCCATTGGATTGAGGATTCAAGGTTCCACTGAGTCCCGGCGACGACAAGGTCGATCATGGGATGGGCTATCAGGGATTGGCACGTAGTACTTTCAATCCGCCGAGTCGGTAGCGGCGGTGGCCGTCGTCGTTGGGCAGAGGCAGGGCGATCCTGGGCGTGCCTGTCGCCGTGCCAACCGAGATAAAGACCTCGTAGTCGCCTGGCTTTAGCAGACGTGTCCGCTCGTCGGAGGCCAGAGGTAGACCGAAATCGGCCTTGTGGGTTTGTATGGGAGCTTGGTTGGGCTCTGCGACAGACAAATTCCGCATATCCATTCCATCATCCACGAATACCGCGGCAATTCCTCCCTTGGCGTCTTTGACTGTAATCGCCGGGTGGCCGCCCGGCAGACAGGGGGCGACGCCGGCGTTTCGCCAAGCTGTCGCGAACCAGAATCGTCCGTCCACTACGATCTCGCTCGGCCAGGACGCTTCCACGAGTTGGAGCCGGTAGCCCAAACGCAGGTTGATCTTGCGGACCAGTGGCTCGTTCTCCGCCAGGAACTCCCTCGGCCACCAGTGGATCGATGCGTAGCTGGCGTGGTACTTCTCGATGGCTTCGAGGTACTGGCTGCCGTCTTTCCAATTGCCGCGATCCCGCGATGGGCCGAAGTGTTCGCTCTCCAGCACGACGGGGACATGATCCCAAAACAACGGCGCGAAGTCGGCGTTGAAGTACGCGTTCTGACCGCCCTGGACGAGGATGCTGTCGTCCCGCAGAGTCAAACCCTGTTGGGCTGCGTATTCGATGGTTCCGCGTCCTCGGTCCTGCAAGGCGAAGTCGTCGTTGGCGGCCAGCACTATCTTCTTGAAGTGCTTCGTGTGCAGATCGATGTGCCGGCGGACCGTCTCGGCCGAGTAGGACAATTTCGTGCTGGCGAAAGTGTGGCCCTCGCCCCAGACGCCGAAGGAGCCTACGTCGATGAAGGCGACTTCCGGATTGCCATCGTAACGATTTGCCAAAGCGGCGAGGAAATGGTCCAGCTTTTCGAGAAAGACCGGATCATCGTAGTCGGGCTCCCAGAACGGCCCGTTCGGATCGACGCCTTTGCCCACCGTGAAGTTGTACCCCCTGGCGCCAGCCTTCTCGACCCACTCCGGCGTCGCGTATCGCATGAACGACTCGCTACACGAGATGCGAAGCGCGATCTGCTTGCCCTTGTCGAGCCATCGCTGGGCGGGTGTGTCGAGGACCGACCAGTTGAATCGGCCCTCTTCCGGTTCGATGTGCGACCACGCGATTCGCAGGTAAACCGTCGTTACACCGGGGAAATCATCGACAGTATCGGACGGTTCAAGGTTGCCACCGTAGTGGAAGGCGACGTTGTCGTAGTGGTGCAGGACCCATCCCATGCCGGGATTGGCGAGGGCTTCGCCCGTATCTTGTGGATGAACAGCGATCATTCTGTCTTTGGCCCATGTTGCAGAGACCGCGACCAGTGCGATGAATACGACGATGTCGATTCGGCTTCTTACGAAGGACATGATTCTCTCCTTGGCGATCGGTCTATCCTCGCTCCCTGTCAACGCCCGGGGAGCTATGGGTATTTTAACTGACCTGCGGGTGCTTCATAGCCGATAATTCTTACATGGACCGGGTTCGTCTTTCATTGCACGAGGGTCTTTGTGTCGGTAGGATAAGGACTTACGTAACGAGCGATGGCCAAAGAAAATATGACGACAACGAACGATACGAAACAACCACAGCTTTCGGTTGTGGTGCCGCTTCTCGATGAGGAAGGCAACCTGCCGAGTCTGTACGAGCAGATCACTCGTGCGCTGGCGGGTCGCTATGAGTACGAAGTGATCTTCATCGACGACGGCAGCACGGATCGCAGTTTCGAGATCCTCAAGGGCTTTCAGGCCTCCGATCCAAGGGTCCGGGTGATTCGCTTCCGACGCAACTTCGGCCAGACGGCTGCTTTGAGCGCGGGTTTCGCATATTCGCGAGGCGAGGTCGTGATCGCTCTCGACGCGGACCTGCAGAACGACCCGGCGGATATTCCCATGCTCGTTTCGAAGCTCGACGAGGGCTACGACGTGGTCAGCGGCTGGCGGAAGAAGCGGCACGACGCCGCCGTGAAGCGGCTGCTGCCCTCGAAGATAGCGAATTGGCTGATCTCGCGGAGCACCGGTGTCCGGCTGCACGACTTTGGCTGCACGCTCAAGGCGTACCGCCGGGAGGTGGTCGCCCAGATGCGGCTCTACGGCGAGATGCACCGGTTCATCCCGGCCCTGGCCAGTTGGAGCGGGGCGAGGATCGCCGAGTGCGTGGTCAACCACCATCCGAGGACCGCCGGCAAGGCCAAATACGGTCTGGCGCGGACGTTCAAGGTCGTGCTGGACCTGATGACCGTCAAGTTCCTCGGCTCGTTTTCCACGAAGCCGATCTACGTCTTCGGCGGCATCGGCCTGTTCACGACCCTCCTGGCGATTCTCTTTGTGGGGATCGTCGTCTGTCAGAAACTCGCTCATGGCACGGATATGAGCGGCAACCCGCTGCTGCTGCTCAGCGCCGTGCTGGTCATCACGACGATCCAGTTCATCCTGATGGGTCTGATCGCCGAGATGTTGGTCCGCACGTATCACGAGTCGCAGAACCGACCGACGTATGTAATCAGGGAAGTCCTCGGCATGTCCGATAAACATGGAGACAAGCAATGAGCAAAGCCCCGCGAAGGAGAGGCAGCAGTGGACTGAAAACGGAGGACAATAGAAGGCAAAAAACGTCGTCCACAGCCTCCGGCTTCGGGCTTGCGGCCTTCAATCGGCCTTCCATTCTGGTGCCTTGCGCTTTGATTGTCTTCGCAGGCATCCCATTCCTTCTGGGCAAGTACTTCGAGTTCAAGCAGCCGGATCCGTTCGACAGCGGATCCTACGTGTATTCGGCGCAACACGTCCTGTCTGGGGCCCGCGTCGGGTACGAGGAGAAACCCAGCGCCCAGGCCGGCACGCTCCTGGTGAATATGCTTGGCGTGACGATCTCGGGCTACAATGAGACCGGGTCGAAGATTCTCCAGGGGCTCTTCCAGGCTGCGGCCTTCGCGTTCATCTTCCTCACGGTTCGACGCTTGTATGGGAGTCTGGCTGCCGTGATCGGTGTGATCATTGCGGCGGTCTATCTATCTGCTCCGGTGATCGCCAAATATGGGAATGTCAAAGAGCAGTTCATGATTGCCCTGATGACCATGGGGGTGTGCTCGTTCGTCTGGTATCACCTCAGTGGGAGACGGTGGTGGGCACTGCTGACCGGGGCGCTGCTGGTCGGTGGGCCCCTGTTCAAACAGACAGGCGTCTCCGCTATTGTTGCGGTGGGCGTGTTCACGGTTGCCCAGCCCATTCTTCATCGCTATGGATGGAAGAAGACGGGCATCGATCTTCTGTTGCTGACCGCGGGCGCTGCGATCACGTTGACGCCCATCTGCCTGTGGTATGCGAGCATGGATACGCCGCTGTACTACTGGCCTTATTCATTCGCTCTGTCGCCGGTGTTCAAACTGGCCGGCGTTGAAATGGGGTATGTCGCGGACACCGGCCTGGCTCAGGAGCCTGTCGCGTCGCATGACGATGGGGCGACCTCCTCCAATCCGAAGCAGGATGCCGGCGATGCGAAGGGCGACAGTCTCATATTGAGGCTCCTGCCGACGTACGTCAGCGAGAGTTGGCGGCTGCTCGGTCCTGAGGAACGGGCGGAAGCATTGCGGCGGGTGCTGCGATACTATCGCGTATTGATTCTGCCGATTGCCCTGGCCATCGGTGCGATCGTGGCGAGGGTTTTTGTTCTCGTTCGCATCAGGTCTGTGAAGCCGCGGACGCAGACGGTGGACGACCCCGGTCGGTTCGTTCTGCTGTTTGCGGTCTGGTGGTTCCTCGACATGGCCTTCTGCTGCATCAGCCCCCACTCCTACGAGCAGTACTACCTGCCGCTGAACGCGTCGAGCGCTGTGCTGGGCAGTTATCTCGTCGGTCTCTACGCCTACAGACTGCATATGGACCGAAACAGGCCTCGATGGACCGTGCTCGGTCTGCTTGGCCTGCTGACCATGATAATCTTCTCTTGGCATATCTTCTTCGGTCTGACCCGATGGCCGTACAATGGCGCCCTCGCGACGGACCAGAGAACGGGGCAGCCGACCCGGATCAAGGGATACGTTCAGAAGTGGCAGGAGATCGCTGAGGATGGTCCGTTAGCCTGGGTGATGATCGGGGATCGCATTCGCGACAATTCCCAATCCACGGACACGATGTACGTCTGGGGCTGGTACCCTGGCATCTACGTGCAGGCGCAGCGGATGAGTCCGACGCCCAAGGCTTTCGAGGGGATGATGCACCTGCTGTCGCCGGAGCAACTTGACCTGCGGGTTCAGGAGATCCTCCATGCCTTCGAGAAGAATCCGCCGAAATTCATCGTGGATACGAGGAAGCGTCATTTCCCGCTGACGAGACCGCCTCTGGAACTGTGGCCCGAGACGTCGAAAGGGTTCCTGCCGGCAGACGAGGAGATAATGAAGGGGTACGACCAGGCATATGGGAACTGGCTGAAGGAGAAGGTTGATCTCGTGGAGGCCAAGCGTTACGAAGCGATGCAGCCGTTCCGCAGGTACGTCATGACGAACTACGTGGTTGCGCAGGATATCGGCGGTCAGGTCCTGTTCCAGCGGAAATAGAGGAGACGCCGCGTGCCCGATCTCAGACTGGAACAACTCAGAGAGCAACAGGGCTTCTACGACGCCGGCTGGCAGGGAGAGCTGGCGAGGGGCAAGGAGCAACGGGGCAATCTCCAGACGAATCTGGATTTCCTCGCCCAGACGAACCTGCTCAAGCCGGGGGACAAGGTCCTCGAAATCGGCTGTGGCATTGGCACGGTGGTCTTTGACCTGTCGCAACGTGGTTACGACGTCCAGGGCACCGACATCTCGCAGGTCGCCATCGAGTACGGTCGGAACAAATACAAAGGCATTCGCCTGGAGGCGCAGCCGGCCGAAGAGCTGGCGTTTGACGACGGCGTGTTCGACGTCGTGCTGAGTTTTGACCTGTTCGAGCACATCGCCCGGATCGATCTGCATGTTGCGGAAGTGCGCCGCGTGCTCAAGGCGGGCGGCTACTACCTGTTTCAGACCCCGAACAAATGGAGCAACGTGATCTCGGAGACCCTGACGCACAAGTCGTTGAAATGGCGTCGCGCGCATCCCTCGTTGCACACGCCGGGGCAACTCCGACGACGCCTGACGAAACAGGGGTTCGAAGTCCGCTTCGTCAAAATGAATCCGGTCAATGAGTTCACGAGGGACAAATTTCGGAAGCTCGGCCCGCTGGGACACGTGGTCGAGCGGCTCGATTTCCGCAAGTTGCCCTTGGGTTTGCAGACGAATCTGTACGTGGTCGCCCAAAAGTGTGACAAATGAAAATCCTGATGCTCAATTATGAATTCCCGCCCATCGGCGGGGGCGGCGGCCAGGCCCATCGAGCCTTGCTCCAACAGTACGCCGGCAGGTCCGACCTGGAGGTCGATGTCGTGACCTCCGCGCCGAAGCCCGGCGTCTTCATGGAGCAGATGGCCGCCAACGTCCTGATCTTCAAGGTGGGCATCCGCAAGAGGAACCTGCACCTGTGGCGCAGGAGCGAAGTCATCGAATGGCTCCTGAAGGCCGGCGAGTGTCACCGACGACTCGTCAAGACGAGCGGTTACGACCTCGTTCACGCCTTCTTCGGCTTTCCCACCGGCTGGCTGTGCTACAAGACCGCCAGGCGGGCGCCCTATGTCATCTCGCTTCGCGGGTCCGACGTCCCCGGCGCCAACGCCAGGCTGAAGTTCGAATACAAGGTCCTGGGACCGCTGGTCTTCAAGCCGATCTGGAAGCGGGCCTCGGCCCTCGTCGCGTGCAGCGAAGGACTGAAGCAGCGGGCCCTGGAGTTCCTGCCCTCGGCCCGGATCCAGGTCATCCCCAACGGCGTCGATCTGGAACTGTTCCACCCGGCGCAGCCGGCGGAGGAAGCAAGCGTCCCCCCCTCGCAGCCGGCGTCCTCCATTTCCCGCTTCAAGCTGGAGGCCAGCGAGCTGCGTCTTCTGACCGTGGGCCGGTTGTCCGCGACGAAGCGGCTGCCTCTGCTGATCGAAACCGTCTCGCTCCTTCGCAGTCGGGGTTGCAGCGTGCATCTGACCATCGCCGGCGGCGGGGCGCTCGAGTCCTCGTTGCGGCAGTCCTTGAACCGCCAGGACCTCCGCAAGGCGGTCACGTTCATGGGACGCTGCGAGGCAGCCGAGATGCCCCAGTTGTACCGGCAGCACGATGTCTACGTCAGCGCGACCATGCAGGAGGGCATGAGCAACGCCATGCTCGAAGCGATGGCCTCGGGTCTGCCCATTGTGACCACCTGCTGCGAAGGGGTCGAGGAACTCATCGCCGATAACGGCGTGGTCGTCGAGGGTTCCGAGCCGGCGGCCCTGGCCCAGGCGGTTGAAGGGCTCGCTGCCGATCCGAAGCGACGCCGGGCGATGTCCGCGGCCGCCAGGAAGCGCGCGGAACAGTTTTCCTGGGGCGCCGTCGCAGAATCCTATCTGCGTCTGTATGCGAAGGTGAAATGAAGATTCGTGTCCTCCATCTGATCGATCATCTGGGTTACGGCGGGGCCCCGTTCGTCGTGAAGAACCTCGTCGAGCGGATGCCGGCCGACCAGGTGGACTGCTGCGTGTACGCTCTTCGCCCCAACCCCAGAGCGTTGCCTGTCAAGGCGACGGTCGTCACGCTGCAGGCCGGGAAATACAGTCTTGCCGCCGTCGGGGCCATTGCGAGCCTCTGCAGGGAACGTGGAATCGACATCGTGCACGCCCATCTCCAGAAGGCGGTTATCAGTAGTCTGCTGGCCCGCCCTCGATTCGCAGGCAGCCTCATCTTGCACGAGCACGGCCCGATCTTCCGGGGCGGCACCGGTTGTGTTTATCGCTGGTTTCTCCGACGGTTCGGGTCGCGGGCCGATGCGATCCTCGCCAACTCACAGGCCGCAGCCGCCGCGATGAGGCATGCGATGGGTGGTTCACAAGTTCCCTTGCGTGTCGTGCCGAACTTCATCGACATGGAGCGGTTCGATCCCGAACGCTTCGACCGCAATGCCGTCAGGGAATCGCTCGGACTGACGAAAGAACAATTTGCCGTCGGCTTCGTCGGCCGGCTCGACCGCGCCAAAGGAGCGGATCTGTTTGTGGACGCTGCGGCCCGACTGCCCCGAGAGGATCGGTCCTGGCGCTGCTATCTGGTTGGAGAAGGGCCGGAGAAGAGTTCGCTTGCCGGCCGCGTCCGTCGATTGGGACTCGAAGGGACGGTTGTTCTCGCGGGTCTGCACGAGAACCCCGCGGCGGTGTTGCGGGCTTTCGACGCGGTCGTGATCCCCAGTCGGAGGGAGGCGTTCGGCATCGCGGCCCTGGAGGCAATGCGGATGCGTGTTCCGGTCATCGCGTCGTCTGTGGGGGGTCTGCCCGAGCTGGTCCGGGACGGCGAAACCGGAATTCTCCTGCCGCGATTGGATGCGGAGTCCATCGCTCGGGCGATTCGAGGGCTTGCCGGGGATGAGCGGCTCCGCGAGAAGCTCAGCCGTCGCGCATTCGAGCTGGCGAGCCAATTTGACGGCGATCAGGCGGTGCGACAGGTTGTCGAGGTCTATCAGCGGCTCATGGCCTCGAAGAAACGAGTTCAAGATGCACAGGAACGGGTACATGGAGCCTGAATATTACAAGGGGGCGGATGCCGCCGTGTACGAATACGCGCACGGCGATATCTTCAATCCCGTCGAACAGCAGCGACTGCACGCGATGCTTCGCAAGGCTCTGGAATCCGTCCAGACGGGAGCCTTGCCGGCGAAGGCGCTCGATTTCGGCTGTGGCTCGGGCAACCTGACGAGGCATCTGATCGAACTCGGCGCACATACGGTTTCGGCGGATCTGTCCGACGATTTCTTGAAGGACATTCAAAGGAAATTCCCCGGCAACGAGCGGTCCGAGGTGCTCAAGCTCAATGGAACCGATCTACGCAACGTGCCGGATGCGCACTTCGATCTGGTGGCCACCTATTCGGTGTTGCATCATGTGCCCGATTACCTTGCGATCGTGCGGGAGATGTGCCGGGTGCTCAAGCCCGGCGGCGTTCTCTATATCGATCACGAAGTCACGGAGACGTATTACGAGAGACCGGCCGCCTACGCCCAGTTCCTGCGCAAAGCGCGTCCCCGCGTGGACTGGCGGCGCTGGCTGTCGCTGGCGTTGGATGTGCGTGGCTACGTGCACATCGCCCGGCGGCTGCGCAACCCCCGCTATAAGAGGGAGGGGGACATTCACGTCTGGCCCGATGACCGCATCGAATGGGACAGGATCGAACAGGTCGTGACAGCCGAGGGCTTCGAAATCGTCGCTCGACAGGACTACCTGTTGTGCAAGGCCATTTACGACGTTCAGATCTACAACGAGTACAAGGACCGCTGCACGGACGAACGGGTCCTGATCGCGCGAAGGAGAAAATCGTGAGCCCACAGACGGATGCTTTCTTCGACCATCTGCGCAAAGCGGAACGGCCCACGGGATTGGGGATGCGGTTCATGCGACGCGCCGCGGAGCAGATCCTCTCGTTCGCCGGCGTGGCTGCCGGCAGCAGTGTCCTGGAGATCGGGCCGGGGCGGGGCGACTTTGCCGAACTGTGTATCGAGCGGAAGCTGGAATACCACGCCGTGGAACCGAATCCCGGGTTGGCCGAGTCGCTGCGAAGCAGGGGGGCGAACGTAGTGTGCGCCCGGGTTCCTCCTTTACCCACACTCGACCGGGAGTTCGACCTGGTGGTGATGATCAACGTGATGGAGCATATGAGCGGCCTGGAGCAGGCCCTGGACACCGCTTGCCAAGTCCGACAAATTCTCAAGCCAAACGGCAAGTTCCTGATCCATTGTCCCGACTACCTGAGCTGGCGACTCCATTTCTTCAACTGTGATTTCTCGCACAACTACGTCACCACGCGCCGCAGGCTGGACCAGTTGCTTGTGAACGCTGGCTATGCCGACATTCAGAGCCGTTACATGAGCGGGCCGTTCATCGGACTCGGCGCGGTGATCCTGTCGGCCATCGCCTCCCGCATGCCGTTTGGCGCGTTGGAGGCCTTGCTGCCTCGTTGCCCGATCTGCGGCAGGCTCTACAAACTCCAACTGACTTTCTCCCGCAGGGTGTTGATCCTGGGGTACAATCGGTGATCTCCGACGTGGCCGCATCCATCCGAACCAAGCCGATTCTCAAACTGCTGGCCAAGGTCCTCGTGGCGGCCATCCTGCTGGCATGGGTGTTCTCGAAAGCGGACTGGGCGGATTTCCGGCAGGCTGTCAAGAACGCGAGATGGCAGTATCTTCTCGGCGTATGGGGTTCGACGGCCCTGTTCTCCGCCGTGCAATCGGTGGCCCTGCAGTGGATTTTGAAGAAGCAGGATTGCCGCGTAAGCCTGAATACGATCTTCGGCGCCACGTGCGTTACCTCCCTGTACGGCCTGGTGGTCCCGGGATTCGTGAGCACCGGCGTCAAGTGGTACATTCTCCGCCGAAACACCGGGAAAGGCACCAATGTTCTGAGCGCCATGCTCTACAACCAGGTGACGTTGACCGTCGTGATGATTGCTGTTGGCCTCGTGGGCATGATCGTGGTGAATCCGACGCGGGTTTTGTGGCCGTGCGCCACGGCTTCCTGGATTTTGCCGCTGGCGTGCGGCGTTCTGCTTGCCGCTATCGCGCTGGTGTCCGTGCTGGCCCTGAATCCGCGGACGGGCGGGCCCGTGATCCGCCTGCTCGCCCTGGGGCTCAAGCCACTGCCGGAGAAGGCAAGGGAGAAAGGCCGAACTCTTCTGGAACAGATTTCGACATTCCAGTCTGCCGGCTGGCGATTTCACCTGACGATCGCCGCAATCAACGTTGTCGATTCGGTGCTGGTCGGACTGTTGTGGTACCTGTTCGCCGCCAGGGCCGCGTCGGTGGTTGTTCCGACGAGCATCCTGATCTGGCTGTGCGCGATCGTATTCCTTTTAGGCAAGCTCCAGATCACCGTCGCCAATCTGGGCGTGCGGGAAGTGACGCTGGTGGCCTTGCTGGAGCCTCATGGGGTCGCCCATTCCTCGGCTTTTCTGATGTCCATGATCCTGTTGTCCTCGCTGGTGTTCATGGCCGCCCTCGGCGTCGTCTACCAGATGGTCTGGACCCTTCGGTCCCGGAAGGCCGCCGAGCCCGCTTGACGACGGAGTGGACAATGCGAGATTCCGCCTTTTGCCGAGAGAAGCAAGATGCCTTTCGACGTTGACGATTCCCGATGCGCCGGGTACGATGACTCAATGAAGATCGTGCACATCATAACCCGGCTGATCCTTGGCGGCGCCCAGGAGAACACGCTCATTACCTGCAAGCTCCTGGCCGAGCGAGGCCATGATGTCACGCTGATCACCGGTCCGGCCCTCGGACCGGAGGGACAGCTTTTCGATCAGACGCGAGGGCAGAAGTACCGCACGATCGTCGTCGACGAGATGCGGCGGGCCATCGAGCCGGTGAAGGATTCCATCAGTTACTTCAAAATCAAGCGGCTGCTCCGCGAGTTAAAGCCGGACATCGTTCATACACACAGCGCCAAGGCCGGCATCGTGGGCCGGTACGCAGCCTGGTCCCTCAAGGGCCAGTGGGCTCCGAAGCTGCCGGGCGTTGTCCACTCCCTCCACGGCCTGTCCTTCCATCGCTACCAGAGCCCCTGGCTCAACCGGTTCTACATCGCCATCGAGCGGGCCACCGGCCGGCGGACCGACTACTTCATCAGCGTCGCCGACGCGATGACCGAGCAGAACAGGGCCGCCGGCATCGGCGTGGACAAGCCCCACGTCACGGCCTACTCGGCCATCGACGAAGATCTGTTCATGACTCCGATCCCTGAACGCGAGCGGGCGGCCTTCCGCCGCAAGCACGACATCCCGGGCAATGCGATCGTGCTCGTGACCATCGCGAGACTTTTCATGCTCAAGGGCCATGACTACATCATCGAATCGGCAAAGGAATTGGCCAAGCGCTTCGACAACGTGATCTGGCTGTTCGTCGGGGATGGCAATCTGGCGGACGTCTACAAGCGCCAGATCCGCGCCCTGGGCCTGATGGACCGGTTCCGCTTCACGGGCCTGATGCCGCCGGACCACATCCCGCTGGCGATCCAATCTTCGGAGGTCCTTGTACACTGTTCGCTTCGCGAGGGTCTCGCTCGCACGTTGCCGCAGGCGATGCTCTGCGCCCGACCGGCAATCTCCTTCGATGTGGACGGCGCCCGCGAGGTGGTGAACCCGAACACGGGCCGGCTCGTCGAGCCCAAGAACGTCCCCCAGCTCATCGAAGCCTGCGCTGAACTGATTGCGGACAAGGCCCTGCGAGAAAAGCTTGGCCAGGCGGCCCAGGAATCGGTCAAGACGAAATTTGCCCCGGATACGATGGTGGATACGATCGAAGATGTCTACCGTCGGCTGGTTCCAGAAAGGATCGCACATGAAGAGCTATAGGAAGGAACTCTGGTTCCACGCGCAGCATCGACGCGAGTTCATCAATATCACGCCGCAGGTCGAGCAGTGTCTTCGCGAAAGCGGTATCCGCGAGGGAATACTGCTGTGCAACGCCATGCACATCACCGCGAGCGTTTTCATCAACGACGACGAATCCGGGCTGCACCAGGACTTTGAGACCTGGCTGGAGAAGCTGGCCCCCGAGAAGCCCTACAGCCAGTACCGACACAATACCGCGGAAGACAATGCCGATGCGCACCTCAAACGCAGCGTCATGGGCCGGGAGGTCGTTGTGGCTGTGACACAGGGCCGTCTCGACTTCGGACCCTGGGAGCAGATCTTTTACGGGGAATTCGACGGCAAACGCGACAAACGGGTCCTCGTCAAGATCATCGGAGAATAGGCAAGTAAGGAATGAGGGGGCGAGTGGTGGCAATTGCCACGCTGGAGGTTCTGCTTGACCGGACTGTGAACACATGAGATAATGTGTCACAGGCGCTTGGGAGGTTGACCATATGAATCGGGATGATCTTAGGAGTCTCGCTCAAGAGAGGATGGACGACGCGGTTGTCCTGCTCAGGAACAACCGGTTCTCGGCGGCGTACTATCTCTGTGGTTATGCTGTGGAGTGTGCATTGAAAGCCTGTGTTGCTCGGCAGACGAAGGAGTGTGATTTCCCACCTGATCCCGGTACTGTCCGTGAGATCTATGTGCATGATTTGACCAAGCTTCTGAAGTCT
>ENA-UPTA01003423-UPTA01003423.1-activated-sludge-metagenome-genome-assembly--contig:-NODE-3423-length-15617-cov-5.499614_pt1 | contig 15617 bp, 12 predicted proteins | sample MGYA00238184_ERZ773361 | MGnify/ENA primary metagenome ERZ773361 (study PRJEB29100, sample SAMN05720205) | activated sludge metagenome | isolation source: anaerobic digester from wastewater...
TCCGTTCCTCTTCCCGGATCGACTGGAGGTGGAGCGAGAGGTTGCGGAGCTGCTCCCGGGAGGTTTCCAGGTCCTGCTGGGCTCTTTTCTGCTCGGTGATGTCCTCGTAGGTGACGACGATTCGCCGTTCCCGAAGGGTTTCCCCGATGCGTGAGGCCTTCATCGTGCAGAGGATTTCCCGCCCGTCCTTACGCCGGGCCGGGAATTCCGTGCTGAATGTTCTCTGGGTTTCCAGGGCCGTATAAAACAGCCGGGCGATTTCGTCATAGTCTGCTTCATTGCGATAGAGCAGGCGGACGTTTTTGCCGATCAATTCCTCCGGCCGCCAGCCGAAAACCCGCTCGACGGCATTGTTGGCGAAGATGAACAGCCGGTTGTGAAGACCGATCACGGCATGGGGGATGGCGTCGAGGATGGAAGACTCCAGGGCTTCCAGCTCTTCCAGGCGGCTCCGGGCCTCCTTCTGCTCCGTCGTGTTCATGGAATTGCCGAGGACAGCCCTCTGGCCCTGGTACTGGATGGACTTGACCGTTTCCAGAATCCATCTGACGCGTCCGTCTTTGGTCAGGATGCGAAATTCATAGGGCGAAAAACGCTGTCCTTTCAGCATCCGGATGGCGTTTTTCCGGGCCATTTTCCGGTCCGCCGGGTGAATGATCGACGGCGGGTCCATATTAAGCATTTCCTCTTCCGTGTAACCGGCATACTCCTGGATATGGGGATTCACGTAACGGAAGCACTTGTCCTGCAGGATATAGACGCCGACTTGAGCGCTGTCGGCCAGGGTCTTGTAGAGATCATCATGGAAGACAGGCGTTTTGGTCGATGGTTTGCTTTCCCTGCGCCGGTGATGAGGGTGTTCGGTGATTTCCAGGGAAAATGCGGCTGGTTTGTCTGTTTTCTTTTTCATGAAGAATCTCTTATCAGGAATTCAGGTGGAGGCAGTATAACCACAATTCCGAGAAAAAGAAATCCCTCTTGCGTTAACTTGTGATAAAGACAGCCATCGGGAGGAGAAAGAAACGGCGATGAAAATCAACAACCTCCATGACTGGCATGTGGGCATCAATGAGGCGATCGTCCTTCAGGAAAATCTCCGGGCACGTTTAATCCTGTCGGATACGCCCGGTGGACAACCGCCCGAAACGATCGCAGGGGCGGATATCTCCTATTCAAAATATTCGGATTTGTTCTTTGCTGTGGTGATCCTCTTTTCCTATCCCGGCCTGGAGGTTTTGGAAGAGGCGACCTGGATGGAGCGGGTGAGTTTTCCCTATGTGCCGGGCCTCTTGTCCTTTCGGGAGGCGCCGCCGCTCCTGAAGGCGTTCGAACGGTTGTCGCGGGCACCGGATCAGGCCATCTTCGACGGTCAGGGGATCGCCCATCCCCGGGGGGTTGGGCTTGCATCCCATATGGGCCTTTTCCTCGACATCCCAACCATCGGTTGCGCCAAAAGCCGTCTGGTCGGGGAATTTACGCCGGTCGGGTTGGAAAAAGGAGAGAGGTCGGATCTTCTTTATAAAGGGGCGTCGGTCGGCAGGGTCGTGCGCAGCAAGAGGAACGTCAAGCCCCTGTTCGTCTCACCGGGACACCTTATCGGACAGGAACGGGCGGCGGAGGTGGTCCTCTCCTGCTGCCGGGGCTACCGTTTTCCTGAGCCCATCCGCCGGGCCCATCACCGGGTGAACGAACTGCGGGTTAAACATACATAAACGATACGGATATTTGTCGTCCCGGACTTGGAGACTGTGTCATAATGCCTCATTTACGCTTGGGGTCATTCTGAGCGAAGCGAAGAATCTAATTATTTCATCCTGTTAAAAGATAGAGATCCTTCGGCTGACGCCTCAGGATGACATTGCGACACAGTCTCTTGATCCGGGACCCATTTGCAGGGCATTACGATCCGGAAATGGATTCCGGGTTGCGCTACGCTTGCCTGGAATAACCATGCAGATGATTTGACGACGGAAATTCGATCTGTCTGTTTAAACCTGCGGCCCCTCGGGATTCAGCTTCCGGTAGACCGCCATGACCTCCGTCCGGGTCAGCATGGCGTCCACCCGGTCCACGTACTTAAAAATGTTTTCCCGTCCTCCCTCTTCCCGGTCGATGAAAGCGACCACCCGGTCGATAACCAGTCCCGCTTCCCGCACCGCCTCGATGGCCGTGATGGTCGAGCCCCCTGTGGTAATGACGTCATCGAGAACGATGATCCGCTCCCCCGGCTGCAGGGTTCCTTCGATCTTGCTCTTGGTTCCGTGATCTTTCGCTTCCTTGCGGACCGTGAAGGATTTGATGGGTTTCCCCTCCTGAAAGGAGATCACCGACAGGGCGTTGGCGATCGGATCGGCGCCGAGGGTGAGTCCGCCTGCGGCGGTCACGGGGGCTTCTTTCAGCATGTCGAAGAGGACCTTCCCGATCAGGTTCATTCCCTCCGGGTCCATGGTCGTCGGCTTGCAGTTGAAGTAGTAGTTGCTCTGTTTTCCCGAGGCCAGGGTGAAGGGCGGGTTGTCCCGGTATTGGAAGGATTTCTCCAGAACGATTTCAATCAGTCGCAGTTTAAGATCAGACATGTGGAACCTCCATTGTAATGTATGCTCAGATCAGGACTTAGCTACGGGAGGCTGTGTCGCAAGACATTGGTTGGCGCTGGTGTCATTCTGAGCGAAGTGAAGAATCTAGTTTTTACGGTATCTTATAAGAATTAGATTCTTCGGCTGACGCCTCAGAATGACATGGTAACATTGTCTCTCGAACAGGAGTCCTGTTCCTCTTAAGTTTATTTCCTTTTCAATAGTGCCGCCACCACCTTCGCCGCTTCGACGCCGTCCTTGGAATAATGGGCGCCGATGGAAGCGGCATACGCGGCCGTGACGACTGCGCCGCCGACCATGAAGGGACAGGTTTCCCCCTCGGTCCGCGCCAGGTCGATAACCTCTTTCATATTGACCATGGTCGTCGTCATGAGGGCCGACAGAGCAACCACGTCGGGCCTTTGTGCTTTCATCTCGGCGACAATCGTTTCCGGTGCGACATCCTTTCCCAGGTCGATGACGTTGAAACCCTGGTTCCGCAAAAGTAAAGAGACGATATTCTTGCCGATATCGTGGATATCCCCCTTGACCGTCGCGATGATGACGACACCTTTGGCCTTCGTTCCGCTCTCTTTTTCCAGAAGGGGCTCCAGATGAACCATGGCCTTTTTCATGGTTTCCGCGCTGGCCATGAGCTGGGGGAGAAAATACCGCTTCTGTTCGTAAAGATCGCCCACCCTGTTGATGGCCGGGATCATGATCTCATCGACCAGCCGTCCGGGGGCATATCCTTGTTCCAGGTTTGCCCGGATCAAATCAAGGATGTCGTCCCTGTTGCCGTCGAGAATGGCCTGGGTCAGCAACTCCTGCGAAGTCAGCCTTTTCTCCGCCGATGGCGCTGCGGTTGCCGCGGCCTGTCCGGAAAAGTGGGCGATATAGGCCGCCGCCTTGGGGTCCCGGCCCAACAGAACGTCACCACTCCGTTTGACCGCCATGAGTTCCGGAATGGCCGGGTTGGCGATAGCCATGGTCAGGCCCGCCTGATGGGCCATGGCCAGCAGCGTCGCGTTGATCCAGCGCCGTTCGGGAAGCCCGAAGGAGACATTCGACAGACCCACAATGGTCCGGCAGCCAAATGTGCTGGTACACCACTCAATGGTTTTGAGGGTTTCCACCGGTGCGGCCGGGTCGGAGGCGACCGTCATGACGAGGCCGTCCACCACAATATCCTCTTTCGTGAAACCGTAAGCCTGCGCCTGCCTGAAAATGCCGCGGATAATGGCAATCCGCTTCTCCGCCGTTTCCGGCAGGATTTTCCCCGTGAGCGGCAGGAGAATAAACATGGCGCCGTATTTCGCGGCCAGGGCCAGCAGCCGTTCGATTTTGTCCGGCTCTCCCGAAATGGAGTTGATCAGAGCCCGTCCCGGATAGAGGCGCAGTGCCGTGGCGATCGTGTCCATGTTCGAGGAATCGATCACCAGGGGCAATTCCGTCGCTGTGGACAATAAATAGACAATATTCTTGATGGTTTTCTGTTCGTCGATGTTGGGGACGCCGATGTTCACATCCAGGAGATCCGCCCCGGCCTGTTCCTGGTCTTTCGCCATCTGGCGGACCAGGGAGTATTTTTCTGCCAGCAGTTCCTGCTGTAAATCCTTTTTCCCCGTGGGGTTGATCCGCTCGCCCACGATGATCAAAGGATCGGATTTCTTGAATATCTTTGTCTTCGTGGCGGAACTGACGGCGCTGATGGATTTGCAGACCGGGGCAATAGCCTGCCGTCCGGCAAGCGCTATCTTCAACTCCCGGATATGGTCCGGCGTCGTCCCGCAGCAGCCGCCGATGAAGTCAGCCCCCGTTTCGGCCATCCGGGCCGCCTGCTTGGCGAACACCTCTGGAGTCATATCAAAGCACGTGACGCCGTTTACGACTTTGGGTAGCCCCGCGTTGGGTTTGGCCACCAGCGGCACCTTGGCCCAGGGTTTCATGGCGGCGATGAATGTATTCATCGTCTCCGGGCCGGTGGAGCAGTTGCAGCCAACGGCGTCGGCCCCCAGACTCTGGAGGGTGATCAGCGCAGCCAGCGGGTCCGTACCGTTCAAGGTGCGGCCGTTTGCCTCGAAGGTCATGGTGACGATGGTGTAGAGATCGGAGAGTTCCTTTGCGGCGATGAGGGCTGCCCGGGTCTCCTGGATATCCAGCATCGTTTCAATGATCAGCAGATCGACCCCGCCGTCGATGAGCCCTCGAAACTGTTCTTTATAAATATCGACGGCGTCTTCAAAGGGAAGGTCTCCGAAGGGTTCGACGAAGTGACCCGTCGGACCGATGTCGGCAGCGACCAGGGTTTTTCCGCCCGCGGCCTTTTTCGCGATTTCGGCCAGGCGCCGGTTCGTTTCGGTAATATTCTGAACGCCGTACTGGCTGAGCTTGAGGCGGTTGCCGCCGAAAGTGCAGGTGCTGATGATGTCTGCCCCGGCATCGCAGTAATCCCGGTGGATCGCCGTCATGGGCGCCGGGTTTTCCAGGGTCCAGAGTTCCGGGCAGGCCCCGGCGGGGAGCCCCCTTTTCTGGAGTTCCGTCCCCCACGCGCCATCTAAAAGCACAATGCGGTTTTTGAGGATGCGGTTGATCTGGCTTCTTGCATTCACGGCTTATGATACTGGTTGCTGAGATTAGGGGATCATGATGACCCGGTCAGGAGTTCCACATTTCTAACCCCGCTTCTTGAAAGCGGAATTCTCTGTTCCGATACACTCACCGGAACGGTCCCCATATAGCAGAACCGGCCCCGGCTTGCAAGGATAAGATGCCGGGAAGGCGTGATCAGTGATGAACGTGTCGATGACATCGACATGAATGAAGAACGTGTCGAAAAACAGCCATCATTTCGACACGTCACCAAAACGTGTCCCAAAAAGCCGACTTTTTGGACATATGCACCAGTCTCATGGCGAAAATATAACGATTTGTGTAAAGCAAAACAGCTTTTGCTTTACACAAGAGGTGATTTCTTTTTGGGGAGCCCCGGCTTCGGACTAAGAAGATAAATACTTGATTGATATAGGAGATTTTAGGTAAGTGTGATAATTAAACAAGCCGTCAGCCATGAATAGCATGGTTGCTTATCCATCTTTATCGGAAAGGCATGAGAGATCGGGAGTTACCTTGAAAACTGCTTTCAATCTTTACGGTCTGCTGGGTTTCGCCCTGGCGTGTTACTTCGCCGTCGTCCAGCAGTGGTCATTGCCGGCGTTCTGCTGGGGTACCTGGCTGGCCGGGCTTCTGTACACGTGGGGCTGCATCGCCGCCGCCGCCGTCCAGATTATCCTGTTTGCCCGCTCCGACAAGGCGGCCTATGAGGAACGCCTGCCGTTTCTGCGGCGTCTTTCGCCCGTTGCCTTCATGTTCATCGTTACGGTGGCCGTCGTCTGCGGGGGCATGCTGGCGTTTCGCGTCTACAGTTCCCTGTTCGGGTTCTACGGCCTGTTTCTTTCCGTTTTTGCAGAAATGGAACCCCATGCCCTCTTCGGCCGGAACGGTTTTATCAACTCGGATTTTTTCACCCCCGTGGCGTATCTTGTGAATCTATTTTGGCCTGTGGCGCTGGCCGTCCTGATTGCCAACTGGGAGGATTTCTTCGGCAGGAATCTGAATCCCTGGCGGCGGATGGCGCTCCCTTTTCAGCGGGAAATCCTGCGTCTCCATGTCATGATCCTGGCCCTGCCTTTTGTCGCCATGCTTTCCTGGGCTCTTTTCAAGGACGCTTATCAGACGATTACAATTGTTATGCTCATGGGCTTGCTTTGTCTCCTGCCGAAAAAAGCGCCGGAAAAGGAATTGACGACCGGGACAAATGCCGGCGGGCCGGTGCAACCGACGCCATAAGCCCGGCGCCTTAAATGCCATGAAGACACACATCGGCACATCCGGATGGACCTACGCACACTGGCAGGGGCATTTTTATCCCCCCGGCCTGCCCCGCGCCCGGTGGCTTGATTATTATACCGAATGTTTTCAGACGGTTGAATTGAATGCCTCCTTCTATCGCTCCCTGCATGACAGCACCTTCGAAAACTGGTATCGGAAGACGCCGGCGGGTTTTCTCTGGTCTGTAAAAGCCAACCGTTTCATCACCCATATCCGGCGGTTGAAGGATGCCGGGCCGTCCCTGGAGAAATTCTTCTTTTCTATCAGACCGTTACGTGAGAAATTGGGGGTGGTCCTGTTCCAGCTTCCGCCCAGTCTGGGTTTTCAGAAAGCGGAGGTCGACGCCTTCTGCCGGCTTCTTCCTTCCGGTATGAAATGTACGATTGAGGCCCGCAACCGGGAATGGTTTACCGATGAGGCGCTTACCTGTCTGGAGGAACACGGCATCGCCTGGTGCATTGCCGACACAGCGGGGCGCTACCCTTACCGGGAGGCCGTCACCGCCGATTTCATCTACATCCGCCTTCACGGGTCCCAGTCGCTTTATCTCTCCGATTATGCGGAAGAAGAACTTGTTTCCTGGGCGAAAAAAATCAGAGGCTGGAACCGGGAAACCTTCGTCTATTTCGATAACGACGACATGGCCTATGCGCCCCGTAACGCCCAGTGTCTCAAAGCACTTCTGGGAGACTTTCAGTAGGTTATCCCGTCAATAGAGAAAAACGGACAGGACAATAAGCAGCAGAATGATCTGCGCGGCATAGATGGCGAATTTATGCCGGTGGTAGAATTCAAAGGCTTTCTGAATGCGTTTTAGTCCCCCCAGCAGGCGGCGGATAATCAACAGATTCGGATACTTGTAATTGTCCGAAGAAAAATCTTTCTGAAACGCGCACATGGGGTAAAGGGCATAGACGTCATCGGTCAGAGGCCGGAAAAGTGTGTCGTTGACAATCCCCCGCCAGGGTTCATAGGCCAGTGTTTCCGCGTAAGGGCGGTTCAACACGTAGGCATGGGTCAGACTCTGATAACGGACTTTCTGCACACAGGGGTTGGTCGTCTTGCTGCTGGAACGGATGAGCGCGCCGAGCAGCAGCACCTTCCAGCCCGGGTGTTGTCGCAGGAATTCCGTGCAGCTTTTGAGACGCTCCGGATCAAAGCCGTTAAATTCTACATCGTCTTCAAAAATGACGATGTTTCTCGCCCCAGCCTCCAGTCCTTTTTGCAAACACAGCATATGCGATTCGTAGACGCCGATTTCCATGTCATATGGATGGCGTTCACCCAGGACAAATTCAACCCGGTCAGTCAGTCCGACCTTCGTAAAGACCTCGCGGGCCGAACGGCGGCGATCTTCCCGCTCCCGCAGTGAAACGCAATAAAAGCGATCAAAAAAATCCCAGCCGTTTACTTCTTTTTCCACAGGTTCCCCAGGCAGGCGCATTTCATTGCGCCACCCTATAATACGTGCTTTTTTTCCTGTCAAGAATCCGCTGCATCGGCATGAACATGGTGCCTCCTGTTCTGTCATCTATTCAGAGTGCCTTACCCTTTGTTTTGACAAAAAATATCCGTTGACACGCCAAAACAGCCCCCATATACTCGCTGTCGCAAAAAAACCGGTCCTCATCATTTAATAATTCTTGATCGTTTGCCGATAGATAAGTTTAAAAAAGCTGACGGCGGCTGGCAGCTTAAAGATTTTTTCAAACGATAACATATGTCGGATATCCAGTTTTTTTCTCTTGCGGAAAACGTCTGCAAAAAGCTCAATCTCCCTGCTATGCCTTTCCCTGTCCGCGAAGGCCGCGAAAAGGCAATATTCAATCCTGACGGCGTGTCCCTGGATCTGCTCCTGGGTGAACTGGAACACTATCTCATCGAACACCCTGAAGAGCGTATTTTCTATAAAGATGCGGGCGCAAGACTTGCCTCCGTGGAAGGGATCCGACTGGGCGAGGAAGGGTTTCATGATCTTGCGGCGCACTATTTCGAGCTGGGGCTGACGCTTGATCCGGAGAACCTCGCGCTGCGTTCCAACTACGCGCTTGCGCTCCAGAGCGCCGGACGCAACGAAGAGGCCATGCGGCAATACCGTTTTCTTCTTCTTGAGCCGGTCTCTGCCATCCAGCCCCTGATCTGGATTCTCGCCGCCCGTCTCTTTTTGGGCTCGGGTGATCCCGTTACCGCTTATCAGCTTCTCAAACATTGTGCCTCTTTTATGCCGGTGGATAATGAATTCTGGGAACTTTTTGCCGAGGCCCGGGAGCGCTGCGGGATCAAACCATGGACGGCGCCCGGGCAGAAGAAATTTGATGCGGCAGTAAAGTCGGCTGCGGAGACTGAACCGGAAGAAAAGGTTCGGGCATCTTCAAAGAAGAATTTCTGCCCTGCGTGCGGAAAGCCGGTCAAGGCGGACGCAAAATTCTGCGGGAGTTGCGGCCATGCGCTTTAACATAAAAAACCGTCTGATATTACCGGTATTTTTATGCATAGCGCTGTCTGTGTGTGTGATCGGATATCAGATAAAAGCGTTTGCCCTGGTTGCCCAGACCATGGGAAAAACCCTTCTGGATGCCCTGCCGCAAATCTCCGACCTGCCGGAAGGTTATCAATTTAGTAAAAGAGAAGGAGAAGGTTTCCATGATTATAATAAGCAGTCGAGCGGAGCATATTCTTTTTGCACGGGAAAAAGAAACTATGTTTGGACGAACAAGAACGGAAGAAGCTTCACGGAATACGACTTTATCCGCATCGCGTCTTACGCCAATTACCGTGAAGGCATTAACGATTCCTATGCCGAGTGGTCGCCGGAAAAATTTCGCGCCAATCGCCTGACATGGGGCGAAAAAGGACACAGCATCAAACCCTATGAAGGTTTGCCGGGCGGCGTCATCGAGGAACATATGGACGTCGACCGATTCGGCAGCCTACACCTTTATGTCAGAATATATTTCTGGAAAAGCCGGGAATGCAACGGCCAGCTTTACATCCAGTATGGCATATCTAACTCATACCGCAATACCCAACCCTCATTTGATGCACGGGCCGCCGAAGCCAAGGCTTTCTGCCGCACCCAGATCGAGCGTCTGGCCAAATTGATTTACTCGCGATTGCCGGAGGGTACAGGCAGCACGGAAGCGCCTCTGTCGGAGGATTTATCTCCGACTGCGCCAGGTACTCAAGGAAGCCAGACGGAACCGCTTTCGCCGGAGGCAACGCTGCTGGCCGTGGCCGGCGGCTCCATGGTGATGGCCCTGGGGGCGTTTCTCCAGCTTTTCGGCATGGGCGGTCTCCAGAGCCTGAGTGACATGCGCGGTTTGATCGGCGGGCTCATGAATCCCTCCGATCCGAATGTGACGGCTGCGGAACCTGGTTTGCCTGAGTCTGAAGTTTTGAAGGAAGCGGAGGTTATCCCGAACGAACCGGACGTCTCTGTGTCCGAAGCCGCAGTCCAGGAACCGGTCATACAGGAAACAGTTATTCCCGATCCCATTCCCTCAGGTTTTGAATATCAGGGAAAGGTCTGGTATCAGCCGCCCTGGGACAAGGGTGGTCCGTACTGGATGAATAAATCCGACTATGACGCGATGCGTTCGATGATGCGCCAGGGCAAAGAGTGGTCGGATCGCTGGGGCTGGGTGGACCCGGAAGAAGGCAAGGCCATGGAGTCACAGCGTACACAGGCGTGGGATGAATACAAATCAAATACCGATAAGGACATTAAAGCCCTTACGGATAAGATCGACGCATCGCAGCAAAAACTCGCCGATATCCGGGAAAATCTGGAAGAGCTGGATAAGATCGAAAAGATGAGAGAACAATTGGCGGAACTGGAAAAACAACGGGTGCTGGATAACTCTTTCGCGACGCAATTGTCTGAAACATGGAAAAATTATGAAGCGGGTGTGAACCGGGACCTTGATGCGCTTCCCGGCGACTTGGGGAGGCTCGCCCTTGACGCCGCCCGCGAAATCAGGGATACGACCGGCGCATTGATTACGGCTGCCGGGGACACAGCCGGAGATATATACAGAGAGATAACGGACGCTGATAATTATAAGGCCGTGGGAAAGGCGGCTGTGGATACGGCCAGGCAGTTGATTCTCCATCCCGTCGATGCCTCTGTTCAGGTTGGCGACACCGTCAAAAGCGCGGGCAAAGGAGCTTTGAAAGCTGCGGGGACCGTCGGTCATGTGGCCGTCGCGATTGCCTCCAATCCGATCGGTTTTGTTGAATCCGTGGTCGGGATCGACAACTGGAAGAAAGTGCTCGATCCGAATGTTCCGGTCGGGGAACGTGTTGCCCGGGCTCTGTACGGCGCCGTCGATGCCAGCCTCAATTTTGCCTCCGGCGGAGCCAAGGTCGCGGTGGAAGGCATGGAAGCGGGAATGGACGGGGTCAGGGCAATTAAAGGCGCGGAGACCGCCGCGGACGCGGCAAAAGCCGCAAAAAGCGCGGAGGCGGTCACCGATGCCGCAAAGGCGGCCAAAGGTGCCGAGACAGCCGCGGACGCCGCCAAAATTACGGCTAAACTGGACGATCCTGCTCGCGTCCGGGCCTGGGAGGCGGGCCGTCTGGCCGGGCAGCAAAAAGCGGATAAACTGGCGGAGGCATTAAAAGGCGGCGATGCGGGTGAAATCAAGGAAGCGCTCGTGGCGTGCCAGAAAGACAAACACGCGATTCAGGCGCTCAACCGAGGGGATGATTCCGTCAAGCTTGCCTACAACCGGCAGATGAAGCAGCTCATCACCGACGATGTCGACAAAGTGATGAAAGAAAAAATTGCCCAGCGCTACGGCGTGGATCCCAACGATGTGGAAATCGTCAAGCCCACCAATCCGACCGCCAAACCGAAAGTGGGCAGCGATCTGGATTTCACGGTTAAAGTGAAGGCCAAACCTGGCGATATTGTTGCGGATCCGAATAATCCGGGGAAATTCTTTAAGGTCGAACCGGGAGATGTTCATGCCAAAGATGTTCCCGTAAAAGACGCCCAGGAAATCTATAACCGGGAGTTGTACAGCAAAGTGACGGGTGAGCCGATCCCGACCGATCCCGAAAAGTTTAAGGTCTTCCAGGCCGAAGCCGATAAACTCGCCCACGATATGGACCATGTGGCGGGACATCGCGTGGGTGCGGAATCTTACGGCGCGTCACAGAAAGACCTGGAAGTGATCCTGCAAAAAAACGGCGGCCGGTTTACCGATCCCGAGCAGGCGGGCATGGTGGCATCCTACAAATCCACGCATCTTTATCAGCAGGCGGAAAACATTGTCAAAGTGGATCCCGGTAAAGCCGAGCAGCTTGTGGCCGACGGCATGCGGCAGACCACCAAACAATACGGCAACCTGATAGAAACGCGGATCAGTGTGCTGCAGAGCCAAGGCATGGATGTCGCCGTGGACCCGCGTCTGACGAAAGCGGTGGCTATTCTCAAGCAGGTGGAAACCACGGGAATGGCACCGGCCAGGGCGGAAGCGCTGCTCAGAGCGCAACTGAACATGTCCAAGGACGATGTGGCCAACATGCTGGGAGCCCAGCTGGCCAAACTGCATCAGGTGAAAGCGTAGTCATGAAAAGGATATAATAAAGATGTGGCCTGTTTTTCTGAAAATTGTTTCGTACTTCTTTCTCGTTCTTTTTGTGCTGGGCGTGGCGCTCATGCTTCTGACCTGGCGCAAGGCCAAGTACGTCAAGCCGAAGTGGATTCTCTTCGGGCAGATTGTGGCGTTGCTGGCCCTGGTCGTGTTTACCGTCCTGTCGCATAACCCGCTGGGGAAATGGCTCTGGATGATCATCTTTATTGCGGGACTGGTGGGGGATATTACTATGGCCGCACGGTGCAGGTGAAAAAGTCGGAAAGCGGCATCATGATGAACTACACCCTGCCTTATGTCATCACTTGGGGAGGCCTGTTGTTTATCACACAGTTTGTGACCATCAGCACGGGACGGGTTCCCATCATCGTGCTGGGTTTGTCCGTCCTCAATACCGGATTGAATCTGGCGATGAATGGTCAGGTGGTCTGGAATTACAACCGCATGAAAAAAGCGGCTTAAGAGAAAAGGATTTGAACACGATGGGAAATACCGATTTGATAAAATGTTCCAACTGCGGAGAAATGATGGACCCGGAAGCCGCGTTCTGCACCAACTGCGGCACCCGCCTCGAAAAAAAGGCCGCTGTGAAAAAATGCGCCTCCTGCGGACAAGCCATGGACCCCCAGGCTGTGTTTTGTTCGCATTGCGGGAGTCGTTATGAGGAAAAGGCCACACAAAAGGCAGCCGGGCCGTCTTCGATTGAAGGCCAACTGATGGCGCTGGCGAACGAATTCCTGACCGTGAGCAAAATCAGCCCGCAGCGGTTTGAATTTTCCTCCCAAACCGGCGCAAAATCACCGCTGCAAAAGGTGAAAATAAAGTACGATGCCGTGGTTCAGCTTGATCCGGAGAAAAAACTTCTGACTTTCTGGGAAAAGATGGTGGAAAGCGCCGCCGGAATGGAAGCCGGATTTTCCAGTGAGAAGACGGTCCAAAATGGGATTGAGGTCGGCAAAAAAATCCATGGCCACCTGCTGCTCGGAGGCAAGTACGGTTTTGAATACGGCAAGTTGCGCGATGTGGTCAAAGCCATTGCCGGCGAACAGGGATGGGAATTTAAGATGTCCATCTTCGCGCCAAAGAAGGATGTTGATGCGGCGGATGAGTCGCCTAAAAAAGGCTGGCCGGTCAAAAAGATGCTGATACCGGCGCTGGTTATATTATTGATCGTCGCTTTCACGGCAATCGGGAAACTGTTTCTTTCGGATCATGCTGCGACAAATATGTCGCAGGCAAAAGTGGAAAATGGGGCCCGGAATCTGACGGCAATGCAGGAGTCGCCGGAAAGTAAAACCCTGCAAAAAACCGAGGCCCCCGTTGTTAAGAAAAAAGTTTTAATTGAAACCGATCAGGACACATACCGTCGCGGAGAGAGGATTAAGGTAAAATATTACCGTGCCCCCGGATCTTCAAGGGACTGGATATGTATTGTCCCGGCCGGTTCCCGCAATACGGAAGCGGGAGACTATCAGTACATCCCGAAGCGGGGAAAGGGCGTCATGACTTTTAACGCTCCCCGACCGGGAAATTACGAGGCCCGCGCCTTCTACAATTACAGCCCAGGCGAGTACAAGATTACGGCCCGCTATAAATTCACCGTGGAAAAATAAAGCTGATCCGGTTAACCGCACTCGGATGGGACCCTTTGGTTCCGCTTTTTGCCAGAAAGCTCTATTTTTAACATGTCCTATCTTAGGGGAAGCCTACGTGAACAGTTGCTCAGATGCTGCTCCTCCCCAAATGTCTTATAGCGCAGTCCACTCACTTATGCATCCGTCCGATTTCAACAGACCGGCTCTTTCTGTGAACTCAAGGCCGTCTTCTCATAATTAAAATCTATTACATGGCCTGAGTCCTATAGTCATTAAGGATGCCATTATTGTCAAATTTCAAAATCACTTTATGTGTTGACCCATGGGGTGCATTGGGAAGGGTTATCGTGCATAAGTATGCGCAATATAGATATTCACCGCTTATAGATCTCTCTTCCTCTATTGGTTTGCCCAAATCTCTATCCACGTCTTGTTTTGTTGTTTTTCCCTTAACCAATAAGGTTTTTGGAAGGTCTATACGAAGTCCAGAGTCATCCTTTGCTGATATTATTTTCTGAGGGTTTTCCGCTAAATGATACGGCTGAGCTTCAACTATATGCTGAGAGTTGACTGCTTGAGGAGGCGACTGAATTTGTTGTGATGGTGTCTGCTTGTTTTCTGCCGAAGCATCTGACTCGATCTTTTCGAGTTTTTGCTGAGAGTTTACCGCTGGTGCATCTGGTTTAGTTTGCTGTGATGATTCCAAGTCAATTTCTGTCGTAGTATCGGTTTGTATCTTTACAGATTTATGCTTAGAGGTTTCTGCCAAAGCATTCTGAATGGGACTACCTTCACTGGCAATTCTTGCTTGCTCAGCTTTTGCTTCAGCTTCAGCCCTTGCCTTTTCATCAGTTAATTTAGTGGCGTGCCCCTCAGAAGTATTGGGATACATTTTAAATCGAACTTGTTTGTCATAAAAAGTCCACATGGAACCGGTTGCCGGGTCAACAATAATTGCACCTAAACCACCGCCAAATATCAGATTAGCAAAGTACCAGCCGCTTATCTGTGGTGTTATTGTCTTAGTTTCAGGTATGTAGCCCTCTTTTGTCAGACTTATTTTGTAGTATTTCTTTAGAAAAAAGCCATCACCACGCTGCAATGTGGCAGTATGAGGAGTCTTTGCCTTGGCTATGGCCACACCTGCTCTAACGTCGAAAATTTCTAAATCCGCACCATCCGGTTCAGAAATGATAGACATTGTTTGCGGCCCATGGGACATTATGGTTGCACAGCCGGAACAACAAAACACGAGAACGCATAACATTCCTACAAAGATTTTCTGCATCATAAGATTTTCCCTTTGGGTTTGTATTATCATTTTTTAGGTAGTTTAGTCTTTGTGATGAGTGATTGACAAATCGGCTTTATTGAAAAGAGCCGTGGCTTTCAGTCCTATCATTACTGGTGGTTTGGCTTTTTCAGGATTTGATTAAAGTGGTGTCGGAAATTTCAGATTCATATCTCCCCGGCAAGATATTTTCTGGTGATTTGATATGTCTTTTTTGGCTTACAAATAAGCCGCATCGTTAGTCTACAAATTTTTCGAAACAATACATTTTGAAGACATTATGGTCAAGCAGTTTTACAATCACGTCGGCATTTTATTAACATTTTGCCGATCAAGAGGGGATTTGAATATTTGGGCAGTTTCGGTGGACCCGCTATCTTTTTTACCAGAAAATTTTTTTATGTAGGCAATGACAATGCCTTTGATGTTTATCTGACCCATACCGCATACCCAGGCCTACCCATTCCGACTGTACCGGGTAGTACCCCCCTTTATGGTCTGTAGAAGCCTCTGTGCATTACGCCAGCGATAAACCCCGGTATGCCTATGTCCGGATATACCCTTCGGCGGACAGGTATCTATTCGCAAGTAGGGAGGCCCCTGTAGAGCATTAAACGGGGTGCATGAAACGGAGGGAGGAACGAGCAACGTTCTCTGATGATAA
>ENA-UPTA01003428-UPTA01003428.1-activated-sludge-metagenome-genome-assembly--contig:-NODE-3428-length-15595-cov-11.133719_pt1 | contig 15595 bp, 12 predicted proteins | sample MGYA00238184_ERZ773361 | MGnify/ENA primary metagenome ERZ773361 (study PRJEB29100, sample SAMN05720205) | activated sludge metagenome | isolation source: anaerobic digester from wastewater...
AGGCGGTCGCACTGTTGGTGCCGGTGTCGTAGCTAAAATTATTGAGTAATTTTTACTTGAAATAAATGTGCAGAAACTTACGTTTGCCCGACGTAACTTTCTGTTTTCAGAATGATAGGCCAATAGCTCAATTGGTAGAGTATCGGTCTCCAAAACCGAGGGTTGGGGGTTCGAGACCCTCTTGGCCTGCCAAATATTAGAGGGCGACTTTATAAATGGGTCGCTAAAGAAAACTGTATGATGGATAAAATCAAGCTAGTATTGTCGACGTTGCTGGTCGCGGCGGGCATTGCTGGCTTTTATCTTTTAGCCGATAAGGCGCTTGTGTTGCGAATCCTGGTTGTATTGGCGGGTTTGGTGGTTGCTGTCTTGGTGTTTAGGACTACCTCCACCGGTCAACTGGCATTGGGTTTTGTGGGCGAGTCTTTCGCAGAGGCTAAGCGAGTGGTTTGGCCTACCCGTAAAGAGACCATTCAAACAACCGTGGCTGTCTTTGTATTGGTTGTAGTGATGGCGGCGTTTTTAGCGGTTGTGGATATCGGTTTTGCATACATGGTGAATTGGTTGTTGGGGCGGAGTGCTTAATGAGTATGCGTTGGTATGCAGTACAGGCCTTTTCAGGCATGGAAAAATCCGTAAAGACGGGCTTGGAAGAGCGCATCGCGCGATCTAATTTGCAAGATCAGTTTGGCGATATTTTAGTTCCAGTTGAGGAAGTGGTGGAGATGAAGGGTGGTCAAAAGACTATATCTGAACGCCGTCTTTACCCTGGATATGTTCTAGTTCAAATGGAAATGAATGATGAAACCTGGCATCTCGTGAAAGGTACACCACGAGTCAGCTCTTTCATTGGTGGAACGGCTCAAAAGCCAACTCCAATTAAGGATAAAGAGGTTGAAATTATATTGCGCCGTATGGATGACAGTAAGTCTAATCCAACCCAAAAACTCACTTTTGAAAAAGGTGAGGCTGTTCGTGTGGTAGATGGGCCGTTCAAAGATTTTTCGGGCAGTGTCGAGGAAATCAATTACGAGAAAAGCAAGCTGCGCGTTTCGGTTGTTATTTTTGGCCGGGCAACGCCTGTGGAGTTAGATTTTAGCCAAGTCGAAAAAGAAACTTAATATCGATTTGGTTGCGGAGTAAGTTTTGCAGTATCGGTAGTATTTTTTTAACAGGGGAGCTTTGGGTGACTAAAGCGTTTGTACCCAAACAAGGAGCAAAAAATGGCAAAGAAAGTCATTGGCTACATTAAGCTGCAGATTCCTGCAGGTAAAGCCAACCCTAGTCCACCAGTAGGTCCAGCACTTGGTCAGCGTGGATTGAACATCATGGAATTCTGTAAGGCGTTCAATGCTGCGACTCAAAGTATGGAGCCAGGTCTTCCAATTCCAGTAGTGATTACCGCATTTGCAGACAAAAGCTTTACTTTTGTGATGAAAACACCACCTGCAACGGTGCTGATTAAGAAAGCTGCAAAAATCGATAAAGGCTCGGCTCGTCCACACACTGATAAGGTGGCAAAAATCACCCGTGCGCAGGCAGAGGAAATCGCTAAGACAAAGATGCCAGATCTTACAGCGGCTGATATGGATGCAGCTGTTCGTACGATTGCTGGTAGCGCCCGCAGCATGGGGATTGATGTGGAAGGAGTGGTGTAATGGCTAAACGTATTAATGCGCTCCGCGCAAAGATAGATCGCAATAAACTTTACCCGGTGCAAGAAGCGCTGAATTTGGTAAAAGAGGGTGCTACAGCCAATTTCAATGAGTCTGTGGATGCGGTTATCAATCTTGGTATTGATGCGCGTAAATCCGACCAGTTGGTGCGCGGTGCAATCGTGCTGCCTAACGGTACTGGCAAAACAACCCGTGTTGCTGTGTTCGCGCAAGGTGCGGCAGCAGAGGCTGCAAAAGCAGCTGGTGCTGATATCGTTGGTTTTGAGGATTTGGCAGAACAAGTAAAAGCCGGCATGCTGGATTTTGATGTAGCCATTGCGACGCCAGATGCAATGCGTATCGTTGGTACTTTGGGTCAAGTGTTGGGTCCGCGTGGTTTGATGCCAAACCCAAAAGTCGGCACTGTCACACCTGATGCTGCTACTGCAGTTAAGAACGCTAAAGCGGGCCAAGTACAATATCGTACCGATAAAGCTGGCATCGTGCATTGCACTATTGGCAGAGCGTCATTCACTGTCGAACAGTTGCAAGGTAATTTGTCTGCATTGGTAGAGGCTTTGAATAAGGCAAAGCCAACATCTGCAAAAGGTGTGTATCTGAAAAAATTGTCAGTTTCCAGTACGATGGGGCCTGGCGTACGTATCGACCAAGCTACGGTTGCAGCGTAAGGATGTACCAAGCCGCATAGTTGCGGCTTGAAATAAGAACTTTGGGCTTGCCGCTGATGCAGGTTGGCAAGAGCATCAAAGACCGTTGGTACCTAAGTGATTGGGTTTAATTGCGGATAATAAAAAATGGGTGAGAAGAAGGTAAGAAGTCTTTTCCTCTGTTCTTTAGAAACCAATACCAGCGCAGATGGCGTAACCCATGCAGGATTAATGATTGTCGATATTGCCTGAATAGGTCGCCGTTAAAGGGGGAATGCAAAAATCTCCTAAAGCGTTTTAGCTATTTAGCGAAAGTTGGATAGTTGAAATATTTTTTAACGGAAGGAAAAGATAGATGAGTCTCAACCTTAAAGAAAAAGAAGCCGTTGTCGCTGAGGTGAGTGAACAGGTTGGCAATGCACAGGCTATTGTACTCGCAGAGTATCGTGGCATGGGTGTGGCTGACATGACTACCCTTCGTGTACAAGCGCGTCAATCCGGTGTGTATCTTCGCGTATTGAAGAATACTCTGGTGCGACGTGCAGTAGAAGGTACGGCTTTTGCTGGTTTGGCTAGCCAAATGACAGGCCCGTTGGTGTACGGTATTTCTGCCGACCCAATTGCAGCTGCAAAAGTTTTGAATAACTTTGCTAAAACAAATGAAAAGTTTGTGATTAAAGCAGGTGCAATGCCTAATGAGGTGATGGATTTGGCCGGGGTTCAAGCGCTTGCTTCAACCTTGGGTCGTGAAGAGTTGCTGTCGAAATTTGCTGGCACACTCAATGAAATCCCAACCAAATTCGCACGTGCGTTGGCTGCAATTCGCGACGCAAAAGCAGCTTAACTTATACAGTAACTTATTGATTCAAAGGATATTAAAATGGCAATTTCTAATGCAGATATTTTAGATGCAGTTGGTAGTATGACCGTGTTGGAGCTGACAGCTTTCATTAAAGAAATCGAAGAGAAGTTTGGTGTTTCAGCTGCAGCGGTAGCGGCTGCGCCAGCGGCAGGCGGTGCAGCTCCAGCGGCGGCAGCGGCAGAACAAACTGAATTCAACGTAATGTTGGTTAGTGCAGGCGACAACAAGATTAATGTGATTAAAGCTGTTCGCGAAATCACAGGTCTGGGCTTGAAAGAAGCTAAAGACTTGGTAGATGGCGCTCCTAAAGCAGTTAAAGAAGGTGTATCTAAAGCTGATGCAGAAGACGCACTGAAAAAATTGACTGAAGCTGGCGCTAAAGCTGAGCTGAAATAATCGACGATTGTCGAATGGTTGGGCTGACGGGAAACCGTCGGCCTTCGCCATTTTTAAAAAGACTATATTTGTAACAAATTGTAACTTTTATTGATTGGTTTTCAGTAATTAATCGCTTGAAGTTAGAGCAAAAGGCAAAAAATTGTTTTTTGCTCTACCCTCAAAATACCAGGAGACGCTATGAGCTATTCCTTTACCGAAAAGAAACGTATCCGCAAAAGCTTTGCAAAACGCGAGAGTGTACAAGAAGTACCTTATCTGTTGGCGATGCAGTTGGAGTCCTATAAAGCTTTTTTACAGGCTGAAGTTCCTGCTGAGAAACGAATCAATGATGGCTTGCAAGCCACATTCAATTCCGTTTTTCCAATTGTCAGTCATTCTGGCAATGCTCGTTTGGATTATGTCTCTTATCAACTCGGTGCGGAGCCATTTGATGTCAAAGAATGTCAGCAACGTGGTTTGACCTACGCAGTGCCGCTACGTGTAAAAGTGCGCCTGACCATCATGGACAAAGAAGCTTCAAAGCCTACTGTCAAAGAGGTAAAAGAGCAGGAAGTGTACATGGGTGAGATTCCTTTGATGACAGAGAATGGTTCGTTCATCATCAATGGTACTGAGCGTGTAATCGTGTCCCAGTTGCACCGCAGCCCGGGTGTTTTCTTCGAACACGACCGAGGTAAAACGCATAGTTCGGGCAAGTTGCTGTTCTCTGCACGCATTATTCCTTACCGTGGCTCATGGTTGGATTTTGAGTTCGATCCAAAAGATTATTTATATTTCCGCGTTGATCGCCGCCGCAAAATGCCAGTCACGATCTTGCTTAAGGCCTTAGGATATTCTGCCGAGCAAATCCTGGAAATGTTCAATGATACGGATACATTCCATGTCGGCCCTAAAGGTGTGGAGTTCACCCTCGTACCGGAACGTCTGCGTGGTGAAGTAGCCAAATTCGACATTGCTGATAAAGCGGGTAATTTGTTGGTAGGCAAAGATAAACGTATCACTGTCAAACATATCCGTGATATCGAAAAAGCTGGCGTGTCAACCATTGCTGTGCCGACAGATTTTATTCTGGGTCGTGCATTGGCAAGTAACGTTGTTGACAAAGAGACTGGCGAGATTGTAGCAAATGCGAATGACGAGATTACAGAATCACTATTGGAAAAGCTGGTAGCTGCCAAAGTAACAGAAATCAAAACGCTGTATGCCAATGATTTGGACCAAGGTGACTTTATTTCACAGACGCTGCGTATTGATGAAATCCCAGACCAATATAGCGCACGTGTGGCTATCTATCGTATGATGCGCCCAGGTGAGCCGCCTACTGAAGAGGCAGTAGAGGCGCTATTCAACGGTTTGTTCTTCAGCGAAGAGCGTTACGATCTGTCTACCGTAGGCCGTATGAAATTCAACCGCCGTGCATTCCCAACTACGCCGGTGGAGCGCACCGCTAACTGGTTGCGTCGTTTTTACGAACGCGTAGGTGCGCAGGGTGATATTGGTGCAAATGTGCTTTCCAATGATGACATCCTGGCGGTGATTGGCGTGTTGATCGAGTTGCGTAATGGTCGTGGTGAGATTGATGACATCGATCATTTGGGTAACCGCCGTATTCGCTCAGTGGGAGAATTGGCAGAGAACCAATTCCGCGCTGGCTTGGTGCGTGTCGAACGTGCAGTGAAAGAGCGTTTGTCACAAGCTGAATCAGAGAACCTGATGCCGCATGATCTGATTAATGCGAAACCTGTTTCGAGTGCAATTCGTGAGTTCTTTGGTTCCAGCCAATTATCCCAGTTTATGGACCAAACCAACCCATTATCCGAGATTACACACAAGCGTCGTATTTCTGCGCTAGGACCTGGTGGTTTGACCCGTGAGCGTGCTGGTTTCGAAGTGCGGGACGTACATTCCACACACTACGGCCGTGTCTGTCCGATCGAGACACCAGAGGGGCCTAACATTGGTTTGATTAATTCACTAGCTTTATATTCACGCACTAACCAATATGGTTTCTTGGAGACGCCATATCGTCGTGTTGAAGATAACAAGGTGACTGCTAAGATCGAGTATTTGTCTGCAATCGAAGAAAGTCAGTACATGATTGCGCAGGCGAACACCGAGTTAGATGCAAAAGGTGGTTTCAAAGAGGATTTGGTGTCATCAAGGTTCCATAACGAATTTACGATGACTCAGCCTGACCGCGTACAGTACATGGATGTGGCGCCAAGCCAGATCGTGTCAGTTGCAGCGTCACTCATCCCGTTCCTGGAGCATGACGATGCTAACCGTGCTTTGATGGGTGCCAATATGCAGCGTCAGGCGGTACCTTGTCTGCGTGCAGAAAAAGCGATGGTCGGTACTGGTATTGAGCGTACAGTGGCAGTTGACTCTGGGACTGTAGTTACCGCGCGCCGCGGTGGCGTCGTGGATTATGTGGATTCCAGCCGTATCGTGGTACGTGTGCATGACGCTGAAGCAAAAGCCGGTGAAGTTGGTGTGGATATCTACAACCTCACCAAATATACACGTTCTAACCAGAATACTAATATCAATCAACGTCCATTGGTCAAAGTAGGTGATGTGATTGAGCGTGGTGACGTGGTTGCAGACGGTGCTTCTACTGACATGGGTGAATTGGCGTTGGGTCAAAACATGCTGGTCGCCTTTATGCCTTGGAACGGCTATAACTTCGAGGATTCGATTCTGATTTCAGAGCGAGTCGTTGCGGATGATCGATACACTTCGATCCATATCGAAGAGCTATCAGTCGTTGCTCGCGATACCAAGCTGGGGCCAGAAGAGATCACTCAAGATATTTCCAATTTGTCTGAGCGTATGCTAGCTCGTTTGGATGAATCCGGTATTATCCATATCGGAGCAGAGGTGGAAGCGGGCGATGTGCTGGTAGGTAAAGTGACGCCGAAAGGTGAAACACAGCTAACACCAGAAGAGAAATTGCTGCGCGCAATCTTTGGTGAAAAAGCTTCTGACGTGAAAGATACATCACTACGTGTGCCATCTGGTATGAGCGGCACCGTGATCGACGTGCAAGTGTTTACGCGCGAAGGTATTGAACGTGATGCGCGTGCGCAACAAATCATTGATGACCAGCTCGCGCATTACAAACAAGATTTGGCCGACCAAATGCGGATTGTGGAAGACGACACCTTTGGTCGTATCAGTCGCTTGCTGGAAGGCAAAGTTGCGACTGGCGGCCCGAACAAACTGAAAAAAGGTGAGAAGCTCAGCGCAGATTATCTGAATGGCGTTGGGCGTTATGACTGGTTTGATATCCGCTTGGAAGATGAGGATGCTGCGCGTCAATTGGAGCAACTGAAAGACAGCTTGTCACAAGCGCGTGTCAGTTTCGATAATCGCTTTGAAGAGAAAAAACGCAAGCTCACGCAAGGCGACGAGTTGCCACCCGGCGTACAGAAGATGGTGAAAGTGTACTTGGCTGTGAAACGTCGTATTCAGCCTGGTGACAAGATGGCTGGCCGCCATGGTAACAAGGGTGTGGTCTCCAAAATTGTACCAGTGGAAGACATGCCGCATATGGCGGATGGTACTCCGATGGATATCGTGCTTAATCCGTTGGGTGTGCCGTCACGTATGAACATCGGCCAGATTCTGGAAGTGCATTTGGGCTGGGCGGCAAAAGGCTTGGGTCAACGCATTGGTGAAATGTTGCGTCAGGAATCAAACATCGCAGACATGCGTAAGTTCTTGGGTCAAATCTATAACGATAGCACCGGCAAGAAAGAAGACATCAAGTCGTTGTCTGATGATGAGGTTGTAGAGCTCGCACAAAATCTGGAACGAGGTGTACCGTTTGCTACCCCGGTATTTGATGGTGCGAAAGAGACTGACATCAAAGCCATGCTGGATCTGGCTTATCCTGATGATGATGAACGCACCAAGAAGTTGCAGTTCCATGCAGGTAAAACCCAAGTCGTGCTGTACGACGGCCGTACAGGCGAGGCATTTGAGCGTCCTGTAACCGTAGGTTATATGCACGTGTTGAAATTGCACCACTTGGTAGATGATAAGATGCATGCACGGTCTACAGGCCCATATAGTCTAGTGACTCAACAGCCATTGGGCGGTAAAGCACAGTTCGGTGGCCAGCGCTTCGGTGAAATGGAAGTTTGGGCATTAGAAGCTTATGGCGCATCTTATACCTTGCAAGAGATGCTGACTGTCAAGTCCGATGACGTGACAGGCCGTACCAAAGTGTATGAGAACATCGTGAAAGGCGAGCACAAGATTGATGCCGGCATGCCGGAATCCTTCAACGTGCTGGTGAAAGAGATTCGCTCACTCGCCATCGACATCGATTTAGACAGAAATTAAGAGGAGACCTTAGCGTGAAAGCCTTATTAGACTTATTTAAGCAGGTAACCCAGGAAGAAGAGTTTGACGCGATTAAGATTGCGCTGGCGTCGCCTGAGAAGATTCGTTCATGGTCTTATGGTGAGGTGAAAAAACCTGAAACCATTAACTATCGTACGTTCAAGCCTGAACGTGATGGCTTGTTCTGCTCCAAAATCTTTGGTCCTATCAAAGATTACGAGTGCTTGTGTGGTAAATACAAGCGCCTGAAACACCGTGGTGTGATTTGTGAGAAGTGTGGTGTGGAGGTGACGCTTTCCAAAGTACGTCGTGAGCGTATGGGGCACATCGAGTTGGCATCTCCCGTGGCGCATATTTGGTTCTTGAAGTCACTGCCTAGCCGTTTGGGTATGGTTTTGGATATCGCATTACGCGATATTGAACGTGTGCTCTACTTTGAAGCATTCATCGTAATTGATCCGGGCATGACCCCACTGAACCGTGGTCAATTGCTCACAGAGGATGACTATCTCGCCAAAGTAGAAGAGTATGGTGATGAGTTTAATGCTGTGATGGGTGCAGAAGCGATTCGTGAATTGCTGCGCACGATGGATATCAATAAAGAAATTGAGTCACTTCGCTCTGAGTTGAGCGATACAGGCTCTGAAGCGAAAATCAAGAAAATCGCTAAGCGCCTAAAGGTGCTGGAGGCCTTCCAGAAATCTGGTATCAAACCAGAATGGATGATTCTGGAAATCTTGCCTGTTTTACCACCAGAGTTGCGTCCGTTAGTGCCGCTGGATGGAGGTCGTTTTGCCACTTCTGATTTGAACGACTTGTATCGTCGCGTTATTAACCGTAATAATCGGCTGAAACGCTTGCTTGAGTTGAAGGCGCCTGAAATCATCGTACGTAACGAAAAACGTATGTTGCAAGAGGCGGTAGATTCTCTGCTGGATAATGGTCGTCGCGGAAAAGTGATGACGGGTGCAAACAAACGGCCGCTGAAATCGCTGGCTGACATGATTAAAGGTAAGGGTGGCCGTTTCCGTCAGAATCTACTGGGTAAGCGTGTGGATTACTCAGGCCGTTCGGTGATTGTCGTTGGTCCTCAACTTAAATTGCATCAGTGTGGCTTGCCGAAGAAAATGGCTTTGGAATTGTTCAAGCCATTCATCTTCCACAAGCTAGAAGTGCTGGGTTTAGCGACCACGATTAAAGCAGCGAAGAAAAAAGTAGAAGAGGAGGGACCAGAAGTTTGGGATATCCTCGAAGACGTGATCCGTGAGCATCCTGTGTTACTGAACCGTGCTCCAACATTGCATCGTCTGGGTATTCAGGCATTTGAGCCTGTGCTAATCGAGGGCAAGGCGATTCAATTGCACCCATTGGTCTGTGCGGCATTCAACGCTGACTTTGACGGTGACCAAATGGCAGTGCATGTGCCTTTGAGCTTGGAAGCTCAAATGGAAGCGCGAACCCTGATGCTAGCATCCAACAACGTTCTGTCTCCGGCCAATGGTGAGCCGATTATAGTACCTTCACAAGATATCGTATTGGGCTTGTATTACATGACCCGCGAAAAAGTAGCTGCCAAAGGTGAAGGCATGCTCTTTAGTGATGTTAAAGAAGTACAACGTGCTTTTGATCAAAAATTGGTGGATTTGCACGCCAAGATTACTGTCCGTATCAAGGAAGTAGAAGTTGGTCTGGATGGCAGCAGAACTGATAAGGTCAATCGTTATGAGACCACAGTGGGGCGTGCTTTACTGTCCGAGATCTTGCCAGCTGGTTTACCATTCAGCAACATCGACAAGGCCCTGAAGAAAAAAGAGATTTCCCGTTTGATTAATGCTTCTTTCCGCAAAGTTGGTATACGCGAGACGGTGATATTTGCGGATAAGCTGATGTACACTGGCTACAGCTATGCAACCAAAGCAGGCATCTCTATCAGTATCAACGATATGTTAGTGCCGCCCGAGAAAGAGCAATTAATTTCTGCTGCTGAGGCTGAAGTAAAAGAGATTGAAGATCAGTACACATCAGGATTGGTTACCCAAGGCGAACGTTATAACAAGGTGGTGGATATCTGGGGTCGTGCAGGCGATAAAGTCGCTGATGCGATGATGAAACAATTGCGTGAAGAAAATGTTTTGGACGATGACGGTAAACCAGTCCAAAAAGACGGTAAGGCCCTACGTCAAGAATCTTTCAATGCGATTTATATGATGGCCGACTCAGGCGCCCGTGGTTCTGCTGCTCAGGTTCGTCAGTTAGCCGGTATGCGTGGCCTGATGGCAAAACCGGATGGATCGATTATCGAAACACCGATTACCGCTAACTTCCGCGATGGCTTGAATGTGTTGCAGTACTTTATTTCAACACACGGTGCGCGTAAGGGCTTGGCAGATACAGCGTTGAAGACAGCTAACTCCGGTTATTTGACTCGTCGTCTGGTTGATGTGACTCAAGACTTGGTGGTAACAGAAGATGATTGTGGTACAACCGAAGGTTTGGTCACTAAAGCCCTGGTAAAAGGTGGCGAAGTGGTAGAGCCACTGCATGACCGTATCTTGGGGCGCACAGCAGCGTTAGACATCGTTCATCCGGAAACACAAGAAGTCGTGTATCCGGCAGGAACCTTGTTGGGTGAGGATGAAGTTGAAAAGATTGATTCCTTGGGTATTGATGAAGTCAAAGTGCGTACAGCGTTGACCTGTGATACTCGTTACGGCATCTGTGCGAAATGTTATGGTCGTGACTTAGGTCGCGGTAAGCTGATTAGTATTGGTGAATCCGTGGGGGTGATCGCTGCACAATCTATCGGTGAGCCTGGTACTCAATTGACCATGCGTACCTTCCACATTGGCGGTGCGGTATCTCGTGCGGCATCTGTTAGCCAAATTGAAAGCAAATCCAATGGCACGTTGAATTTTACTTCCACGATGCGTTATGTGACGAACTCTCGTGGCGAGCAAGTGGTGATTTCACGTAATGGCGAAGTGGTGGTTGTAGATGACAATGGTCGCGAGCGTGAGCGTCATAAAGTGCCGTATGGCGCGACATTGACAGTGACTGATGGCAAGGCTGTAAAAGCAGGCCAAACCCTCGCAACATGGGATCCACATACGCGTCCGATCATTACAGAATATGCAGGTCGCGTGAAGTTTGAAAACGTGGAAGAAGGCGTCACAGTTGCCAAGCAAGTAGACGAAGTGACAGGCTTGTCCTCTTTGGTGGTGATCGACCCTAAACAGCGTGCTGGTCAGTCTAAAGGTTTGCGTCCGCAAGTCAAACTGCTGGATGTTGCAGGTAACGAAGTCAAGATTGCTGGTAGCGATCTGCCTGTGAACGTAACCTTCCAGTTGGGTTGTATCATCACTGTGAAGGATGGTCAGGAGGTTGGTGTGGGTGAAGTGCTGGCACGTATCCCGCAAGAGTCCTCTAAAACTCGCGATATTACCGGCGGTCTGCCGCGTGTGGCTGAATTGTTTGAAGCGCGTTCGCCAAAAGATGCCGGTATGCTGGCTGAGGTGACAGGTACTGTTTCTTTTGGTAAGGATACCAAAGGTAAGCAGCGTCTGGTAATTACTGATCTGGATGGCGTTGCGCATGAGTTCCTGATTGCCAAAGACAAGCACGTGACAGCCCACGATGGTCAGGTAGTTACTAAAGGTGAAGTGATTGTAGATGGTCCAGCTGATCCGCAAGACATTCTTCGCCTGCAAGGTCGCGAAGCATTGGCACGCTATGTAATTGATGAAGTGCAGGACGTCTATCGTTTGCAAGGCGTGAAGATTAACGACAAACACATTGAAGTTATCGTACGCCAAATGTTGCGTCGTGTTCGCATTACGGATGCAGGCGATACAAGCTTCATTCAAGGTGAGCAGGTAGAACGTGCTGATGTATTGAACGAAAATGAGCAAGTGATTGCGCAAGACAAACGACCAGCAGCTTTTGAATATGTGCTGCTGGGTATTACTAAAGCATCCTTGTCTACAGACTCCTTCATTTCAGCGGCGTCTTTCCAAGAAACAACACGGGTTCTGACCGAGGCGGCTATCTTAGGCAAGCGCGACGATTTGCGTGGTCTGAAAGAGAACGTGATCGTAGGCCGCTTGATTCCTGCGGGTACAGGCTTGGCTTATCACGAGACGCGCAAACGTGGAGGTATCGTGGCTGCGCCGGAAGCGTCAGTAGATGAAGCGCTTGCACAGCAAGTGGCAGAGGAGTTTGCACAATCCACAATGCCAGAAGCAACTGTCGGTGCTGAAGTTGGTGCAGATAGTGGTTTCGATGCCGATAATGCTGCGGAGTAACAGCTAAAAAGCAACACTTTCATGTCAGAAGAGCTTAAGTGTTACAAACTAATTCTTGACATGAAAGTGGCTGCTGAATAAAATGCCAAGTTTTCTAAAATGGCCAAGCTATCAGTAACTTGGCAAACGCATCTTTGGATGCGTTTTAGTTCGATTTTATAAAGGTGTAAGGTAATGCCAACCATTAACCAGTTAGTTCGCAAACCACGCGTCAAAGTGGTAACAAAAAGCAAGGTGCCAGCACTGGAATCTTGTCCACAAAAACGCGGCGTATGTACTCGTGTATACACAACAACGCCTAAAAAGCCAAACTCTGCGTTGCGTAAAGTGGCCAAAGTACGTTTAACCAACGGCTACGAAGTAATTAGCTACATCGGTGGTGAAGGTCATAACCTGCAAGAGCACAGCGTGGTATTGATTCGTGGTGGTCGTGTAAAAGACTTGCCGGGTGTGCGTTATCACATGGTCCGTGGTAGCTTAGACACCGCTGGTGTGAAAGATCGTAAGCAGTCACGTTCCAAATATGGTGCTAAACGCCCTAAAGAAGCTAAAGCTTAATATTTTTACTGATTTTTTAACGGCGGCTGAAATGCCTTGCTAATGTAGTTGCTAGCAAAATTAATTTGAAAGAAGAGTTATGCCAAGACGTAGAGAAGTTCCTAAGCGCAACATTTTGCCTGATCCTAAATTCGGTAGCACCGAGTTATCAAAATTTGTAAATGTATTAATGACAGGCGGTAAGAAATCTGTGGCTGAGCGTATTGTATATGGCGCTTTTGATCAGGTGTCTGCAAAAAGCGGTAAAGATCCGCTAGAAGTGTTTACGCTTGCATTGAATAATTTGCGTCCTTTGGTTGAAGTTAAAAGCCGCCGAGTGGGTGGTGCTAACTACCAGGTGCCGGTTGAAGTGCGCCCAAGCCGTCGTAGTGCTTTGGCAATGCGTTGGCTGCGTGATGCAGCTCGTAAGCGTGGCGAAAAATCCATGGGTCTGCGTTTGGCGGCTGAAATGGTTGAGGCTTCTGAAGGTCGCGGCGCAGCAATGAAGAAACGTGAGGAAGTGCATCGCATGGCAGAGGCTAACAAAGCCTTCTCTCATTTCCGCTTTTAATTTAGCGGAAACGTAGTACTCGCTCTTTAATAATTTGATATTGAATTGATAAGCAAAGGTATTTATCGTGGCTCGTAAAACCCCTATTGAACGCTATCGTAACATTGGTATTTCTGCGCACATTGACGCAGGTAAAACTACTACCACTGAGCGTATACTTTACTACACTGGTGTAAACCATAAAATTGGTGAGGTGCATGATGGTGCGGCCACCATGGACTGGATGGAGCAAGAGCAGGAGCGTGGTATTACCATCACTTCTGCGGCGACAACCTGTTTCTGGAAAGGTATGGACATGTCCTATCCGGAGCATCGATTCAATATCATTGACACCCCAGGGCACGTAGACTTCACAATTGAAGTCGAGCGCTCCATGCGTGTGCTGGATGGTGCATGTATGGTGTACTGTGCGGTGGGTGGTGTGCAGCCTCAGTCTGAGACTGTGTGGCGTCAAGCCAACAAATACAAAGTTCCTCGTCTGGCCTTTGTGAACAAAATGGACCGTTCTGGTGCCGATTTCTTCAAAGTGGTTGATCAAATGAAAGTTCGCCTGAAGGCGAACCCTGTGCCTATCGTGATTCCTATTGGACGCGAAGATACTTTCACAGGCGTTGTTGATCTGATGAAAATGAAATCTATTATCTGGGATGAGGCTTCTCAAGGTATGAAATTCACTTATGGTGATATCCCTGCCGATTTGGTGGATACAGCCAATAAGTGGCGTGAATCCATGGTGGAAGCTGCTGCAGAGGCGAGTGAAGACTTGATGAACAAGTACCTTGAGAATGGCGATCTGGAAGAAAAAGACATTATTCAAGGTTTGCGTGCTCGTACCATCGCGGGTGAGATTCAGCCAATGTTGTGCGGTTCAGCGTTCAAGAACAAAGGTGTACAACGTATGCTGGACGCGGTAGTGCAGTTCTTGCCTTCTCCAGTGGATATTCCAGACGTTAAAGGCGAAAATGAAGATGGCTCTGCCGCCTCCCGTAAGGCTGATGACAAAGAAGGCTTCTCTGCTCTGGCATTTAAACTGATGACCGATCCGTTCGTGGGTCAGTTGACCTTTATCAGAGTTTACTCTGGCGTATTGAACAAAGGTGATACCGTTCTGAACTCTGTTAAGGGTAAAAAAGAGCGTATCGGCCGTATCGTGCAGATGCACGCAAATAACCGTGAAGAGATCGATGAGGTTCTGGCGGGGGACATTGCTGCATGTATCGGTTTAAAAGAGGTGACGACTGGTGAGTCCTTGTGCTCCCCAGACAAGCCAATCATTCTGGAGCGCATGGTATTCCCTGAACCGGTGATTCATGTGGCTGTTGAGCCAAAAACTAAGGCTGACCAAGAGAAAATGGGCTTAGCCTTAGGCCGTTTGGCGCAAGAAGACCCATCTTTCCGCGTTCGTACTGATGAAGAATCCGGCCAGACAATTATCTCCGGTATGGGTGAGTTGCACTTGGAGATTCTGGTTGACCGTATGAAGCGTGAGTTCGGCGTTGAGGCTAACGTGGGTGCGCCGCAAGTGGCATACCGCGAGGCGATTCGTAAACCAGTTGAGATCGAGGGTAAATTCGTTAAGCAGTCTGGCGGTAAGGGTCAGTATGGCCACGTATGGCTCAAAATGGAGCCTAACGAAGCTGGTAAGGGTTATGAGTTTGTGGATGCGATCAAAGGTGGTACCGTTCCACGCGAATTCATCCCAGCGGTCGATAAGGGTCTGCGCGAAACTATCCCGGCAGGTATCTTGGCGGGGTTCCCTGTGGTTGATGTGAAAGTAACGTTGTTCGATGGTTCTTACCACGATGTGGACTCCAATGAGAACGCATTCAAGATGGCTGCGTCCATCGCGTTTAAAGATGGTATGCGTAAAGCTGATCCGGTCTTGTTGGAGCCAATGATGGCTGTAGAGGTTGAAACCCCGGAAGAGTATATGGGTGATGTGATGGGTGATTTGTCATCTCGTCGTGGCATCATTCAAGGCATGGAAGATATGGCTGGTGGCGGTAAGGCTATTCGCGCTGAAGTACCATTGTCTGAAATGTTTGGTTATTCCACTACAGTGCGTTCCTTATCGCAAGGCCGCGCTACATACAGCATGGAATTCAAACATTACTCTGAAGCACCGAAAAACGTGGCAGATGCCATCATGAACAAGAAGTAATTCACGATATATATATTGATTTGAGAGGACGCTAATATGGCAAAAGGTAAATTTGAACGTACCAAACCGCACGTAAACGTAGGTACGATTG
>ENA-UPTA01003430-UPTA01003430.1-activated-sludge-metagenome-genome-assembly--contig:-NODE-3430-length-15592-cov-6.759477_pt1 | contig 15592 bp, 11 predicted proteins | sample MGYA00238184_ERZ773361 | MGnify/ENA primary metagenome ERZ773361 (study PRJEB29100, sample SAMN05720205) | activated sludge metagenome | isolation source: anaerobic digester from wastewater...
ACATATACATTGTTTCGTAATGCATTTCCATAAACCGGGGTTCTCCGGCAAGGGAGTGTGTGAAAATAACAGGTGCAACACATACATGTTACGATTCACCAAAAAATAATTTTAAGAGGAGATAAGTACTATGAAAAAGTTATCAGTTTTTCTTGTGGGAGCTGTTTTTTTCGCAATGAGCTGCGGCGGCGGCACCCAGTACCGCGATGCTTCAAAAGATGAAGGGTCCAGAGAGTTCGGTCCCCGCGAAGTGAAAACAACAGTTGGAAAGATGGTCGGCTCCATGTATGACTTTCTCAAGACAGACCCGAAATTTCAAAAAGGTACATACATCATGGTTCAGAAATTCCGGAACAGAACATCTGAGCACATTGATACAAGCATGATAACCAATGAAATCAGCACAAACCTTATCAAGAAAAGGATACGCTTCCTTGACAGCTCCCTGGATCAGGATACGATGGCTGAAATGGAAAAGGGCATGACCGGCATCATAGACCCGGACAGCGCCATCCCTGCAGGACACATGAAATCCCCGAACCTCTGGCTCACCGGTGATATACGTGACAATGTACGGCTTGTTGGAAGCGAGCGGGTTCAATACCTTGTTGTTACCCTTAAGCTCCTTGAAGCAAAATCACGAATAACAGTATGGCAGGAGCAGCAGGAATTCCTCAAGGCGTCACGTGCGACGAGGGTTTCTTTCTAATCAAATAATCAGTTCAGGAGTCATGCATGAAAAGAAGATTTATAGTTCCCTTTGCGGCACTGGCTGTTTTTTTTATTACCGCCTGCTCCAGTGACTACAATTCACTGATAAGGGAATCGGAGAACAGGTTCAACAAAGGGGAGTTTCTGGAAGCTGCCAGAACACTGCTCCCTCAGGTTAATACTGCTGACAAAAATCAGCTTCTCTTCATGATGGAAGCGGGGTTGATGCTTCATGCCGGCGGTGAATATGAGAAGAGCACAACGGTGTTGACCGGAGCGGCGAAACTCGTAGAGGAGATGCCGATTCGTGTTACCCAGCAGGCCGCCGCGCTTCTGCTTAATGAGCGCTCAACTAACTACCGTGGTGAAGACCACGAGAGGGTCCTTGTTCACATGTATCTGGGACTGAACCGGCTGATGATGAAGGATGGAGAAGGCGCACGGGTGGATTTCAAAAAGACAAATGATTATCTCCGTGAGCTTGTCCAGAAAGGTGGCCGGGCCTACAAGCAGAACATTATGGCGAAGTATCTCACGGGAATAGCATTTGAAATCACTGCCGATGCCGACAATGACGAAAGTGACCGTGAATTTGCCTATATAGAATACAAGCAGATCCAGAGTCTGAGCAGAAACCTTCCAATGGTCTATTTCGACCTGCAGCGGGTTGCCCGTGCGATGAATGACGCGGAGGATTTCCGCCAGTGGGTGGGAATTTCCGGCACGAATCATTTGCGGAACATCCCCAAGGGGGGAGGAGAATTTGTACTGGTTTTCCAGTCCGGCCAGGGCGCGGTAAAGGTTTCACGGGGACCGCTGATGTCTGACCGGACCATGGCAAACGGTATACGTGTGGCGATGAACGGACTTCGCGGACAGCAGGCACTTGCGGCTTCCGCAATCATGATATCGCTGAACAAGGCGGAAAATCCCATTCCGAAGTTTCAGAAGCGGGGCAGCAGGGTTCAGTACTGTGAAATTATTGTCAATGACCAGAAATACGGCAGGTCCTTTATGCTCGAAAACATTGAGGACACAGCGGTTAAGAACCTCGAGGAGGATTATACCCGGATTGTGGGCCAGGCTGCGGCAGGTATTGTAACGAAGGTTGCCGTTGCCGTTGTTGCGGGTATTGCGACAAGAAAAGCCATGGAGCAGAATCAGCGTCTTGGTCCCTGGGCAGGTCTTGCGGGGGCTCTGGTTGGCGCCGGAACCGGTGCGGCGCTTATTTCGCAGATTAAGCCTGACCTGCGGTGCTGGCATTCCCTTCCGGCGAACCTGCAGATGGGACGAATGTATCTGCCTCCGGGAGAACACCTTTTGACAATTAATTTGATTGACAGATCAGGCGGTGTGGTCAATACGGTAGAACGTAAGGTTACGATTGAGTCAGGAAAGAGGAATTTTTTCAATCTGCGTACCCTGTTCTAATGTAATGGCTGCTGATTCTCATGGGTCAGCAGATTGTATGCGGAAATTGTCGTGAGCATGATTTCTGCAGAAAAGCTGAGTTTTTGAGAATAGTATATACCGGCAATGATTAATAAACAAGACAACGATGCGGGAGAGGGTGTTATCTCTCCCGCAGTTTCTCCCTACGAGGTTTTTGATGAATTGTCATTTCCGGTGTGTGTTGTCGGAACGGACGGGGAGATTTTAGATAAAAACCGCAGTTTCAGAGAGCTTTTTGAATCTGAAAACAGTTCCGTCCGGCTTGACCTTGAGCATCCCTTTTTCCCTGAATACCGTCGCAGAATTGCTGTTTCATACCTCAGATCACTTCGCGGTCAGGACAGGCAGTGCTTTGCGGTATTGAGGACGACATCCGGAGAACGCCTCCCTGTTGAAATATATTTATTTCCCATGAAAAAAGGGGAATCAGTTGCGTCAATTCTCGTGTTCCTTAAAATTGTTGATAACCGAATCCTTTCATTTGACAAATCCACGTCAGTAATGATTGAAGAATGTACAGGAAACAACCTCCCAATTTATGAATTCTCGCCGTTCCCCATTGTGAGATTAAACCGTGAAGGGGAAATTGTCTACGCATCACCTTCTCTTGAAAGTCTTACAGGATATGGAGTGCAGGAGCTTCAGAAAAAACAGAAACTGCTGTTCAAAATGGTTTCCCACTACAGCTTTGAAAAAATAAAACGCGCAATCCTGTATATACTCCATGGACGGGTTACCTTCAAGCGGATTGGTGAAATTAAGCTCACGACAAAAAATGATGAAGAGAAGTGGGCTAATTTAACGATTTACCCCATTATCGAGCAGAAAGAAGTTGTCGCAGTGGAGCTGATCGTTGAGGACATTACCAAAGTGAAGCGTCTTGAAAACAAGATCAGTCTCCTCAGTAGAATCCAGTTGATCGGTGATATTACCAAGGGTCTCCTCCACTCATTCAATAACATTATCAACATTATCATGAGCCGGTCGCAGATGCTGCTTCAGATTACCGAAAAGGATGCTGTTCTTGACGGACTCCGGGTCATTGAAAGAACCGCAGGCGAAGGTGTCAAGCAGGTGCGCCGCATTGAGGATTTTATCGGTGAAGGCGAGCGCCTCCAGGAAAACGAACAGGAAAATCTTATCCACATCCTTGAAGATGCCATTGAGTTCGCGAAAATTCAGTTTAAAGTCGAGGAAAAGGAGAAGCGCCGGTTTATCGGAATTGAAAAAAAATATTATTCCCGGATTGTGGTGAATACCAATATCCGCCTCCTTCGTGAACTTCTTGTGGCAATAATTTTCCGTGTGGCGAATGTGATCACCAGGGATGGTGTGCTGAGCATCGTATTCAAGGATAACGGCGCTCCGGCCCTTAAGGTCACTGTTCAGAAGACTGAAACCGGCGAGGAGGCGGTGAGAAAAGAAGGTTTTTACAATGACATTGATTTGCGCCGAATTGCAGAAAAAATCAATATGAAGATCATTGAGGAGGAATCTGCAAAGGAATACTCTATTCAGACTGTCATACCCCCTTCAATGATTGTTGACAAGGACGAGATTGAAGCTTCAGACAATACCATTAAAGTCCGGGACCTTGATGTAATGATTGTGGAAGACGAAAAAGAACTTCAGGACATTTTGAATGAGCTTTTCAATAAAATGGGGAACCGGGTTGTGGTTTTTGCAAACGGGGAAGATGCCCTTGCGGAGTTTAAGGAAAAGCAGTATGATATTCTTATCACCGATTATCAGATTCAGGGCATTACCGGTCTTGAACTTTCAGCCCGGATAAAGGAGATAAATGAAAACACCCTCACCGTATTACTCTCCGGATGGATGCTGAACGACCTGAAGGCATATAAAAATGTTGTGGACGTGTACTACCCCAAACCATTCAAGCTGGATGATCTCATTACCGGCATATCTAAACTTATGACGGCAAAAAAGAAAAACGGTGAGCAGCGTTAATGCTGCCAGCTTCCTTCAAAGACTTCTACCGCCGGCCCCGTAAGATACACATGGTTGTCTGACTCATTCCATTCTATTTCCAGGTCCCCTCCCCGGAGGTGTACCGTCGTTTTCCGTCCTGCCCGCTTGTTCAGGACACCCGCCACCGTTACCGCTGAAGCGCCGGTGCCGCAGGCCATTGTTTCACCTGCACCTCTCTCCCAGGTGCGCTGTTTCACTTCATGTTCATTTATTATTTCCACGAATTCCACGTTAATTCGTTTCGGGAAAAGCGGCGAATTTTCAATCATGGGGCCGTATTTTTCCACAGGGAAGGAGTCGACGTCCTCAACATAGATTATGGCGTGGGGATTTCCCATTGATACTGCGGTAATATTGAATTTTACTCCGTCAATCTGGAGCGGCTCGTCAATGACCATTCCGGGGTCCCCTTCCATTGGTATACGATCCCGCAGGAGGATCGGTTCTCCCAGATCAACAGTTACGTTCGCAACTTTATTGTGTTTTGTGTATATATTTATGTATTTCACTCCCGCAAGAGTTTCCACGGTGATTTTTTTCTTTTTTGTAATGCCATGGTCAAAGACATACTTGGCGAAACATCGTATCCCGTTTCCGCACATCTCCGCTTCGCTTCCGTCAGCGTTAAATATCCGCATCCTGAAGTCCGCATTATTTGAATTCATGATAAGTATGATTCCGTCGGAGCCCACGCCAAAATGCCGGTCGCTCATCGAAACGGCGAGTTTCTCGTGATTGGTTATTTTTTTTCGGCGGGCATCAATATACAGATAGTCATTCCCGATTCCATGCATTTTCGTGAATTTTATCATAACGTCCTCTTGAAATGTGAATATGGTGCCTTCAGTATTTACCATTCTTCTGTATCGTCAACAAAATAATAATTGTTATCCATGTCCGGTAATGAATTTTTTCTATTATTGCCGGAGCAGGAGATGGTCTGGCTAATACATTTCCCGGCTGGTATGGAGGTAAAAATTGATTGCAATTCCTGTTAAATTATACTACATGATGATGCATGGAACTCGGTGTATTCGATGTGAAACGGGAGGCGGTATGCATCTGAAAGTGGTGAATTTATTTCTCGTTCCTGCATTTATTTACGGTACCCTGTTATTCTGTTCATCGGGAGGACAGGTTGACCGGCAGCGGGATTCCGGCTCCGTCATATCGGACGAACGGGAGGAATCTGCGCCATCAGCTTCCGGCATTGAAAGGGGGGCGGACAAATCAAAAATTACCCCGAAAGACAGTATCAATATACGGCGGGACGGAATAAAGGGAAAAGATACCAGTATTAGCGAGACGGGTTCAGGTAAACCGGAATCTTTTACAGGCGAGCGTATTGAAAAGCGGCGGAAAGGCGCATCGGGGCTTAAGGCGGGATTTGCTGATGACAACCGGCAGTTCAATTATTTTGTTGAGTTTCTGGAGAAATACGGTGACCGCGCCAGAAATTATCCCATTGATATAGGGGAGAGAATTATTCTGCGGGTCCAGGACATGAAAAAACTCCCCCTTCCCAATGCAGATGTGAATATTTACGGTGATGGTTCACTGCTGTTTTCAGGAAAGACCTATTCCGATGGGTCCTTCCCGTTTTATCCTTCCCAGTATTCTCCGTCCATTAATGAATATAAAGCATCCATACGGTATAAGCAGCTCCGGAAGGATATTGAGATCACAAGGAAGGGGCATCGGGAAATTGTTGCGGGAATGAACGGCAGCAGGTCTATTCTCGCCAGAATACCTCTTGATATTGTATTTATTTTTGATACCACCGGGAGCATGGGAGAGGAGATCGAGCGCCTGAAGCGCACCATTGAACTTATTCATCTGAACCTTTCAACCATGCCATCGCGTCCCAAGGTGCGGTTCGGACTGGTGCTGTACAAGGACCGCCTTGATGAATATGTGACACAGGTGGTGCCTCTCACCGGCAGTCTCCGGGAGTTTCAGGAGGCCCTGGCACGCGTGGAAGCGTCAGGAGGAGGGGATTATCCTGAAGACCTGCAATCGGCCCTGAAGGACGCGATGCAGACCATCCGGTGGAACCGGGATGGTATACGTATGGCGTTCATTATTACCGATGCGTCGCCGCACCTTGATTACGGACAGGAGTATACCTACCGGGAAGCGGTGAAGGATGCACGGAAAAAGGGTATTAAAATATTTTCTGTGGGCTCCGGTGGTCTTACCATAGACGGCGAGTATGTGCTTCGTCAGATATCACAGTACACTCTGGGAAAATACATATTTCTGACGTATGGAGAACAGGGAGAGTCCGAGGGGGGCCAGGAGGGAAGCGTTAGCCACCATACCGGCTCGAATTACCAGACCGATAAGCTTGAAGTCATTATTATGCGGTTTGCCCGGGATGAGCTGAAGAATATCAGCGGGAAGGACACCGCCATAGATGATGAACATTTTACTGCGGTGAAAATCGGATCGGAGAAGCGTGAGGAGACCCTGTACAAGCTTTTCAACCGCGCAGTGGACCAGCTTGTTGACTATTCGTCAATCAAGGTTCCCGAGGGAACTCCGGCAGGTGTGCTTCCCATTTCGGCATCGGATGTTTCGATGAAAATCAGCTCTGAGTATTTTACCGAACAGCTGGTCATGTCGCTGAGTAAAAACAGCAGGTTCAGGCTTGTGGAGCGGAAAGGACTCCAGGCGGTGATGAAGGAGCTTGAGCTCACTATGACTGGTCTGGTGGATGAAAATAATGCGGCGAAAGTGGGCAAACTTATCGGGGCGAAAATGCTGATCAGCGGGAAGCTGTACAAAAAAAGCGGGAAATATGAACTGTTCCTGAAGCTTCTCCGTGTGGAAACCGCAGAGGTGCTGTCAATGACAAAGGCGCGGATCGATCCTGATCTCGGACTGTCGCCACAGTAAATGCCTCCGGGGGCAGTACCGGTGAAAAATATGATTGACGGAACGACGTGTCGGCAACAACATTTTTTATTGATCAACCCATGATGATAAGGAGAACAACATTGCATACATCGAAATATATCAACCGCCGGGCGCTGTTCATTACCATGCTTCTGGTATTTGTATTCGGATGCAGCAGTAAAAGCAGCGGATTAAACAAGTACGATATCAAACCCCTGGTGAATGCGTTTCTCCGGGCCCACTCAAACTTCGGTGAATTTGACAATAAGGTTTCCGGGCGGACCCTTGATAATATTATTTATCAGCTCGATCCCGCGAAGTATTATTTTTACCAGAAGGACATTGACGGATTTCTGGCCCATAAAGATAAAATTGATGATTATGTTGAAGATGGCAATTTCGATTTTCTTTTTGAAATTTTCAAGGTGTACCGCACCCGATTTGAAGAGAGCAGGGCAATTGTGAAAGCTCAGGTGGCAAAGGACATAGATTTTTCGAAGGATGAAACAATCAACCTTGACAGGGAAAAAGTGACCTATGCGAAAAACAGTGCTGAGATGGCGGAACGGTGGAGAAAAAAAATTAAACTGGAACTTCTCAACTATCTTTCAGCGAGAAAAAATATCGGCGAGGCGAAGGAAAAACTGCTGAAACGGTACCGGCTTCTTGACCGGCGGATTATGGAAATTGATAAAGACCGTATGTATTCCATGTTCCTTAATTCATTCTCAACCGCCCTTGATCCCCATTCAAATTATCTGACCAGGGAAGATCATGAGGATTTCATGATCCAGACAAATCTGAAGCTGGAAGGAATCGGCGTCATGCTGCGGTCAGAGGACGGTTTTGTGCTTGTGGAGCAGGTTATTCCCGGCGGGGCCGCGGATAAGCTTCCGGAAAATTTTCAGCTTAAACCGAATGATAAAATAATAGCTGTTGCGCAGAGTGATGACGAACCGGTGGAAGTAATCGACATGGACCTCCGGGATGTGGTGAAGATGATCCGCGGGAAAAAAGGCACGGAAGTCCGGCTGACCATACTGCGCGATGTCGCCAATAAAAAGCAGGACCGTATCGTGGTTCCCATTAGCCGGGAGGTCATAAAACTGGAGGAACAGGCGGCACGTTCTGAACTGTTGACCGTTGCGCGGAACAACAGAAAAACAAAGGTCGGTTATCTGAAGCTCCCTTCATTCTATCTCGATTTTGACGCAGCGGCGCGGTTTGATCCGGATACCCGTAGTTCCTACCGTGATGTCAAAACGGAACTGGTCAAGCTCAAGAAACAGGGAATGGAGGCACTCGTTATTGATCTTCGCGGGAATCCCGGCGGCGCCCTTGAAGAGGCAATCAATATTGCGGGATTATTCATCAAGAGCGGTCCTATCCTTCAGATTAAAGGGACCGACAGGTGGGGCAACCGTGACACGGTAACCGTGATACGTGACAAGGATTCCGGGGAATTGTGGGAGGGGCCGATTGTTGTCCTGATTGACAAGTTCAGCGCCAGCGCATCAGAAATTCTGGCCGGAGCAATAAAGGATTACAACAGGGGGTTGATACTGGGGCCCTCCTCCTCATTTGGTAAAGGCACGGTGCAGAGCTATGCCAAGCTGATGGAAGGCCGGAAGGGTGCGATGAAAATCACCACGGGCGTGTTCTATCAGCCCGCAGGCGAGTCAAACCATCTTTTTGGTATCCGGCCACATGTCCTTGTTCCCGACATGAGTGTTATATGGGACATCGGAGAAGCGAAACTGCGTTACCCGCTGAAATGGGAGAAAATAAAGAGCGCGAAATTCACGGCTTACCGGCAGTTTGTAAACAGAAGAACTGTCGATATACTGCAGCGGCAATCGCGGACACGGATCAGTTCAAGTGAACAATATCGTAATCTTGTAGCGAAAATTGAGAAGCTGAAAGCGCAGCTTGGTGACAAAGTTGTGAGTCTGCGGGACGAGTCAAAAAAGGAAGACACGGAGATGAAGGAGATGGAAAAGAATATGCGGGCTTCACGGAAAAAAACCGCCGATCTTGAAAATGATCTCTTTCTGAATGAGGCAATAAATGTGACTGCGGATTATGTACAGCTTATCGGTGCAGGAAAAATAAAAACCAGCAGCGGACCCCATAGGGGAGTAAAATAGCGGTTAAAAAATCCCTTCGGTTTCCCGGAGGGATTTTTTTGTGCCAGTAACGGGTGCATCCCTGGCGGAGCAGTAATTTTTTCTGGTAACGATACCGATTTTATCCAATTACTTTGAGGTACTGCGTGATTTTGGTCATGATTTCTTCCAGCATTCTGCGGTCGGCAATTTCCATTTCGGTGTTCTTCTTCCCGACATCATGACGTACAATGGCATCCCTGTTTTCGATCATTGCAAGTGCGTTATTATAATTTGGAAGAGAAAGCGATTCAGCAAGAATGATGTCTCCCGTGTGAAACATTTTAATTCCGGTTTTCCGTATATTCAGAATCAGGTCTTTTTTGTTCACACGTGATTTACTCTCATGCAGAACTGTATAAAGCACTACATAATATGATTCCAGGTAGTCCCGGATAATCTTGGAGAAAAACGGGAGAATGACAGTGCCCCGCTCGGTGAGGGTTACAGAGGCGCCCGTTCTTTCGATAAGGGCTTCTGATATCAGATAATCATACAGTATCCTGTCCTGTTCCTCCTCTTTCGTGGCTTCCGGATAGATGAACTCATGGGAGAACATCTCCTTGATCTGTGAAAATTCATTTTTTACATTTTCCAGCGAAAGCTCGGTTTTGCCGTTCAGCAGCAGCAGTGCTGAGGCATAAAATGCCACCGGCACATAATAATGGATTATGCTGTTTTTGTAAAAAATAATGCGGGAGCGGTTTTCTTCCTTCAATACAAAGAAGTCTTCCGTTACCTCAGTTCCCGGTTCTTCGAGGTCCAGCTTCTCGAGAATTTTATCATCAAGAAATGCCGTCAGGACAGAATCGACGATGTTGTCCATGTTGGATTTCCGCTGGAGAGAGTCAGACATCCTGACGTTCATGAAAGTGAGGTAATCATACAGAATATTCATGTGTTCGAGAAGAAGGGCTTTCTGAAAGCCCTTAATAGCGAGAAGAAGTATTGTCGTTGATGTCAGGGAGAATGGGGTGACCATTGTAACTTCATTGATCTTCCGGATGATAGCGGTTGATACTGCTTCCGGCAGTTGCGATTTCTCAACACCCTGATCTTCAATTTCTTTAAGGGTAAAGGGAGTGTTAAAAGAAATGTACACTTTCCCGTATTTTCTGTTCAGGAGTTTCCTGCTTTCCATAACAGAGCGGAAAGATTCCTTTTCTTTTTCCTTGCCTTTCAGCTCTTTCGAATAGGAGGATTCCTCCAGTATCCTGTCATAGTTGATGGATATCGGGACAAATACCAGGTCCTTGTTGTATCCTTCATGGATCGCATCAATGAGATAATTCAGGAACCCGTATTTGGGGAGTACCGGCTTTCCTGTCCGCGACCTTCCTCCTTCAATAAAAAACTCAATGGGATATCCCTCATACACGAGAGTCTTCACGTATTGTTTGAACACTTCAGGGTACAGATCAAGTCCCTTGAAAGAACGCCGCAGAAAAAACGCCCCGGAATTTCTGAAGATGAAACCCAGGGGGAAAAATGAAAGGTTCACACCTGCGGCGATGTGAGGCGGAATCAGCTTGTTTTTGAAAAAGAGATGGGACATTATCATGTAATCCATGTGGCTTTTGTGGCACGGGGTTATGACAAGAGGGCCTTTCTGCGAGGCTTCACGCACCATCTTCATGGATTCGGGATCATAGCTGATACCGTCATAGATTTTCCGCATAATATATTCAAGAAATGAACTGAATACAATTATCATCGATATATGGAAATTAGCGGAAATTTCCTTGTAATACTTGTACGCCTTTTTCTTCAGCTTTTTTTCGGAAATATTTTTTTCTTTATTAAGCCGGTCAATTTCGTTCAACACGTTTTTATGATAGAGAACTTTTTCCATCATTGCCTGCCTGGTTTTGATAACAGGTCCCAGTACGCTTCGCTTCTCATAATGATATGTCTCAAGAAGCTTGTTACGGAGCATAATGGCGATATGACGGGATTCGTCAGTGCCAGAAGTTGCGATTTCTTCCTTCAGATTGATGGGAGGAGCTATCCTGACGTATGAAGGGGTTGCGGTTCTTTTTGTCGCGAGCCAACCGGAAATAAATCCCCTGTTCCCGGTTGTTTCTGAATTGAGGAAACTGTTCGCCCGTTCAGGATTCATGCTCCAGAAAATTATCTGCGGGAAAAGATATATCGGCTGTTCTGTTTTTTTCTGAATATCGATCAGGAAAACCAGGGAGTCATGTTTTGTTTCCATGTACCGTTTGAGAAAATATCGTTTTGATAGAAGTGAAACGAGTATGCTTTCTTTTTCCCGCAGAAGCATTTCAATAAAATCAGTATCGACCCCCCCCGCTGCTTTTTCCTTTGTAAAAAGGTTGGAAATCGGATTGGTAATTCGTCTGAAAATATAATTAAGAGACTGTAGAAGAAACGGATTGTATTCAAGGGCAAACTTGGGGGTATTAAAATTATACCGCTTCAGTAGAATATACAGGAGCAGCAGTGAAAGATTTGATGTGTGGAATGACGCGAATACAATACTCTCCGCTGAATATTTTTTCAGCGTTTCGAGGCTTTCGTTGTCAAAGGTGATTTTTCTGAATAGAAATTTTACCAGTTTTTCGAGGAGAGGATTGATCTTCTCGAAAACCAGTCCGTTGAAAAGCTGTGTCGAATCATCCAGTTCATTGGTGTTCATATCATCACTTCCCTTATAGATAATGTGCAGGAAAATCTTTATTTTTGTTTTTCGTCGATTCCGAAAAAATCATTTAATCCAACGATATTGAGCAGTTCCAGAATACTCTCAGAGGGATTCAGAAGTTTCAGGGTTATACCGGCGTCAAAGAGGCTGTCCTTGATCTTTATCAACGCTCCAAGATCCGAACTGTTAAAATAGCTCTTTTCGTGAAGGTCAATAAGTGTTGTATCCATGGAACATGTATTAAGTTTCTGTATGTTGGTTACAAATTTTGTTACATCGATATCCCCGAGGGGTTCATTGTCATCATTTATCTGAACCACAAGGGTTTTATTTTTATAAGTGTATGGGTATATCATAGGTTTTTTACCTTTAAATAATTATTTTTATTGATTTTTAATGACTATCATATCAATAGTAGCGCGTTTCCATGCATAAAGGCGATGATCATGCATCCGTTTACATGCTGAAGCCCATGATGCTGTGCAACAGGAATTAACATAAACAAGATGAATAATTCACGCAAGTAATTTTTATTTGAGAATTCCCTGAAGGGTTCCGATTATGTACAGTGGAGCCTGTTATAAAAAACGGTATCCTTTAAAAAATTAGTTGAAATTATTCATCTCAAATGTTGCAATACCAGATGTATCTGCGGTATTTGAGCACGGTGTTTTTTTTTATTGTTTTCTTACATATAATATTACCTTTCTTTTGTGTTTATTTAAAATATTTTGTAGAAATTTTGTATAAAAACGCACATAATAGCAGAATATCTCAATAATAAAGTAATAACTATTCTGAATTATTGCAAACGATGTGCGGAATAAGCTTTAGCGGAGTAAGTGAAATAATTCTATTTTACAGACGGGATGTAGCGCAGCCAGGTAGCGCGCTTCGTTCGGGACGAAGAAGCCGGGAGTTCGAATCTCCCCATCCCGAATTGAAATTTGTGTAAGGGTTTTCCATGGCAAAAAATAATGGATTAGTAATCCATAACCAGTCATACCCTTCAATTAAAGATACACGGAAGATGATAATTGAGGAGGTTGTTGGAAAGATCCACTCCAATGACATATCGCTTGATTTAACGAAGGATGAACTGTATCTTGTAATTGATGAAGCACTTACCAATGCTATGGAGCATGGTAATTCATGGGACCCTTCGAAGCAGATTTCGGTTCTTATAACATTACATGCCGGCACCCTTGATATACGCATAACTGATGAGGGGCGGGGATTCACCAAAGACGTTATGGAGCAGACCCTTGAAGCGGTAAGGAATTTGAAGCCGCGCGGGAGGGGGATTTTTATCATTAAACAATTTTGCAATCCCAGCTGGAATGAAAAGGGTAATCAAATAGACCTTCATTTCACACTGCAGAAATAAGGTCAGGTGTGTTCTTCCGGGCTGCGATAATGCAGGAACCTCCCATGCCGCAAAAATCTGAATTAGCGCACTGAATCAGTCACTAACCCAATGAAAAACCGATATCATTTAATTCTCCTCATGACAGTATATATCTTCTTCTCGTTTCATGTTGCGGGAAAATTCGGTGTATCCTTTACTGCCGGGACAAATTATGCCTGTGCCGGCATCACCACAGCAGTGCAGGATGTATCAAAAACAATGAGGGATATCCGGACAACGACGGAAGGGGTGACCCGTTTTTTCACCTCGGTTTCACGGGTGGTCAGTCTTATTACCTCATGTGCCGGATGGAGGGTATTTGCACTTTTATTCGGGGTGATATTGATCTCTTCAGTCCTGACATTTATCGGGATTCCCCGGGGAGGGCTCTCATTTATTGTGTCCCTTGCTCTTGCCGATTGGATATGGGTGCTCTGGGAGAAAAGTATCACCCCTGATGCGCCTGTCAACTACGCCGCAGTGCTGAAGGCGAATGCGGTGCTGCTTCTGCCCTTCATTGCGGTGATGCTGCTGAAAAAAAACCTCGCACCTTTAGGAAGAAAGATCGGCGCCGGCATAACCGCGGTATTCAGGCTTCCCTTTATGAGAAAAAAGATCGTATCGAAGGAATCATTATTAAAGGATATTCAGAAATACAATGATGCCTCAGGAGTTCTGCAGCAGCGTCTTCTGCAGGACATGGCATATTCAGGTGGTGACAGTGTTGTGCTGTCCGGGAAAACGGTTGAAAGCATTGATGAGGTTGCGGGGATACTCCGTGAAATGCACAGTACCGTATTACCATCAGGCAGGGATAGGATCAACAAAAATGGCAGGAAAGCGTCAGAGTAGCAGCGGAAGTTGCAGGCGTGTATCCTCCCTTATATATTAACGTGTGGCGGCTTTAAACTATGGAAGCACATTTTTCAATCAGGAATGATATTGCTATTTTCCATGTCACCGGACAGTTCGGGTATGGAGACGAAAAGCGTCTCGTGGACATTGGGATTAAAGTAATTGACAGCGGTGCCAGAATACTGGCCGTCGATACTACGAAGCTGGATTATGTGAACTCACTCGGTGTCGCGGCCCTGTTCAGCATGGTACGTTTTGCGGATGATAATAACTGCGAGTTTGTTATATACGGAATGAACCGGAATGTGGAAATGGTTCTCCAGAAAGTCTTCGAGAAGGACTACGTGCCGCTGCTCACCGAGGAAGCTTTTACCAGTAAATATCTTTCATAGCGGGTGTTTTCTGTGAAAGGCGGACAGTCCGGGATTTAGTATGTGCCAGGAGGGTTATTCATGCTGAAGCTGAAAAAAAACGCATTTAATCCGCGAAAAGGTCCCGTCGTGCTTGTAATCATGGACGGCTGCGGACTTGGTCCTGAGAATGAAGGAAATGCGCTGTACCTGGCACGGACTCCCCTCCTCGATTCTCTCATGAAGGAATTCCGTCATACATCCCTCAAGGCGCACGGCACTGCCGTCGGGCTTCCCGATGACGGCGACATGGGCAATTCTGAAGTGGGGCACAATGCCCTCGGCGCAGGAAGAATCTTTGACCAGGGCGCCAAACTTGTTGGGAAGGCAATCGAGAGCGGCGCTATTTTTTCAACGGATATCTGGAAGTCCCTTATGGAAAAACCGTCCCGGGAGGGAACGGCGCTTCATTTTATCGGGCTCCTTTCAGACGGCAATGTCCATTCCCATATCGACCACCTCTTTAAACTCATTGAACAGGCTTCCCGGGATTCAGTAAACAATGTATGTGTCCACATTCTTCTTGATGGAAGGGACGTCCCCGAAACGTCCGCGCTTATCTACGTGAACAGCCTTGAGGAGTACCTGGCTTCATTCCGGGAGAAGGGATTCAATTACAGAATTGCCTCCGGGGGAGGCCGTATGGTGACCACGATGGATCGTTATCAGGCTGATTGGGACATTGTGAAGCGGGGCTGGGAGGCACATGTCCTTGGGAAAGCACGGCCCTTCGGCTCTGCGGCGGAGGCGATAGAAACCTTCAGGAAAGAGGATGCGGAAATCACCGACCAGTACCTCCCTTCGTTTACTATTGTCGATAAGGACGGTCCCGTTGGTCCCGTCACAGACGGTGATTCCGTGGTGTTCTTCAACTTCCGCGGTGATCGTGCCATTGAAATCTCCCGCGCCTTTGACGATGCGGAGTTCGATAAATTTGACCGGGAGCGGATGCCTGATATCATGTATGCGGGGATGATGGAGTACGACGGCGACCTGAAAATTCCCCGGAACTATCTGGTGTTTCCTCCCTCAATTGACA
>ENA-UPTA01003444-UPTA01003444.1-activated-sludge-metagenome-genome-assembly--contig:-NODE-3444-length-15567-cov-8.910327_pt1 | contig 15567 bp, 12 predicted proteins | sample MGYA00238184_ERZ773361 | MGnify/ENA primary metagenome ERZ773361 (study PRJEB29100, sample SAMN05720205) | activated sludge metagenome | isolation source: anaerobic digester from wastewater...
ACTACGCCAGCAAGGCAAAGTTGTTCGATGTGTCGCTGCAACTGGCGGTGCTGGGACCTGTCGAGTCGACCGCGACGGACGATGCCACCTCCAAAGGGACGGCCGAAAGCGGCGACAAACCGGGCAAGCCACCCAAGGACAAATAAGAAGGCGCGGTTAACCGATCACGGGCGTGCGTTGCCACGCGCGCATGGCGCATGCCGGTGTCGCCATCAAAACCGGTCGTGACCGGCCACCACGGCGCGCAGACACAGGTCATCGCCGACGGGCCGAACCTCGCGCCACTCCAGCGTCACCGCTTCGCTCAGCTGCGTGAACGGGCCCATCGCCGCGATGCCGGCCCCCTCGCCCAACAGTTTCGGCGCCTGGTAGAGCAGCAACTCGTCGACCAGGCCCTCGCGCAGCAGCGACCCATTCAGTTTGTGCCCCGCCTCGACATGCACTTCGTTGACTTCACGGCGGGCCAGATCCTTCAACATGGCCGCCAGGTCCACCTTGCCCTGCGGATTGGCCAGGGTGACGACTTCGGCGCCCAGCCCTTGCAGTGCCTGCCGGCGCGCTTGATCGTCCACCGCGGCATAAACATGGATGGGCCGCTGCGCCGCCGACCACAAGCGTGCTGAGGGCGGCAATTCGAGACGACTGTCGACCACGACAAGCGCAGGCTGGCGCGCGACCTGCGGCAAGCGCACGTTCAACAGCGGGTCGTCCTCCAGCACCGTGCCGATGCCGGTCAGCACCGCATCGGCACGCGCGCGCCATCGATGGCCATCCTCGCGCGCAGCGGCAGAGGTGATCCACTGACTCACACCATTGGGCAGCGCCGTGCGCCCATCCAGCGAACTCGCCGCCTTCATGCGAACCCAGGGCGTGCCGCGCACCATGCGGCTGAAGAACCCCAAATTGAGCGCTCTCGCGGCTTCGGCGCCTGGGCCCACATCGACCACGACGCCGGCGGCGCGCAACCTGGCAAATCCCTGCCCGGCGACCCGGGGGTTGGGGTCTTCGAGCGCTGCGACGACCCGCGCCACCCCTGCGGCAATCAAGGCATCGCAGCAGGGCCCGGTGCGTCCGTGGTGGGCGCACGGCTCCAGGGTGACATAAGCGGTCGCGCCATGCGTCGTATGGCCGCGCCGGGCAGCATCGCGCAGCGCCATCACTTCGGCATGCGGCTGGCCCACCGGCTGGGTGTGTCCCTCGCCAATCAAGGACCCATCCGCGCCGACCAGCACGCAGCCCACGGCCGGGTTGGGCGGACAGATCAGCCGCGCCTCTTCAGCCAGCGCCAAGGCGCGGGTCATGAGTTCCGTGTCGGCCAAATGGGGCGTCATGCCATTCAAGTCATCTGAAAGCAAAAAAGCCTGCTACTGTAAACGTAGCAGGCTTCGCTTGTCTGTGGCGGAGAAGGAGGGATTCGAACCCTCGATACGGTAAACCGTATACCGGATTTCGAGTCCGGCGCATTCGACCACTCTGCCACCTCTCCTAGGTTCGTGTGGAACCGCAAATTATATCAGCGGTCAGGCCGTCAGAATTTCCTTGCCGTCCACGTAGGGCTGAAGTGCCTTGGGGATGGTGATCGAGCCGTCGGCGTTCTGATGGTTTTCCAGCACGGCCACCAGCGCGCGCCCGACCGCCAGCCCGCTGCCGTTGAGCGTGTGCACCAGTTCATTTTTGCCCGCCGCCGTCTTGAAGCGGGCCTGCATGCGGCGCGACTGGAAGGCCTCGCAATTGCTCACCGACGAAATCTCGCGGTAGGTGTTCTGCGCCGGCACCCACACTTCCAGGTCGTAAGTCTTGGTCGCGCCGAACCCCATGTCGCCAGTGCACAGCAGCACCACGCGATACGGCAACTCAAGCTTCTGCAGCACGGCTTCGGCATGGCCCACCATCTCCTCCAGCGCCTCATAGCTCTTGTCGGGGTGGGTGATCTGCACCATCTCGACCTTGTCGAACTGGTGCTGGCGAATCATGCCGCGCGTGTCGCGCCCCGCGCTGCCGGCTTCTGAGCGAAAGCACGGGGTGTGCGCGGTCAGCTTGACGGGCAATTCGGCCTCGGCCAGTATTTCACCGCGCACCAGGTTGGTCAGCGACACTTCGGACGTGGGGATCAGGTACAGCGGGTCGCCTTCGCCTTCCTGGCCGCCCTTCTTGGCGGCAAACAGGTCGGCTTCGAACTTGGGCAACTGCCCCGTGCCGCGCAGCGTATCGGCGTTGACGATGTAGGGCGTGTAGCACTCGGTATAGCCGTGCTGACGGGTCTGCAGGTCCAGCATGAACTGCGCCAGCGCACGGTGCAGCCGTGCCACTGGCCCGCGCATGAAGGAAAAACGCGTGCCGGCCAGTTTGACACCCGCCTCGAAATCCAGGCCCAGCGGCTCGCCCAACTCCACGTGGTCGCGGACGGGAAAGTCGAACGCGCGCGGCGCCAGTCCATGCGGCGCCCAGCGGCGCATCTCCTGGTTGGCGTGCTCGTCAGCGCCGACCGGCACGCTATCGTGCGGCAGGTTGGGCACCGCCAGCAGCAGCGCCTGCATCTCGGCCTGCAGCGCGTCCAGCCGGGTGGCAGAAGCATCGAGCTCGTCCTTGATGCTGGCGACCTGCGCCATCAGGTCGTCCGCCGACTCGCCCTTGGCCTTGCGCTGGCCGATCTGCTTGCTGGCTGAGTTGCGCTGCGCCTGCAGTTCTTCGGTGCGGGTCTGCAATTGCTTGCGCTCGGATTCAAGCGCCTGGAACGCCGCTACGTCGAGAAATGGCTGCGGATTCTTGCGGGTTTGCAGGCGCGCGACAACGCCATCGAGATCTTTGCGGAGCAGGAGCGGATCAAGCATGCACCGATTGTAGGCGGCGCCAGCCGCACGGCCACCGGCCCGCCAATGATTGAAAATTAGGGCGCCAGCGCTTGCCTCATGAGCGCCCGAAGCTATAAAAACAATAGCTTCGTTGCTTCAACGCAAGTGCGCCAGCCTGTCCTCGGCCGCCCCGTCCAGCTTCAATCCCTTGGGCAGGGGAAATTTCACCGTTTCCTCGATACCGTCGAGCGTGCGCACCGACATGGCGCCCAGCGCGCGCAAGCGCTCGATCACCTGGCGCACCAGCACGTCGGGCGCCGAAGCGCCCGCCGTCAGGCCGATGCGCGACTTGCCGTGCAGCCATTCGGGCTGGATCTCGTCGGCCCCGTCCACCATGTGGGCGTCCACCCCCAGCTTGCGCGCCACTTCGCGCAGGCGGTTGCTGTTGCTGCTGGTCGGGCTGCCGACGACGATGACCACGTCCACCCCGCGCGACAGCAGCTTGACGGCGTCCTGCCGGTTCTGCGTGGCGTAGCAGATGTCTTGCTGCTTCGGCTCGCGGATGGCCGGAAAGCGCGCCCGCACGGCGGCGGTGATTTCGGCCGCGTCGTCCACGCTCAGCGTGGTCTGCGTCACCACGGCCAGCTTGTCGGTCTGCAGCGGCTGGATGCGGGCCACGTCAGCCACGTCTTCCACCAGATGGATGCCGCTGTCGAGCTGGCCCATGGTGCCCTCGACCTCGGGGTGGCCCTTGTGGCCAATCATGACGAATTCGTAGCCTTCGCGGTGCAGCTTGGCCACTTCGACGTGCACCTTGCTGACCAGCGGGCAGGTGGCGTCGAACACGCGAAAGCCGCGCCGTTCGGCCTCGCGCTCGACCGACTTGGGCACCCCGTGGGCGCTGAACACCAGCGTGGCGCCCGGCGGCACGTCGGCCAGGTCCTCGATGAAGATCGCGCCCTTGGCCTTGAGGTCGTTCACCACGTAGGTGTTGTGCACGATTTCGTGCCGCACATAGATCGGCGCGCCAAATTTGGTCAGCGCGCGCTCGACGATCTCGATGGCGCGGTCGACACCGGCGCAGAAGCCGCGCGGTTCGGCCAGCAGGATCTCGCTCATCACAGCACTCCGATGATCTCGACCTCGAAGGTCACGGGCTGGCCGGCCAGCGGGTGGTTGAAGTCGAGCTTCAGCGCCCCGTCTTCGCGCAAGGCTTGCACCACGGCGGCAAACTGCCCCTGGCCGTCGGGCGTGGGCAGGTGAATGACTTCGCCGACGTCATACCGCTCCTGCGGATCGCCCATGCTGTCCAGTTCCTTGCGTGCCAGCCACTGCACCATGTCGGGGTTGCGCTCGCCGAAGGCGACGCCGGACGGCAGATCGAACGTGGCGTGCGCGCCCTCGGCCAGGCCGACCAGGCGCTCTTCGACCGCCGGCGACAACTCGCCCGCGCCCAGCGACAGCGTGGCCGGCTGGCCGCCAAAGGTGTTGACGATGTCGCCCTGCGGTCCGGCTAGGCGGTAGTGCAGGGTCAGAAAAGAATCGGGTTGGACGTGGGCCATGGTGTTCGTTCGAATAGCGGATTCTAGGAAACCCGCTATGGCCCCGCCGACCGGGGGGCATGGGCGCGCCACGCGGGCGCGGCGCGGCCCCACATGTCCGGCGTACTCGTTCCGTCGCGGAAACGGCACGTCCCGCCGATCCCCCCATTCATGCGACGTGACGGCGCGGCCGGGATAATCGGCACAACGATTGTAGAAAGCCCGTTGCGTGAACCTGAAAGCCCTGCCGCCCGACGCCCGCCCGCGCGAGAAGCTGCTGGCGCGCGGCGCGGGTGCGCTCAGCGATGCCGAGCTGCTGGCGCTGTTGCTGCGCACCGGCACGGCCGGTCGCGGCGTGCTGCAGATGGCGCAGGAAGTGCTGGACGCGTTTGGTGGCCTGGCCGGCCTGCTGCACGCCGGTGCGGACGACCTCAAGCGCATCAAGGGCCTGGGCGGCAGCGCCAAGCGCGCCGAGCTGGTGGCCGTGCTGGAGCTGGCGCGCCGCGCGCTGGCCGAGCAGCTGCGGGAACGCGCGGTGTTCGATTCGTCCGCCGCGGTGAAGGATTACCTGCAGCTGCAGCTGGCCGCGCGCCCGCATGAAGTGTTCGCCGTGCTGTTTCTGGACGCGCAGCACCGCATGATCGCGCTGGAAGAGCTCTTTCGCGGCACGCTGACGCAGACCAGCGTGTACCCGCGCGAGGTGGCGCTGCGTGCGCTGCACCACCACGCCGCCGCCGTGGTGCTGGCGCACAACCACCCGAGCGGCGGCGTGCAGCCCAGCCGCGCCGACGAAGCGCTGACGCAGAGCCTGAAGTCGGCGCTGGCGCTGATCGACGTGCGGGTGATCGACCACGTCATCGTCGCGCCCGGCCAGGCGCTGTCGATGGCGGAAAAGGGCTTGGTATGACCTGCGACCCTGATTGGACATGAAGGCCAAGTCTTTCCAGGAGCTGAAGGCCATCCGCGCGCGGTTGGCCGAGGCCGAGGCGCGCGCCGCCCAGCAAGCCGCGGCCCGCGCCGCCGCCGCGAAGAAGGCACAGGCCGACCAGAACCTGTTCGCCCGCGCCATCGGCGCCACGCAACCGCTGCGCGCACATGGCCGCGTGGTGCATGCGCCCTCGCCCACGCCGCCCGAGCCGCGCCAGCGCGCGCTGGACGAACGTGCCGTACTGCGCGAAGCCATCTCCGACGAGTTCGACGCCAGCACATTGCTGGAGGTGGACGAACACCTGAGCTTCCGCCGCCCCGGCATCGGCCCCGATGTGGCGGCACGGCTGCGGCGCGGCCACTGGGCGGTGCAGGGCCAGATCGACCTGCACGGCCTGCGCACCGACGAGGCGCGCGAAGCACTCGGCGCCTTTCTACGCGACGCGCAGCGCGCCGGCCTGCGCTGCGTGCGCGTGGTGCATGGCAAGGGCCTGGGCTCGCCCGGCCGGGCGCCGGTGCTCAAGGCCAAGGTGCACGGCTGGCTGGTGCAAAAGCAGGAAGTGCTTGCCTTCGTGCAGGCCAAGCCGCTGGAAGGCGGCGCGGGCGCGCTGCTCGTGTTGCTGGCCGGCGCGGGCGCGCGGTCCTGATACCCATTGGCGTTCGGATGTTCAGAAGCCGTTCGCAGTGAGCCATTCGACGCGCTCATGACAGGCTTGTCGAAGTGCATGCGCTGTCTGCGGCTTCGACAGGCTCAGCCCGAGCGGTGCTTATCGTCTTGCACGCAAATTTCGCATGAGGCCTTCGGCGCCGTCGCTGTCAGCCGCCTGCACTGGCAGGCGTGGCGCGCCCCATCAGCGCGCCGGCTGGGCCTCGCGCGACGCCTGCACCGCTCGCCAGGCCAGCAGGGCCAGCGCCAGCATCGCCGGCGCAGCCAGCGCGGCAAAGGCCACGCGATAGCTGCCCGACGCGCTGGCCAGTGCGCCGAACGCGGGCGAGCCGCACACCACGCCCATGAAGGTGAACATCAGCGTGCCGCCCGTCGCCGTGCTGGCCTGCCCCGGCGGCGCCTGGCGCGCCACCGTGGCCAGGTACACGCCGTTCCACCCGATGGCCGATGCGCCCAGCAGCGCCACCACGGCCCAGATCAGCGCCGTCGGCCACGCCGGCTGCAGCCCCGCGGTGAGCACGCTGCCGACGATCATCAGCGTCGCCAGCAGTATCAGCGTGTTGCGCGGGCCCAGCCCCCGGTCGGCCACTGCGCCCCAGGCGATGCGACCCACCACGCCGGCCAGCTGCGACACCGACAGCGCCACGCCCGCGGCCAGCAGCGTCATGCCCAGCGACTCGTGCAGGTAGGTCACCATGTACGCCGTCACCGACACCTGCACCGCCGAAAACAGGAACGAACACGCCGCCAGCACCGCCAGCGAGCGATGTCCCAGCACCATGCCCACCGGCTTGAACAGCGCCGCCAGCGCCAACGGCTGATCGGGCTGGCGGTCGGCATCGAGCGGCGCACGCAATGGCTGCGACGCCACCGCGCACAGCAGGCAGGCAGCGGCGACGACCGCCAGCGCGCCCTGCCAGCCCACCCACAGCGACAAGCCCGGCACCAGCGCACCGGCCAGCATGCCGCCCGCGGGCACGCCGGTCTGCTTGACGGAAAACACCAGCGCCATGCGATGCGCCGGCGTGGTCAGCACCAGCAGGTGCGAGCTGGCGGGCGTGATCGGCCCGTAGCCGGCGCCAATGAACAGCGCACCCAGGGCCACCGCGGGCCACCACGGCAGCGCGCACAGCAGCAGCCCCACCGTGCAGCACAGCAGGCCGACCTGGCTGACGCGGATCGCGCCCCAGCGCCGCACCAGCGTGCCGCCCACCAGGCTCGACAGCATGGCCGCCAGGTAGCACAGCCCCACGTACACACCGACCAGCGCTGCCGGCACGCCCAGCCCGCGCGCCACCGTGGGCGCCATGGCAGGCAGCGTCAGCAAGGCCATCGACACCATGGCCTGGATCGCCGTGGTGATGCCCAGGCTCCACCAGCCGCTGGGCGCGCCGGGCGCCGGCCCGGGCGGTGAGGTCATGAAAGGCCCCGACGCGAAGCCAGCAACTCAGCCACCCCGGTTCCTCATCCAGTCGGCGGTCTGGAAGAAGCTGCGGTTCAGCCTCTCGCGCAGCGCCGGGTCCACGCCGGCTTCGTGCATCGCCTGGTCCATGCAGGCCAGCCATTCGTCGCGCTCCTGGATGCCGATGGAAAACGGCAGGTGGCGCATGCGCAGACGCGGGTGGCCGAAGCGCTCGACGTAGTGATCGGGCCCACCCAGCCAGCCGCACAGAAACCAGAACAGCTTCTGCCGCGCGTCGTCCAGCGTGCTGCCGTGCGTGCCACGCACGGCAGCGTAGCCCGGCTCCAGATCCATCAGGTCATAAAAACGTTCGACCAGCGCGCGCACGGCCGGTTCGCCGCCCAGGCGCTCGAACGGTGTGACGGACTCGGTTTCTTGATTCAATTCGGGCTCCTGCCCTTGTTCAAAGCCAGTTTGTAGCTACATAATTAGTAGCATTCAGCGCCGCGTGCGCCATCGCGGATTCTAGGGACAAGCGGGCGATGGCGCTGAGGCGCGCGCCGCGCGCAGCACTTAATCCTGCAACGAATGGACCTCAGCGCCCGGCGCCGCCTGGGCTGCCCGCACCGCTGCGTCGGCCGCGGCATCGGCCTGGGCGGCGGCATGCGTCTGCTCGTCGGCCGACCACTGGGCGTAGGCCGGCGGCGCGTCGGCCGCCGTATCCGCTTCCCCCGCGTCGCCGGACGGCGCGGGCTCGAACTGCAGCTTGAGCGGATCGCCGTAGTCGCGCCGCAGATTCACCGAACTGCCTTCACCGACCGTGGCCCAATGGCGCTTCAGCCAGCGCCGCGCGCTGTCCTGGCCCAGGGTGAACAGCTTTTCCACCGTGGCGGGGCGCGGCGACAGCTTGCTGGCCGCGGGCATGGCGGCCAGTTCGGCCCCGCCGTCGATGCGGTGCATGTGGATCGGCTTCAGGCCTTCGCTGACCAGCCCGCGCGCCAGGCCGTCGTTGATGAGCGCGATGGTGCGCATCTGGGCGATCAGGCTGGCGTTGAAGGTCAGGTCGTTCACGCGGTCGGTGATCTGCGCGTCGCTGGTGGGCGGATCAGACCGCCGCAGCGGGTTGATCTGCACCAGCAGAATGTCGCTGGTTTCGCCCAGTTCGACCAGCGGCCCCAGCGCCGGGTTGGCCGAATAGCCGCCGTCCCAATACGGCTTGCCGTTGATGACGGGCGCCTGAAACAGCTGCGGCAGGCAGCACGATGCCATCACCGCCTGCGCGGTCAGGCGCTTGCCCGAGAAGATTTCAGCCCGGCCGGTCGCCACGTCGGTGGCGGCCACGAACACGCGCGGCGCCTTCAGCCGCGCCAGCCGGTCGAAGTCGATCTCGCGCTCCAGCAGCGCGCGCAGCGGGTTGTGGTCGAGTGGGTTGGTCTGGTAGGGCGACAGGCGGGTCAGCGCACCGGGCAGCACACCCGCCATCAGCCGGTTCAGCCGCGCCGCGCCTTCGCCCAGGGCGCCCATGTCCATCACCTTCTTCCACAGGTGCGCCAGGCTGGCGCGGGCGCCTTCCGCCGGGTCCTGCCCCTGGTCCTGCGCCAGCGCCCAGCCGTGAGCCAGCGCCACGGCATTCACGGCGCCGGCGCTGGTGCCGCTGATGCCGGCCAGGCCCACGCGGCCGTCCAGCAGCAGCGCGTCCAGCACGCCCCAGGTGAACGCGCCGTGCGCGCCGCCGCCTTGCAGGGCCAGGTGAAGGGTCTTGGGTGTATCCACACGATCTGTCATGCCTTCAGTGAACCATGAACGGACGACAAGTTCGCGGCCGGCCCGCGTCAACGGCGTGTTGGCCTACAGAGAGCAAACTCTAATTTCGGCGGCCTGCGACAGGTTATAGGTGCGCCGTGCGGCAGCCTGCGCGCCCTACGCACGACATTGATAAAAATGCGTGGCAACGCTGACTTGGCAACGCTATGAAGCTACTATTTGAATAGCACCTATGCGTGATGGAACACGCGCAACCCGCTATTCCGACGCGCGCCGCAAGGTTTCCACCACCGGGCGGCGCAGCACTTCGCGCAGCCCCCACCAGCCCGCGGCCAGCGCCAGCGTGGCGCCGACGACGCTGCCCATCAACAACACCCAGGGCGAAGCGGTCCAGCTGAAGTCGAACACGTAGCGCGCCATGGCCCAACCGACGCCGATGGCCACCGCGCTGGCCAAAAAGCCGGCCAGCAGCCCGACGCCGGCCAGTTCGGCCCGCTGCACGTTGCCCAGCAGGCGTTGGCCCGCGCCCAGGGCCCGCATGATGGCGAATTCGCGCGCGCGTTCTTCGCGGGTGGCGCTGACGGCGGCAAACAGCACGATCAGCCCTGACGCCAGCGTGAAGCCGAACAGGAATTCCACCGCGCGCACCACCTGGTTCAGCACGCGCTGCACCTGCGCGATGGTGCTGCTCATGTCGACGTTGGTGATATTGGGAAAGCGCCGCACCAGCGCGTTGTCGAAGCCGGCCGCGCCATCGCCGGGCCGGCCCAGGCTGGCGGGCACGCTCTCGGGTGCGCGGTAGGCGGCGATGTAGGTGACGGGCATCTCCGGCATCTCGGCCAGCGGAAACATGACGAAGAAGTTGACGTGCATCGAGGCCCAGTCCACCTTGCGCAGTGAGGTGATGCGCGCCTGCGCTTGCATGCCGGCCACGTCGAAGGTCATCGTGTCGCCCAGCTTCAGGCCCAGCGTCTTGGCCAAGCCTTCCTCGACGCTGACCGCGCCCGCCTCGCCTGACTGCCAGCGGCCGGCGGCGATGTCGTTGTGCGGCGGCTTGTCGGCGGCGTGCGACAGGTTGAATTCGCGGTCCACCAGGCGCTGCGCGCGTTCGTCGGTGAAGTCGGACGGCTCCACCGCGCGCCCATTGATGGCGATCAGCCGCCCACGGAACATCGGGTACCAGTCGAGGCGGGTGACCCCGGCCTCCTTCAGCGCTGCCCGGAAGGCATCGCCCTGGTCCGGCATCACGTTGATGACGAAGCGGTTCGGTGCGTCGGCCGGCGTGGCCTGGCGCCAGCTGTCGATGAGGTCGGTGCGCAGCAGCACCAGCAGGATGAGCGCGAGCAGGCCCACCGCCAGACTGCTGATCTGCACCACCGCGTAGGCCGGCCGCGCCGAAATCTGCCGCGTGGCCAGCACCATCCAGCGCGGCGCCGTCTGCTCGTTGACGGCGCCGCGCAGCAGCCGCACGACCCCCCACGACAGCAGCGCGAAGACCGCCACCGCGCCCGCAAAGCCGCCGACCGCGATCGCCCCCAGTTTGAGGTCGGAGCTGACGGCCAGCAGCAGCGCCGCAAAGCCCGCCACGCCCAGCGCCAGCACCGCCAGCGACGCCGGCTTGAGCGCGCCCACGTCGCGCCGCATCACGCGCAGCGGCGGCACCTGCGCCAGCTGCAGCACCGGCGGCAGCCCGAAGGCGACCAGCAGCGTCAGCCCGATGCCCAAGCCGAACACCACCGGCCACGCGCTGGGCGCGGGCAGCGTCGATTCGACCAGCCCCGCCAGCATGACCACAAACACATGGTGCAAGGCGTAGCCGATCAGCACCCCGGCCGCGCTGGCGGCCGCGCCCACCAGCAGGAATTCGACCGTGTAGGCGCCGGCGATGCGGCGCTGCGGCAGGCCCAGCACGCGCAGCATGGCCGATGCGTCCAGGTGGCGCGCCGCAAAGCCGCGCGCCGCCAGCGCCACCGCCACCGCCGCCAGCAGCGCCGCCAGCAGCGCCACCAGGTTGAGGAACTTGCCGGCGCGGTCGAGCGTGCGCGTCATCTCGGGCCGGCCGCTGTCCAGCGATTCCAGCCGCACGCCATGCACGCCGGGCTTCTTGAGCTCGGCGTCGGCCCAGGCGACGTACTGCCGCACGGCCGCGTCGTCGCCCGCCACCGCCAGGCGGTAGGTGATGCGGCTGGCCGGCTGCACCAGCCCGGTCTGCGCCAGGTCGGCGGCATGCAGCATCACGCGCGGGGCGAAGGTCATGAAGCCCGAGCCGCGGTCCGGCTCCTGTGCGATCAGTTGGGCGATGCGAAAGGCTGTGTCGCCCAGCAGCAGCGTATCGCCCGGCTTCACGCCCAGCGCCTCCAACAGCGCCGGATCGACCCACACCGTGCCGCGCTGGGGGATGTCGCTGGTTGGCACGCCATCGCGGTCCTGCGCGTCGCGGGCCAGGCGCAACTGGCCGCGCAGGGGGTAGCCCGCGTCCACGGCCTTGAGCGCCACCAGCCGCGTGGCGCCGCCCTGCGCATCGGGCGCGCGGCCCATGGTCGGAAAACTGAGCGTCAAGGCCTGCTGCAGCTTCAGCGCGCGGGCCTGCTCGGTCCACGCGGCGGCGGGCGGGTTGTCGCTGACCACCACCACATCGCCACCCAGCAGTTGCCGCGCATCGCGCTGCAGGCCGCCCTGCAGCCGGTCGGAGAAAAAACCCACGCTGGTCAGCGCGGCGACCGCCAGCGTGACGGCCACCATCAGCAGGCGCAACTCGCCCGAGCGCAGGTCGCGCCACAGGCTGCGCCAGCCCAGGGTCCATGAGGTGATGGGGTTCATCGTGATGTCGTGCGCCCCCGCAGGGTGCGGTAGAAAAGAAAGCGCACGCCGGCGCCGGGCCATGACGGCGCGCGTTCGGTGCGGCGGATGCACGCGTCCCTCATGGCTGGCCGGATCGACATTCGTAGCTGGCGGCGCGCGCGGCGTCGCCGCCCACGTAATGCGGGTAGGCCGGGTAGCGGCACATCGGGCGCTCGGCCAGCCGCGCAAAGGCGGGCGCGGGGCCGTGCGCGGTCTGTACCAACGCATCGGCGGGCGCGCGGTCCTGCGTGACCCAGGCATCGAGCGGATCCAGCAGGTCGACCATCGTCGGCACCGGCGCACCGGTGGTGACGGAACGCGCGTTGCCGCTGTGCGTCGAGGCGGGCGACACGTACAGGCGCAGCGAACGCTCGACCGCCGCCGCGCCCAGTCGATCGGTAACGGCCTGCACGTAGGCCACGCCCATCTGCGGGCTTTGCGCACGGTCGGCGGCGTTTTCGCGCACGATGAGCTTGCCGCCGCGCGCAAAAAAGGCCGAGAGGTCGGGGTCGGTGGAATCCATCAGCGCCGAGGTCTGCCGCACTCGCGCGGCAAAGGCCTCGGGGCGGTAGCCGCGCACGTCGTAGGCGGGGTCGCGCGCGATGGCGTAGCGGATCCAGTTGCTGCCGTACAGCCACTGCGTGGCGGCGGTGGCGGGCGCCGGCGGCACCGTGGGCGCGGCGGTGCCGGTTACCCAGCGCACCAGGTTGAGCGCGCTGGGGCCGTCCAGGCTGTCTTCGTGTCCCCACCACCACGCCGGGTAGGTCGTCACGCCGTTGGCCAGCGCAAAGCTGAAGGTGTAAGGGCTGTGGATGGCGCCCAGCGTGGCCAGTTCGGTGTCCGACAGGCAGTGCGCACCGGCGTCGCTGCCGCCGGCGCAACGCAGCGCGGCCAGGTTCACGCGCTGCTGGCAGGCCAGGTAGTGGTTGACCACGCCGTCGGCCAGGCCGTCGAGCGCGTCGCAGGCCTCGGCCACGGCGCGCGCAATGCGGGGCGCCTTGCCGGCGTCGAGCCAGTCGCCGAACTGCGGCACCTGGTTGCGCACGAAGGCGTGGAACAGGCCCGTCCAGTGGATGACGGGCACCACGCTGACGATGCCGTCGTAGTCGCGCGGAAAGCGCTGCGCCATCGTCAGGCCCTCGCGCCCGCCTTCCGATCCGCCGAAGTAGTACACGCGCTGCGGCCCACGGCCATAGTGCGTGCGCGCCAGATGCACCGCCACGTCGCGCACCTTCTTGTACGACGCGAAGGCAAAGTTTTGCAGCATCTCGTCGTGAAGTGCAAACGCGCCCGGCTCGCTGGGCGGAAAGCTGGCCGACTGATGCCCCGAATCGGTGCCGAAGGTGAGGTAGCCGCGCGCGATGGGCAGCGCGTCGGTGGGCGCGGCATCGCGCAGCGGCGTCAGCCCCGTGATCAGCACGCCGTTGTAGCCACCGCCCCCGTATTGCAGGGCCTTGCCGTTCCAGGCCGTGGGCAGGTTGATCTGGAAGTGGATCGCCTGCGCCGCCGCATCGCGCGGGGCGATACGGCCCAGCACCTTGCAGAATGCGGGCACAGCCGCCGCACCCGCGCCGGATGGCGCTACGTTTTGTGCAGCATCCACGCGCGCATCGCCGCTGGGCAAGCCCATCTGCGCGGCGGGAATGACCAGGCCGTTCAGGCCGGCGCAATCGGTGCGCGCGGCCTCGGTCCGCGGCGCGGGAACGGTGCTGCAGCCCGCCAGTGCCACGAGGCCAGCGGTCAGTGCAAGGGATCGGATGAGCGTCATGTTTCAGGCCTTGTGCGGTGCGACGTCACGGCCATTGTGCCCGCGGCCGAATCGCCGTACAGGCCGCACCGGGTCGGCCCGTGCATTAAATTGGCAGCACCACCGACCCCACCCGCGAGGAGAACCATGCCGACCTACAGCACCCTGCTGATCGAACCCGACGCCGACAACCCGCGCGTGGCGCGCCTGCGGCTGAACCGGCCGGAGCGGCTGAACGCCATCAACAACGAGATGCCGCGCGAGATTCGCGCCGCGGTCGAATGGGCCGAGAGCCAGGCCGCCATCCACGTGATCGTGGTGGAAGGCGCGGGCAAGGGCTTCTGCGGCGGCTACGACCTGGCGGAGACGGCCCAGGAGCACATCGAGCACCCCTGCCAGCAGGAAAGCCAGCCCTGGGACCCGATGGTCGACTATGCCTTCATGAAGCGCAACACCGAGGACTTCATGAGCCTGTGGCGCTGCGCCAAACCGACCATCGCCAAGGTGCACGGCGCGGCCGTGGCGGGCGGCAGCGACATTGCGCTGTGTTGCGACCTGCTGGTGATGGCCGACGACGCGCGCATCGGCTACATGCCCACGCGCGTGTGGGGTTGCCCCACCACGGCCATGTGGACGCACCGGCTGGGCCCCACGCGCGCCAAGCAACTCATGTTCACAGGCGACATCATCAACGGCCGCACCGCCGCCGACTGGGGCCTGGCCAACCTGGCCGTGCCTGCGGATGAACTGGACGCCGCCACCCTGCGCCTGGCCACGCGCATTGCCAGCGTGCCCAGCGGCCACCTGCGCATGCACAAGCTGGTGGTGAATCAGATCATGCTGACCATGGGGCTGGAGCAGGCGCAGACGCTGGCCACCGTGTTCGATGGCATCACGCGCCACAACCCGGAAGGCCTGTGGTTCCGCCGCCATGCGCAGGCGCATGGCTTCAAGTCGGCCATCGAGTGGCGCGACAGCGGACGGCCGATTCCGGAAGGCGACGAGGCGCGGGCCTTGGTCCGCGCGATGGAGGGCAAGCCTTAGGCCGCCGGCTCGGCGCGCGCCGCGGCCAGCCCAGGCTGCCACAGCAGCCGCTCGGGCGCGCTGTAGCACAGAAAGCGGCGGTTCAGCGCCCGGCCGATGGCGCACAGGCCCAGGCGGCGCGCCACGTGCAGGCCCATCTGCGTGATGCCGCTGCGCGACACCACGATGGGCACGCCCATCTGGGCCGACTTGATGACCATCTCGCTCGTCAGGCGGCCCGTGGTGTAGAACAGCTTGTCGTCGCCCTGCTGCGTGTCGGCGTCCTGCAGCGCCATCCATCCAGCTATGGTATCAATAGCATTGTGGCGACCCACGTCCTCGACGAAGCGCAGCATGTGCTCGCCACGAAAGAGCGCGCAGCCGTGCACCGAGCCGGCCGACTTGTACGTGCTTTCCTGCAGGCGGATGGCGTTCAGCACGCCGTACAGCTGCGCCTGCGTGAGCGTGGCGTCGCCCAGCTGGATGCGGTCGACATCGGCCATCATGTCGCCGAACACGCTGCCCTGCCCGCAGCCGGTGGTCACCACGCGCTGGGCGGTGCGTTCTTCGATGTGCTCGATGCCGCGCCGCGTGCGCACGGCCGCCGCGCCGATGTCCCAGTCGACCGTGATGGAGTCGATTTCGTCGGCACCGCCAATCAGGCGCTGGTTCAGCAGGTAGCCCAGCACCAGCCATTCGGGGTGCGCGCCCAGCGTCATCAGCGTGACCAGTTCGCGCTTGTCCACGTACAGCGTGAGGGCGCGCTCGGCGGGAATCGACACCTGCTGGCGCTGGCCATGCTCATCCACCACCTCGACCTCGTCGGTCAGCGGTGCGCTGGCATGGGTCAGGCGCGGCAGGGC
>ENA-UPTA01003447-UPTA01003447.1-activated-sludge-metagenome-genome-assembly--contig:-NODE-3447-length-15566-cov-28.295532_pt1 | contig 15566 bp, 14 predicted proteins | sample MGYA00238184_ERZ773361 | MGnify/ENA primary metagenome ERZ773361 (study PRJEB29100, sample SAMN05720205) | activated sludge metagenome | isolation source: anaerobic digester from wastewater...
TAAACTGAAAATTATGGCCATTCATGAATCTAAGTACGCTTTGGTCGGATGAACCATATTATTTTCGATTTCTTCTTTACGTTGTCTGAATTCTTCAGCGGTATATGATCCGTCTTCTCTCATCTCAAAGATTCTGTTTCTTTTTTCTTTTAAAACGCACAATTGCTTTTCATACTTTTGAGCTTCATCTTTAAAACTCGAAGCTTTTTCATCCCATAGGTCTAAGACTGTGGCCTTGAAACATTCGAGAAATTCATTGTTAGGAGTGATTGACTTAAGATATTCAGCAAACTCTCTTTCTAATATTTTCTTACTAATAGATTTTCCGTAAGAGGAACAATTTTTGTTATAACAATGATAGTAAGAATATTTTTCATTTCTGCCCCGCGAACAACTTCCAGTTAAAGGACGACCGCAATGACCGCATAAAATGGTCCTGCGTAAAGGGAAATTTGGATTTCTTCTAATATGTTTAACATTAAGTCCTTTGTTGGATAGCAAGGTTTGTATTTTAAACATTTCTTCTTTTGTGATCATCGGCTTATGTAATCCTTGAATTTCTTCATTTGTCCACGGATTCACTAAAACTCCAGCATAGAATTTCAAATATCTATTGAAAATTTTACTTACAAATTGATAAGAAGTTTTCTCTTCTCTAGTTTTTGCCAAACCAAGTTTGTCAAAAATCGTTATCATTTCAGATTGTGAATATTTACCTGTAGAAAACAATTTAAGCCCTTTTTGGATTATTGGAAATAATTCTTCATTAGGTTTATCAGGCTCATTTTTCTTTCCCCCTTTTTTTCTTGTGTATTGACAATCATAACCAACAGGCGGTTTAAAAGGATAAATGCCCTGGTTAATTCTCATTGACATGCCGTCCACGCATCTTTGTTTCCTAACAGCATTGTCAAACTCGGCACTTCCGGCTAAAACAGTTTCGATGAATTTTTCTGCCGGATTATTGCCGATTGGTTCTGTTACCGAATGTAGTGTTATGCCATAATCTATGAGCATCTTCCGCACATAAAAATGATCTTCAGTATTTCTTGCGAAGCGATCCACCTTATAAACTACAAAAGCATCAATTTTGCCTTTATTCTTGCGGCAAAATTCAATAGCACGCAAAAAGACAGCACGCTCAGCTGTTTTTGCCGATGCGCCTTCTTCACGAAACAAACCGACAACCTTAATGCCTTTATTGTGGCAATAACCGCGGCAAAGCTCTTCTTGATTTTCCAATGATGTACCTTTTACTTGTTCATCACTGGATACTCTTACATAAATAATACCTTTCATGATTTTACCTTTCGAAACTTAAAGGGACAGTCTGGTCGCCCAATTTAGTTTCCCGAAGGTCGCTTCATTGGCAGACTGCCCCTTAAAGGTAACAAAGCGATAAAAAATCGGGAATGATGTTAAATTGGGCGACAATTGTATTATAAAACGGAATGAATTTTTGAGCAAAGGAGCCTGATAGAAAAGTACAGAAGGAATGAAAATGGGCCAACCCTATAAAGGATTAGCCCATGCTTTGGTTAATCAAACTTGAAATAGCCTTTATAGTCTTCCGCCATCTGAATTGAAAATGCTTTAATGAGAGACTTATCAATAATAAAGTGAATATATTTGAAATCTTTTATAAGCTCCATTTGTTCTTTTGAAATGTACGGAAGGTTAAAGTTGCAGACTGATTGAAGGCCATTTGTTTGAAATTTAGCGCACTTGAACATGTCAGTCGTAAAGAGCAAAATAGATTCTTTGTCTGTTGCTCGGTGATAACCCCATAGGTATTTCTCTGGATTGAAACTGTTGTGAAAGACAGCTTTTCCATCTTTCATCTTGATTCCGTAGTAAGCAATTTTAAGACCCGTTTCGTCTCTGACTGTAAAAGCGACTGATCCGGCCAGCATTGTCTTTCCCTTGGGTACTCCGATTTCGCCTAGCTTACAGGCTTCTTCGCTTAATTCTTTTGATTTGAGGAAATCGTTATAAACGAGTTCGTACTGCATCTTCAGTTCCTCAGTGAGCTTCTTGGCTTTACTCAAATGGGATTGGAGTAAAACTTCTTTGGCTTCGTCCCAGGTGATACCTTTCTTATTCATTACTAGAGAAATTATGTGTCCGCTTGACTTGCACTTCGGGCAGTAGTAAAGATTTTTTCTGTCGCCGTATTCTTTCATTACGGCTAAGTTGTTGCAGTCTTTATTAGGGCATGCAAATTTAGCATACGCCCCTTGGGACTCAAAATTGATACCGAGCAAAGATAACGCCTTCTCAGTATCGACGCTTTGTAGGGTTTCTTTGTAGTTCATAATGCCTCCTTTCATAAGGGACTTTTATTAGTGAAAAGACAAAAAACTAGGCTTCACAGGCTACATTAAGCCCACTACGCTTTTTAAACTATTAAGGAATTTCAATAAGATGCGATTTGTTAAGGATGGTTAAAAGTTTTCGTAATCAGTAGGTCGGCGGTTCGAATCCGCCCATCGGCTCCAGTAAAATCAAGGGTTTAGGTTATTTCATCTGATACATTGTCATTTTAAATGGATCTTTGTATTACGCCACCGACGGAATTTTTCGAGCGAAGCGGATAATCGCGATAAGCGATATTCCTGAAGATCCCTGCTTTGGCTTGTGCGACGGTGGCAATCAGCTCATCATCGATGTAAATACGGCCGTCGCCGATTACGATGGCCGCGCCGGAATCTTTCAGACGTGAATATCGCCGGATATCAATTTCATAACGAGCACATTTATTGTAAGGGCGGATCTGACCATTAAATAAAACCGCCGAGCAGCCAAGGGCGCGTCCCGCACCCAATGCGCCGCGCCAAATGCAATAAAAGCCAAGCAATTGCCAGATAGCATCCACACAAAGGCAGCCTGGTTGCACGGGGTCACCCGGCATATGACATTGAAAATACCAAGCATCCATGCGAATATCCTGTTCAGCAATTATTTTTCCCTGGTTACCTTTCTTCTCGATTGCGAGGATGCGATCAACCATCAAAAAGGGAGGCGCAGGAAGTCTTGCATCAAAATCCACCGGAGGCTCGGCAACCAGCGTTCCATAAACGAAACCCATAAGTTCTTCAAAGCTAAAATGGTTTTGTTCCATGAATTCTTGATATTTCATGGCTGTTTCTCGCTTTCATTCATTGTTTTTGATCTTCGAGAGATGCCATTTCCGCAAATAAAGGCATACGAAATGAATCTGCCGTCATGACTTAAGCTGAGGTCTATTTCAGATCTCATGCCGCCAATAGAAACGATGGGGGGCTGCAGCTCTGTTCCATTTTTGATTCTCCTGATCTTAATAACGTTTTGGCTTATGTGCAGAAAAGCGGCAAGTCTGCGGGCGAGGCGCTTTCTGGCCTGAGAAGATGAACCGTTATTTTGCCTATCCTTTTTACCCGATAGGATATTGACCCCCCAGATTGAAGAATCCAATGCTGCGAGAGAGTCAGATGCAACACAATGAACATAGGATAAATGGGGGAAAAGATAGACATATACCGCCTCTCTTTCCGGAATGATAACATAACCTTCATGAGGTTGATGATATGACCCCATGATGCTTCTCGGCAAAATATTGCTTTCAGACCCCAAAGAGGCAGGATGTTTCGCTGACGGTAATCTGATCCGGACAGACCAGCGACGGGGTATGAATGAATCTACATGATGAGATTTTTTTAAGACTTTATGCGCCGCTTCTTTACAGGCCCAAAAGGACCAAAGAGCCCTATCGGGATTCTGGGACAGATGAACAATTTCAATTTCCTCATCTGTGAGAGTTTTCTTCAGATAACGCAAATCTACGCTTTTCTTTTTGTTCCCCGAATCCTGTAAGTCCACAATATCGTTTCCGATGTACGGCAAAATACGTCTCCTCCATCTGCACAAGCTTTTCGATAACCTGGGCCGCATAGTCCCGTTGCGCGCGCAATCCTTCCTGAGCCGAAGGCGCCGGTCGAAAGACTTCGACCTCCGCATAAAACCGGTCCCCCCAGGCGGGAATGAGGCCGTACCGGCGCTGCTTATCGCCGCGCAGATACATACACATGATTTTGCAGTCCGGGACGTCCTGAATAAACCGCCCGACGCCGTAAGAAAAGTTTTCCTTGTCCACGCGGCCGGTGCGCGACCGGCCCCCTTCCGGGAAAATCATGATCGTTTGCCCATTTTGCAAAAGATACGCGCAACGTTCAAGAACCAGTTTCAGCTTCTCGCGGGAACCGCCGCGGTTGACCGGAATGCACTTGGACAGATAACACAAAACCGCCAGAAAGAGATTGCTTTGAAAATTGTTTCGCTCCGGCAGATTCCAGGGCAGCCTTTTATAACGCGTAAAGTGGCTGCCGAAACTGAAGGCGGCATAGCTCAGAAGGAAGGAGTCAATCATCGTTAAATGATTGGCGCAGATCAGCCACGGTCCCCGATGCGCGGCAAACTCCGCCGCGCACCGACGGCGGAGTTCACTCAGCTTCCTGATCCGGTAATGCAGGGCATGTGCAACCAGAAAGTAAAACGGCGCGACAATCACAATGGCCAGACGCCCTAAAAAAGTTTGCAGATTCAGCAAAAATCTGGATCGTGCATCCATAATGCTTACGCGAGTTTCAGTTTAATGATATTGACTGCGTCACCGATCGTGCGGATTTTGTCCGCTTCGTCGTCGTCAACACTGATGCCGAAAACGTCCTCGCACTTGATAATCACATCCACCAAACGCGCCGAGTTGACTTTCAAATCGTTCAGAATATGCGTATCGAGCGTCGCCTTGTCCAGAAGCGTCACATTCTTCGTGTAGGCTTTTAAAATGTTCACCATTTCCTCAAAAATTTTTTTATCTTCCATTGTTCTCAACTCCTTTACCATGATTATTTTTCTTCCCATTTCTTGAAAATGATACAGCTATTGACATCTCCGAAACCGAAACCGGCCTTGGCCGCATATTTCAGCCCGGGAAATTCCAGGCAGGTCCGCGGAATTTTCGCCGCGTAGGGCGCGATGTCCGGATGCACGTCCTCGCTGTTGATCGAGGGGTGCACAAACCCTCGATAAACCTGGAGCACGGCCGCCACGCTTTCAATGGCCCCGGCGGCGCCTAGACAATGGCCGATAAGCGATTTGGTCGAATTGATATAGGGGAAATTGTCCGGCGTCCGCTCCAACGCTTCCGCCCAGTTCCTGACCTCAATCGGGTCGGCATAGGTTGCCGTGAGGTGGCCGTTGATGGCATCCACTTCCTCCGGTTTGATGCCGGCGTCCGCCACGGCCGCGCGAATGCACCGCTTGACGCCTTCCGGATTGGGGGCGGTCATCGAACCGCCCATTCGCTGCCCGCCGCTGTTGACTGCGCCGCCGACGACTTCCGCGTAAATCCTCGCCCCGCGGTCAAGAGCCGTTTCCAGGTCTTCCAGAAGCAGCATGGCGCCCCCGGAACCGGGCACGAAACCGCACGCCGACGCGGAGAGTGGCCGCGACCCTTCGGCCGGATTGTCGTTGAACTTCCGGCAGATCACGCGCATGGCGTCAAAACCGCCCCAGATATAGGGCGTCGCGCCTTCCGACCCCCCCGCGATCATGCGCTTGGCAAGTCCCATCCGGATCCTCCAGAGCGCCTCAATGATTGCCTCATTGCCCGTGCTGCAGGCTGAGGAATTCGATGTCACCTGATTGCCGGCGCCGATCAGTCCGCCGATACGGGCGCTGGTGCCGCTGTTCATGACCTGTTCCACAATCCGGCTGCCCATCCTTCTGACCCGGCCTTCATTAATCATGGGAACCACGCTTTGCGCGATCGTTTCCATCCCGCCGATGCCGGAACCCGCGATAACACCGGTATCCCAGTCCACGGTTTCGTCGTTGCTGTCCGGCATGGAAAAGCCCGCGTCCGTCCAGGCGTCCACCGCCGAGACCGACGCGTAGCCGATATTGTCATTGATCGACATCAGCTTTTCATGATCGAAGTAACTTTTGCGGATCACGTCAAAGTTCTCCGGAACGCCGGCAATCTGACAGCCAAACTTCAGTTCTTCCAGCAAGGGCTGAAAACGGATGCCCGACCGCCCTTCGCGCAACGCCTGCTCAAAATTATCCAGGCCGTGAGCATTGGGGGCTGCAACGCCCATCCCTGTAATCACCACTCTTTTTCTCATGCATCCACTCCCATTCCCGCTAATTTACCGGCGCAAACCACTTCACCGTTTTCTCGTTCCATACTGACGTCCACTTTCAATGCCCCTTTGCGCATATATATTTTTTTCCCTTTCACAATAACCCGTTCACCCGGCGCAACGATTCCCTTGAACTCGATATCTTCCGCCAGTGAAAAAAGACTGAGCGGACCTTTCATTTCGATCGGCCGAACCTGTTTCTGACGGGCCAGCAGGTACATGCCGTAGGCCACCACGCCGATCTGCGCCATCGTTTCCACCAGAATCACACCCGGAGTGATCGGCCGTCCGGGAAAATGGCCCGGATAGAAAAACTCGTCGTCGCGAAACCGGTAGGCGCCGATAATTTCCTCATCGTCGAGGCGGATGATTTCATCAATAAAGCGGAACGGCTTCCGCTGCGGGACCAGCGCCAGCACTTCCTGTTTGAGGGTGTCATCAGCCTCCATAAAGGCCTCCGTTGACATGAATCACCGAACCGTTGATGTACGATCCCTTCTTCGCCAGAAAAGCGACCACTTCGGCGACTTCCTCAGGCTTTCCGATGCGTCCCAGCGGAATATTGCCCATGATTCTTTCCCTGATTTCCACCGGCAGCTCCTGCGTCATGTCCGTTTCGATAAATCCCGGCGCAACGGAATTTACCAGAATGTTGCGGCCGAGCATTTCCTGGGCCAGCGATTTGGTAAAGGCATCAAGCGCCGCCTTCTCCATCGTGTAGGCAATCTGCCCGGGGTTGCCCGTGTGTCCAACCACACTGGAAATGTTGATGATCCGGCCGGACCGGCTGCGCATCATGAACTGGCGCAGGATTCTCTTGGTCAGATACCAGCTGCCGCGCGTCATCGCCCGCTGTTCATCGAACTGTTCCACCTTCATGGAAATAATATCGGCGTTCACAGACTGGCCGGCGTTGTTCACCAGCACATCCACGCGGCCGGCCTTTTCTTTCAATAACGCAACCATGGCGTCAATCTGTTCCAGACTGGCCAGGTCCGCCTGGATCACAAAGCCTTCCTTAATTTCATCCAGCAGGGCCTGCGCCTTCAAGGCGCTCTTCCGGTAATGAATGCCAACCCGGAAACCTTCCGCCGCCAGAGCCCGAACACATGCGGCGCCGATCCCTGTAGCGCCTCCCGTCACCAGTGCAATTTGACGATCCATCAGGGTTTTCCCTCAACTTTCAACATCAGATGCGCCCAGGCCAGCCCCGCTCCGACAATCGACAGGGCCACCCGGTCGCCGGGCTTAAGCTCATCCCAATGTCCTGAGAGCACCGACGGCGCTCCGCAGCAGCCGGCATTGCCGAACTGATCAACATTGTGCCAGCAATCCTCAGATGAGACGCCCGTGCGTTCGCAAACGGTTTTGAGCATGCTGAGATTGGCCTGATGGCCAATAAAAATAAATCGTTCCGCTTCGCGGGCAAATTTGTCCCGCATCTGCTTGACGCCTTCGGTGGTCGTGCGGATGGCGAATCCCTGCACGGCGTTTCCGTCCTGGTAAAAGCGCCACAGGTAATTGATGCCCACTTTTTCCCACGCCTGCGGACGCGCTTCAAAACGGCAGTCGCAAAACACAGCGCGCGAGGGAACCTGCGTGGATACGATCGCGGCGGCGCTGCCGTCGCCGAACAGAACGGCCATGGCACGGTCCGCGTAATTCACCGATTTAGTCAGGGTTTCCGAATCCACCACCAGCACATAGGGCGGCAGAGCCTCGGGCTGCATCTTCGACAGGAAATTGATCTGCATGCCGAAGGAACTGCACGCCGAATTCATGTCCAGACAGGGCACGTCAAGGCCCAGCCTGGCGGCCACGGCGGAGGCTTCCGCCGGCGCGATATCGTCGGGTGAAGAACTGCCCGCTACCACCATGCCGATGTCTTCAATTTTCAGCCCGGCTCGCTCAACCGCCATGCGTGCGGCGCAGGCGGCCATCTGGGAATTTTTGTAAAGGCTCGCTTCAAAGGCTGCACGGCCGTCGGCGTTTTTGGTCCTTTGAATATAATCCAGGGGCAAAACAGTGCGGCGGTTGACGATGCCGACCCGTTCGAGAATCCACTCGTTCGACGTTCCGATATCCAAATCCTCCAGAAATCGGTTGGAGATCACATTCTCCGGGTGAAAATGCCCCATACCGTGAAGATACAGCATGTTACACAATCTCCCTGCCGATGATCATATTCTGGACTTCGCGGACGCCCTCGTAAATATCAATGATGTGCGCATCCCGCACCAGTTTGGAAATTTCATATTCCGTCGTAAACCCGTATCCGCCGTGCAGATGCAGGCCTTCGTTGGAGCAAAACAGCGCCGCCTCGGCGCAGGTATTCTTTGCCAGCGACGCGTAAATGCCCGCGTCGTCCGCCTTCTCCCGAATTTTGCAGGTGGCTTTGATAAGCGCCAGCTCCGCCAGTTCGACTTTCTTCCACATGGTGGTGATCATGTCTCGCGCCACGGGCAGATCGCAGATACGCTGGCCGAACTGCTTGCGGTCGCGCGTATAGGCGATGGTCACATCCAGTGCCCTTTTGGCCAGTCCCAGACCGATGGCGGCCACCATCGGACGGGCGTAATCGAGCACATCCACGATGTATTTGAAGCCGAAACGGCGGTCGCCGATGATTTGATCAGGCTGCACGACTACATCTTCAAAGGTTACGCTGGCTGTGTTGGATAGCCGCTGACCCAGCTTGTCTTCGGGTTTGCCGATGATGATTTTGCCGCCGCCAGGCAGATCAATTTCCCTCGTGGCGTTCCCGACGTCGGGAAGATCCGCGGATGTCACCTGCGGAACCGGAATCACCACGCAGGCCATGAAGTTGCCGGTGGGTTTGCCGATCTTGCACAAAACGGTGAACTGCGACGCATAGGACGCATTGGTGATAAAACACTTGGAGCCGTTCAGTACATAAGCGCCGTCGTCGCGCTTCGCCATAAAACTGGTCATCATGGAATTGTCGGAACCGGCGTCCGGCTCCGTGAGACAGAACGACGCCAGAAGCGGTTTTTCAACGAAAGGGCGCAGAAACCGTTCCTTCTGTTGGTCTGTTCCGTGCTGGCTGATCACGACATTGGCCAGATCGTTGCACATCGCGGACGTGGCGATTCCCGTATCGCCGTATGAGATTTCCTTGATGATAAGCGCCGACGAAAACACGTCGATATCGAATCCCTTCACCGACTCCGGGATACACAGGTTGATGATGCCCATTTTCCAGGCAGTCTCGATAATTGTCCAGGGGAACTTATGATTCTTCTCCAGCTCCAGAATATGGGGCGTGATGGAATTTTTTACCAGCTTTCGTACGGTTTCCACATACAGCAATTGATTTTCACTGAAACTTAAATCCATAATCCACCCTTCGTTTTTGTGTTCTCGATCAAAAGTCATGAGGATATTGCTTAATGACCGTTGCCGAAGGAAACAGCATATTTTATGCCATAGAGCCGACCTTCCGGATGATATTCGTAACCCGTTGATTCAATAAATATTTACCGAATGGGGGAAAGTAAACACCTTCAGGACGGAATAAATTCTTTGCGTAAATGATTTTACGCTGCGTAGTATGTTTCGCGTTAAAATGTTTGAAAAATTCGTAAATGAGGCGGCGCGGTCTGGGGGCATCTATTTCATGATGGGGATCGAACACGTTTCGGCGGCAACCGGTTCGAAATATCGATCAACATTTACAGCAAAACTTCCTGCTAAAATTTTCCGTTCCCCCGGGCATTATTTCTGCTGGCTTTTTCTTCTGCTACAACATAATAAACCCTCATGGACTCATTAACACTTGCGGCAACCAGTTTAATTATTGCCATCTCTTTGATGATTACCGGCAGAGAGGATAAGTTGCAGACAGCCTTTGTTGGTCTGTGTTTGGCCATATTTGTTTCCCAGACGGGCTTCATTCTTTATCATTATCTTGCTCGGGATCTTTGGAAAAATGTTGGACACATCGGCATGTTAGCCGTTGTACCCTTTGCTTTTCAGTTTTTCCGCCTATTGACCCACAATCGTTCGATGTTGACGCGGGGCATTGTCAACTTCGCTGCGATGGCAAGTTTTCTCGGATCATTTTTAATATTTGTCTTCTCTGGCTGGCTGCAGTATTTTTACATATCCGTTCTGGCATACGTTTATGCCGCACTGGGAATCTGTTACTTTGCAATCATGCGCTATGTAAAGAAACTGTCGCCCGGCGTTGAAAAAAAACGTCTGCGCTATTTGTTGTTTGCCTGCCCCATTGCCTTGTTTCTATGCAGCGCCGATCTTCTTCAATACCTCGGCTTTCAATTTCCGCCGATTGCCGACATTGTTTTATCTGCCCTGCTTTATTTCACGTTGCTGATTGTTGCTTATCCGCAACTCAATGAATTACACGATTTTTTCGCCCGTGCTCTGGTCATCGGCGTCAGCACAATCTTCGGTACGGCAGTTTTTTATTTTGTCGTCGGCTTCTCCAAAGATGTCTCTTTGCCTTCTTTCACGAACGTGTTGATGGCCTCTTTCCTTATCGTCATCTCGATTACTCCGATTAAAATAATTCTGGAAAAAATATACGGTCGCTTCTATCCGGAAAGCCAAAATGTTTTCACTTCCCTTTATGTCTTCAATCGAAAGCTGGAAAGAGAAAAAAATCTGATGCTGGCAGAAATGGCGCCGGTTTTTGCGCATGAAATTCGCAATCCACTGGGTTCCATCAAAGGAGCGGCCCAATATCTGAAGACAGAAGCGGCTACGGAAGAGCAGCAGAAACTGTTTGACGTAATCATCGCGGAAGCGAACAGGCTCAATGCCGTCGCCAATCAGTTTCTTACTTATGCATCCCCCTATACACTGAAGCCGGCATCAATGAATATCAATATGCTGATCCGAAAGGCCATATCCGTTATCGCCGCCAATGAGCGGGTCGGAAATGTCGCCATCGTACAAGAATTATCAGACGACTTGCCTGAGGTCAAAATTGATGAGCAGCTGTTAATGCAGGTCATTTTAAATATTGCTCTCAATGCGATTGAGGCAATGTCCGGAGAAGGCGTTCTGACGTTCCAAACGTCGCGTGTTGAAAGCGGCGCCGACCATTTTGTCAGCATAGAAATCCGCGATACCGGTCAGGGGATAAATAAGGAAATCGTAAAAAATATTTTCAAGCCCTTCTTTACCACGAAAGAAAGAGGCGTAGGTTTGGGACTGGCAATCTGTCAGAAGATTGTTCAAAATCACGGCGGATTGATCCAGGTAAAATCAATTCCCGGGCAGGGCGCCAGCTTTTTTATCCGACTCAATGAGCGTAGCTGATATTTGTTTACCATCCTGCTTGATTAAAGGTTCAATCTGTAATAATTTCAGACCATGCACAAAATTCTAATCGTTGATGACGAAATAAATATCCGATTTGTGCTTTCGGCAATGCTGAAAAAAGAAGGATACGCTGTTGCGTCCGCAGCGGATGGCCTCGAAGCACTACAGATTTTAAAAACCGGCAGAATAGACGTTGTGGTCACCGATCTGAAGATGCCCCACCTTGACGGCATGGGGTTGCTCAACCGCATCACCGAACAGTTTCCGGAAGTGCCGGTCATCATTATCACTGCCTACGGCACGGTTGCCACAGCGGTGGAAGCTCTCAAAAAAGGGGCTCTCGATTATATCACCAAGCCGTTTGAGTTGGACGACCTCAAACACGTCATTTCCAAGGCAGTTAAAACCCGCACTTTAAAGGAAAGTGAATTATTTTTGCCTCCGGAGGAAATAGAAAGAGCAGGAATTATTGGCGCCAGCAACGCCATGCTGAAAATATTCGACGCCATAAAGAGAGTCGCTCCAACAACAACAACGATTTTGATTACCGGGGAAACCGGCACGGGTAAAGAGCTGGTGGCTGATGCCATTCATTATAATTCGCCGCGACGAAACAATCCCCTGATTAAAATCAACTGTGCGGCCATTGCTCCGACATTGTTCGAAAGCGAGCTCTTCGGCCATGAAAAAGGGTCATTTACAGGCGCGACCATAACAAAACCCGGGAAGCTGGAAATTGCACACAAAGGAACTTTATTTCTGGACGAGGTGGGAGAAATTCCCCGGGAAATACAGGTAAAACTGTTGCGCGTTATCCAGAATCAGGAGTTTGAAAGAGTGGGCGGATTGCAGAGTATCAAAGTGGATGTACGCATCATCACCGCTACGAATAAAAACTTGTTACAGGACGTGCGTGATGGAAGCTTCCGTGAGGATTTGTATTACCGCCTCAATGTTTTTCCAATTGTTGTGCCTCCTCTGAGAGAAAGAAGAGAGGACGTTCTTCCCCTTGTTGATTATTTTGTGGATAAGTTTAATAAAAAATTGGATATCGCGGTAACAGTTGACGGCGAAGTAAAAGAAATGCTTTCACGCTACGAATGGCCGGGCAATATTCGGGAGTTAGAAAACCTGATGGAACGGATGATGCTGATGGCCAGAAGCAAAAGGCTCACTTTAAGTGAAATCCCGGCTGAATTGATGGGTAGAATAGGAAATTCCGCGGCAAGTTCCGGGAACGAGGACAAGAAACCTTTCAAAGATTTCCTGCGCAGTCACATGGAAGATGTGGAACGACAGATGATTATCCGTTGTCTGGAGGAATCCGGTTCAAATGTGACCAAGGCTGCCAAGATGATGGGCTTGAGCCGCAAGGGCTTACAGATTAAAATGATTAAATATAATCTGCGGAAATAATTAAAGCTCAAAGAGAGCGCCTGAGCTGAAGCCGCCCATTGATCTTGACATTTCGATGCAACGGTGAGCAAAAAAACTTGCGGAGCATGGGCCATGAAGACAGCCGGTGAACAGAAGAAATACGACGATGAAAGCTGTGGATAAAAATTTTGTTGTTTTGATTTCCGGTTGCTCGTCGGGCATCGGATTGTCGCTGGCGCGCGAATTTGCGTCCCGGGGATGCAGCGTTTTCGCCACGGCGCGCAGGCCGGATCGTATTGCGGAGCTTCGGCATGAAAAGATGCAGGTTGCCGCGCTGGATGTAACGGATCGGACGTCGATCGACGCCTGCGTGGCGGAGGTGATGGCCAGAGCGGGCAGGATTGATATTCTGGTCAACAACGCCGGTTATGCGCTGATGGGGCCGGTGATTGATTTGTCCATCGAGGACCTGAGGCTTCAGTTTGAAACCAACGTCATCGGGCTGATTGCCCTGACCCAGGCCGTCGCGCCGCACATGATCCAGCAGCATTTCGGTCTGATCGTGAATATTGCCAGCGTGTCGGGTGTCTGTGCGACGCCTTTTGCCGGGGCGTACTGCGGCACCAAAGCCGCGGTCAACCTGCTTTCCGATTCCCTGCGGATGGAGCTGACGCCTTTCGGCATCACCGTCATTACCGTACAGCCCGGCAGAATCCAGTCCAGTTTCGGAGATGCCGCAGCACAGAAAATGGGACAGTATGACCAATCCTTTTATGCTCCGGTTGCGGAGGATATCAGCGCCAGAGCAGCCATATCGCAGCAAGATGCCATGCCGGCGGGCGTGTTCTCCAAAAAACTCGTCGATCGCCTGCTGCAGAAAAAGATTCCCAAACTGATTCGCATCGGCAAGGAATCCAAGCGGCTGCCGCTGATCAAAAAATTGCCGGTGAATCTCCTCGACAGGATCATGATCAAAAAGTTTGGACTGGAAAAGTTAAAAAAGCAGCGAAAGTCGTAAGGTGAAATCGCTGCCGCAGCCGGGTTACTCGCCCATTCCCATGCGGCAAAAGAGGCCAGAATGCAGGCGTATCAAGAAAGCTGATCCTTCCAGAAACGGTCTGTCAGTGTGCAGAAGGATGTTCGAGGACGATCTTGATCGCCCCCCTGTCCCCTTTGGACAGAAACGTTTTCACCGCGTCGCGCCAGCGGTCCATCGGAAACCGGTGGGTGATGAGGCGGCTGACGGGCAGATGCTTCTCCGCGATCAGTTGCGCGGCAATGTCGAAAGAGGAAGCGCCGGACCCTTCCTGAAGAATGTGGCAGTTGGTGCCTGTGAGATGCAGTTCCTGATGCCACATCGGCGAGTAATCGATTTTCCCGGGTTTGAAGTTGACGCCCACAATCACGACCGTGCCCCGGCTTTTCGCCCACCGGAGCGCGTTGTTCAGGCTGCCGTCATTGCCGATGGAATCGTAGATCACGTCATACCCGCCCAGGAGGATTTGGTTGCCGAAATACCCCTCGAAATATTTCGCGCAGGTTTGTTGTGCGATGCGCCGGTACGGATCCTGCCGTCCCGTGATAACCTCGTCCGCGCCCAGCGCGCGGGCCATTTCGGCCTGGAAGGGATACCGCGCCAGGACGGTCACCTCGGCGTCTTTGACCATGGCTTTTGCCGCCGCGACGATTAAGAGCCCGATGGTGCCGCATCCGACGACCAGCGCGCGGTTTCCCGCCGCGGGCGGATGCTTCATGACGGCGTGCACGGCGACGGCCATCGGCTCCAACAGGAGGGCCTCGTCATTGGTCAGATTGTCGGGAACCTTGAAGGGCTGCGTTTTGTGCATCACCATCCACGGGGAGAACCCGCATCCCGCGTCCGCCACGGCCAGATCCCGGGCCCCCAGGTTTTGACAGAGCATGTATTCTCCCCGGGCGCACTGCGGACACATCGGGTCCAGTTCCATCTGAAAGCAGGAAGGCCAGTCGATCCGGAGGCAAACCCGGTCGCCCTTCTTCAATCCGTCAACTTCATCCCCCGTTTCCATCACTTCCCCGAGAAGTTCATGGCCCAGGTATTTTCGGGCAATGCCCGGGGTCGCCGCGGGAAAGCATTTCGGGTCCATTTCCATGAACATGAAATGGATGTCGGAGCCGCAAAGCCCGCAGGCCAGGTTCTTCACCTTGAGCCAGCGGGGATTGGGAATTTCCGGTTCCGGCACCTCGGCGTAGTGCGTCGGTGAAAAGGGCAGAAGCGCCGCCTGCCGGTACAGCAGGGATGCGGCCTGAACCATGACAATCCGCGGAAGACTGTTGTCGAAGTAAAGCGCCTTCATGTTTGCTTCATCCTTTCCGTTTTCTGATGATCGGTGAGAGCAGACTACAGGAAACCGGTTTTGTATGTCAAGGGAATCATGACAGAAAATCATGATCGGCGGCAGGCCCGTTTGGAACGGTTCCAATCAACCACCTCGCGGCAAGCTGTCGAGGTATAAAATGAACGTCATTATATCGCAGCAAGCTGCGGAGAATGAACGCTCGTCCCGCTTAAGCGGGGTTCAAAGGGAAAGCAGTTATTTACTTTTGAGCGTATTTTCCGGCAGGAAAGTTTTCAAAACCCTTGAAAAATTCTCGCTGACGTGATCTACGTACAAAAAATTACTTAAAATCCATTTTTTACCATTTGTTCAAAGGATCTTA
>ENA-UPTA01003451-UPTA01003451.1-activated-sludge-metagenome-genome-assembly--contig:-NODE-3451-length-15556-cov-8.908070_pt1 | contig 15556 bp, 12 predicted proteins | sample MGYA00238184_ERZ773361 | MGnify/ENA primary metagenome ERZ773361 (study PRJEB29100, sample SAMN05720205) | activated sludge metagenome | isolation source: anaerobic digester from wastewater...
GCCCGATCAGCCCAGCCCGATCAGCCCAGCCCGATCAGCCCAGCCCGATCAGCCCAGCCCGATCAGCCCGGACAGCGGGCCGGCGAAGTACAGCGACAGCAGCCCGGCGCCGGCCAGGTACGGCCCGAACGGAATCGGCACTTCGCGCGCATGCCGTGCGAACACCATCATCAGGATGCCGACGACCGCGCCGACCACCGAGGCCAGCAGCAGGATCGCGGGCAGCGCCTGCCAGCCGAACCAGGCGCCGAGGGCGGCCAGCAGCTTGAAGTCGCCGAAGCCCATGCCCTCCTTGCCCGTCGCCAGTCGGAACAGCCAGTAGATGGACCACAGCACCAGATACCCGGCCATCGCCCCGATCACCGCCGACTGCAGTGGCGCGAACACGCCCCACAGGTTGAAGAACAGACCGAGCCACAGCAGGGCCAGCGTCATGCTGTCGGGCAGCAGCTGGGTGTCGAAGTCGATCGCCGCCAGCGACACGAGGTAGAACGTCAGCAGCAGCGCACCCGCGCCGGCCGCGGTCGGGCCGAAGCGCCAGATCGCCGCCGCGCTCAGCGCCGCGGTGGCCAGCTCGATCAGCGGGTAGCGCACCGGGATGCGGGTGCGGCATGACGCGCAGCGTCCGCGCAGCATCAGCCACGACAGCACGGGGATGTTCTCGAGCGCGGTGATCTGGTGCCCGCACGACGGGCAGCGCGAGCGCGGGCGCAGCAGGTTGAACGGCTCGGCGTCGACGGGCGCCTCGCCGCGCAGCTCGGCCGCCTGCATCTGCCACTCGTGCTCCATCATCGCCGGCAGGCGCAGGATCACCACGTTCAGGAAGCTGCCGACCAGCAGGCCGAGCACGATCGCCGCGCCCACCGCGAGCGCCGGCGACTGCGACAGCAACTCGAGCGCGGCCATCGGTCAGACCACCTGGCCCAGCTTGAAGATCGGCAGGTACATCGCGACCACCAGGCCGCCGATCAGCACACCCAGCACGACCATGATCAGCGGCTCGAGCAGGCTCGACAGGCTGGCCACCGCCTCGTCGACCTCGCGCTCGAAGATGTCGGCGGCCTTGCCCAGCATCGAGTCGAGCGAGCCGGATTCCTCGCCGATCGCGGACATCTGCAGCACCATGTTCGGGAACACGTCGGCATTCTGCATGGAAACCGTCAGGCTGGTGCCGGTGGCGACCTCCTGCTGGATCTTCTTCGTGGCCATCAGGTACACCCAGTTGCCGGACGCGCCGCCCACCGAGTCGAGCGCCTCGACCAGCGGCACGCCCGCGGCGAACATCGTCGACAGCGTGCGCAGCCAGCGCGCGATCGTGGCCTTGCGGATCACGTCGCCGAAGATCGGCGCCTTCAGCAGCGCGCGGTCCATCGCGGCCTGCATCCGTGGAGATCGCCGCCACGCCTGCATGAAGAAGTAGAAGAACCCGCCGATCGCGCCGAACAGCAGGTACCAGTACGCGACCAGGAAGTCCGACATCGCGATGATCATCATCGTCGGCGCGGGCAGCCCGGCGCCGAAGCTCTCGAACACCGACTTGAAGGCCGGGATCACGAACAGCATGATCACCGTCACCACCACCGCCGCCACCACCAGCACGGCGGTCGGGTAGAACAGCGCCGACTTGATCTGGCCCTTGATCGCCTGCATCTTCTCCTTGTACGTCGCCAGCCGGTCGAGCAGGTCGTCGAGGATGCCGGCCTGTTCGCCGGCGCCGACCAGGTTGCAGAACAGCGAGTCGAAGTACAGCGGGTACTTGCGGAACGCCTGCGACAGCGCGGTGCCGGTCTCCACGTCCCCCTTGATGTCGGTGAACAGCTTGGCCACCGAGCCGTTGGCGCTGCCCTTGGCGACGATGTCGAACGCCTGCAGCAGCGGCACGCCGGCGCGCAGCATGGTCGACAGCTGCCGGGTGAACAGCGTGATGTCCTTGTCGGTGACCTTCTTGCCGGTGCGGTAGCGGCGCTTCTGGATGCGCGTGACCAGGATGCCCTGGCGGCGCAGCGTCGAGTTGACGACCGCCTCGCCGCCGGCGCGCATCTCGCCGCGCACGGTCTTGCCGCCGCGGTCACGGCCCTCCCAGAGGAACGTGAATTCCTTGACGGGGGTGTTGCCGATCGCTCTGGTTGCCATGATCTCTTGCCTCTCGTGGTCCGGGCGCTATTCGTTGGTGACGCCGAACACTTCCTCGATCGTCGTCGTGCCCTGCATCACCTTGATCAGGCCGGAGCGGCGCAGGTCGTTGACGCCCTCGCGCTTGGCCTGCTCGGCGATCTGCATCGCATTGCCGTTGGTCAGGATGATCCGCTGGATCTCCTCGGTGATCGGCATCACCTGATAGATGCCGACGCGCCCCTTGTAGCCCGAGCCGTTGCAGCGCTCGCAGCCCACCGGGCGGTACGGCGTCCAGCTGCCGTCGAGGTCCTCTTCCGTGAAGCCCGCCTGCAGCAGGCCGTCCTCGTCGATGTCGGCCGGCTCCTTGCAGTTGCACAGCCGGCGCGCCAGGCGCTGCGCGGTGATCAGGATCACCGACGACGCGATGTTGAACGGCGCCACGCCCATGTTCATCATCCGCGTCAGCGTGGTCGGCGCGTCGTTCGTGTGCAGCGTCGACAGCACCATGTGACCGGTCTGCGCCGCCTTGATCGAGATGTCGGCGGTCTCCAGGTCCCGGATCTCGCCGACCATGATCACGTCCGGATCCTGCCGCAGGAACGACTTGAGCGCGGCCGCGAAGGTCAGGCCGGCCTTGTCGTTGACGTTGACCTGGTTGACGCCGGGCAGGTTGATCTCGGCCGGGTCCTCCGCGGTCGAGATGTTGATGCCGGGCTGGTTCAGGATGTTCAGGCAGGTGTAGAGCGACACCGTCTTGCCGGAGCCGGTCGGCCCGGTCACCAGGATCATGCCGTACGGGCGGTGCACCGCGTCGAGCAGGAGCTTCTTCTGGTGCGGGTCGTAGCCCAGCGCGTCGATGCCCAGCTTGGCCTGCGACGGGTCGAGGATCCGCATCACGATCTTCTCGCCGAACAGCGTCGGCAGCGTCGAGACGCGGAAGTCGATCGCGCGGTTGGGGCCGACCACCAGCTTCATGCGGCCGTCCTGCGGCACGCGCTTCTCGGAGATGTCCAGCCGGGAGATCACCTTGATGCGCGAGGCGAGCTTCTCCTTGATCGCGAGCGGCGGCTGCGCGAACTCGCGCAGTTCGCCGTCGATGCGCAGCCGGATCCGGTAGAACTTCTCGTAGGGTTCGAAGTGCAGGTCCGATGCGCCCATCTGGATGGCGTCGAGCAGCACCTTCTGCAGGAACTTCACGACCGGCGCGTCGTCGACCTCGGAATTGGTGTCGATCTGCGTGCCCGAATCCTCGGACGCCTCGACCTCCTCGAGCGTGTCGTCGACCAGTTCGCTGAGCTGCTGGGATGCCGACTGGCCCAGCTTCTCGACCATGCGCACGAGCTTGTCGTGCTCGACCACGATCGGGTCGATCGCCGATTCGGTCTGGAACTTGATGCGGTCCAGCGTCTGCAGGTCGGTGGGGTCGGAGATCGCCACCGACAGGCGGGTGCCGCGCTTGCCGAGCGCGATCACGCGCGTCTCGGAGGCGAGCTTGCGGTCGATCAGGTCCTCGGGCAGCGCCGTCGCGTCGATCGCGGACAGGTCCAGCATCGGGTGACCGAAGGTCTCGGCCGCGAACCGCGCCAGCTGCCGGGCGTTGACCGGGCCCGACGCGATCAGTTCGTCGATGAAGCGGTGCTGCGCGCTGTCGGCCTTCTTCTGGATCGCCAGCGCCTGGTCGGGGCGCAGGATCTGGTGCTGGACCAGCGCGCGCGCGAGGCCTGCGAGCACGGTCTGCTCGGACGCGTGCGTCGGAGTGGTCGCAACTGCCATGGTGGTTCCGGCCCGGTGTCGTCCTGTGATGGGTAGCTGGCATCATGGGGCGGCGTGCCCGGGGTGCAAACGCCCGGGCGTGCCTGCCCGGACGAATGGCCGCCGCGCGGCAGGCGAACGGTCGGCGCGCGGCGGGGCGCCGTGGGGTTTCGGAGACGGGCCCGGGCGCCCGGCGCCGCCGTTGCTACACTGGCGCGGACGACGGCGGGTGCTCCGGCGCTCGGACCGCGGACGACAACGACACGAGGAGACGCGCATGAGCGGCCGGAGCGGCGACGGAGGCGGAACGGGGCGGGGGCTGCGTTCGCGGCAGTGGTTCGACAACCCCGACAACCCCGGGATGACGGCCCTGTACCTCGAGCGGTACATGAATTTCGGCCTCACCCTGGACGAGCTGCGCAACAGCGGCAAGCCCGTGATCGGCATCGCCCAGACCGGCAGCGACCTGTCGCCGTGCAACCGGCATCACATCGACCTGGCCTCGCGCGTGCGCGACGGCATCCGCGACGCCGGCGGCATCCCGATGGAGTTTCCGGTCCACCCGATCCAGGAGACCGGCAAGCGCCCGACGGCGGCGCTCGACCGCAACCTCGCCTACCTGACCCTGGTCGAGGTGCTGTACGGCTACCCGCTGGACGGCGTGGTGCTGACCACCGGCTGCGACAAGACCACCCCCGCGATGCTGATGGGGGCGGCCACCGTCGACATCCCCTCGATCGTGCTGTCCGGCGGGCCGATGCTCAACGGCTACTACAACAACGGGCTGGCCGGATCCGGCACGGTCGTCTGGTTCGCGCGCCAGGAACTGGCCGCGGGCCGCATCGACTACGAGGAGTTCCTCAAGATGGTCGCGTCCAGCGCGCCGTCCGTGGGGCACTGCAACACGATGGGCACGGCGCTGTCGATGAACAGCGTGGCCGAGGCGCTCGGCATGTCGCTGCCCGGCTGCGCGGCGATTCCCGGCCCGTATCGCGAACGGCAGCAGATGGCCTACCAGACCGGGCGCCGCATCGTCGAGATGGTGCACGAGGACCTGCGGCCGTCCCGGATCATGACGCGCAAGGCGTTCGAGAACGCGATCGTGGCGTCCAGCGCGCTGGGCGCGTCGACCAACTGCCCGCCGCACGTCACGGCGATCGCGCGCCACATGGGCGTCCCGCTCGACATCCAGGACTGGGACCGCATCGGGTACGACGTGCCGCTGCTGGTCAACCTGATGCCCGCCGGCCAGTACCTGGGCGAGGAGTTCCACCGCGCCGGCGGCGTGCCGGCCGTGATGCACGAGCTGCTGGCGGCCGGCCGGCTGCACGCCGACGCGCTGAACGTGTCGGGGCGCACCATCGGCGAGTGCTATCGCGACACGGCCACCAGCAACCGCGACGTGATCCGCACCTACGCCCAGCCGCTGCTGCCCGAGGCCGGGTTTGCGGTGCTGTCGGGCAACCTCTTCGAGTCCGCGGTGATGAAGACGTCGGTGATCACGCCCGAGTTCCGCGCGCGCTACCTCGAGAACCCCGGCGATCCGAACGCATTCGAGGGGCGCGCCATCGTCTTCGAGGGGCCGGAGGACTACCACGCGCGCATCAACGACCCGGCGTTGAACATCGACGCCGACTGCATGCTCTTCATCCGCAACACCGGGCCGGTGGGGTATCCGGGGGCGGCCGAAGTGGTGAACATGCTGCCGCCCGACGCGCTCGTGAAGCAGGGCGTCACGCTGCTGCCCTGCATCGGCGACGGACGCCAGTCGGGCACCTCCGGAAGCCCGTCCATCCTGAACGCTTCGCCCGAGTCGGTGGTGGGCGGCGGCCTCGCGCTGCTGCAGACCGGCGACCGGGTGCGCATCGATCTGGGCCGCCGCACGGCCGACATCCTGATCGACGCGGCCGAGCTCGAGCGCCGGCGCAGCGCCTGGACGCCGCCCGAACTGGTCAGCCAGACCCCGTGGCAGGAACTCTACCGGCGGCACGTGACCCAGCTGCAGGATGGCGGCTGCCTGGACTTCGCCATCAGCTACCAGCGCATCGACGCCACGCACGGCGTGCCGCGCGACAACCACTGACCCGCAGGGCGTGCGCGTCGGTGCCGGCCGACGCGCACGGGACCGGGCGATCGAACGGCCCGGCGCATCCGGCGGCGCACGGACCGCGTCCAAACGCCCTCGATGTCGGGCATCGAAACAATCGGTGTTAGCGCGAATTGCCATGCCCGTGCGGCATCGACCATAATCCGCTTCCCAACAAAGTGTCGGGCGCTTTCGCTCGCTCGCAAATGGCTGACAACAACTACATTCTGGAGACCCGGAACCTCGTCAAGGAGTTCAAGGGTTTCGTTGCCGTCGACGACGTGTCGATCAAGGTGCAGCGCGGGCACATCCACGCGCTGATCGGGCCGAACGGTGCGGGCAAGACCACCTTCTTCAACCTGCTGACGAAGTTCCTGATCCCCACGCGCGGTCAGATCCTGTTCAACGGTCACGACATCACGTCCGAGCAGCCCGCGCAGACGGCGCGCAGGGGCATCGTGCGCTCGTTCCAGATCTCCGCCACGTTCCCGCACCTGAGCGTGCTCGAGAACGTGCGGATCGGCCTGCAGCGCGCGATGGGCAACTCGTTCCATTTCTGGAAGTCCGAGCGTTCGCTCGACGTGCTCAACGGCCGCGCCATGGAACTGCTCGACACCGTCGGGCTGACCGAGTTCGCCAACTACGTGACCGTCGAGCTGCCCTACGGGCGCAAGCGCGCGCTCGAGATCGCCACCACGCTGGCCACCGAGCCGCAGCTGATGCTGCTCGACGAGCCCACGCAGGGCATGGGCCACGAGGACGTCGACCGCGTCACCGATCTCATCAAGAAGGTCTCCGCCAACCGTACCATCCTCATGGTGGAGCACAACATGAACGTCGTGTCGAAGATCGCCGACACGATCAGCGTCCTGCAGCGTGGCCAGGTGATCGCCGAAGGCCCGTACGCGCAGGTGTCCACGAATCCGCAGGTGCTCGAGGCGTACATGGGCAGCACCGAAGCCGAACTGCAGGGTGCCCATGGCCACTAATCAAGGCGTCGAATTTCTCCGCATCACCGATCTGCATTCGTTCTACGGTGAATCGCACATCCTTCATGGCGTCGACCTGACGGTCAACAAGGGCGAGGTCGTCACGCTGCTCGGTCGCAACGGCGCCGGGCGCACCACGACGCTGAAGTCGATCATGGGCCTGGTCGGCCGCCGCACCGGGTCGATCATGATCAACGGCCGCGAGGCCGTCGGCATGGCCACGCACGACATCGCGCGCCTGGGCATCGGCTACTGCCCGGAAGAGCGCGGCATCTTCGCGAGCCTGTCCTGCGAAGAGAACCTGCTGCTGCCGCCGCAGATCGCCTCGGGCGGCATGAGCATCGACGAGATCTATTCGATCTTCCCGAACCTCAAGGAGCGCCGCAACAGCCCGGGCACGCGCCTGTCCGGCGGCGAGCAGCAGATGCTGGCCGTCGCCCGCATCCTGCGCACCGGCGCCAAGATGCTGCTGCTCGACGAGATCTCCGAGGGCCTGGCGCCCGTGATCGTCCAGGCGCTCGCGCGCATGATCCGCACGCTGCGCGAGAAGGGCTTCACGGTCGTGATGGTCGAACAGAACTTCCGGTTCGCGGCGCCGCTGGCGGACCGGTTCTACGTGATGGAGCACGGCCGCATCGTCGAGGCATTCGCGGCGTCCGAGCTCCAGTCCAAGATGGGCATGCTGCACGAGTACCTGGGCGTCTGAGCCCTCGCCCTGCTTCCGTTACCACGGTCGGTTTCAAGGAGACATGATGATCAAGCGCAAACTGATGGCCTCGCTGGTGTCCGGTGCACTCGCTCTCGCGGCGGGCGCGGCCCAGGCGCAGATTTCCGACGGCGTGATCAAGATCGGCGTCGTCACCGATATGTCGGGGCTCTATGCCGACCTCACGGGTAACGGCTCCGTGGTGGCCGCCCGTCTGGCGGTCGAGGACTTCGGTGCAGCCAAGAAGGGCATGAAGGTCGAGATCATCTCGGCCGACCACCAGAACAAGCCCGACGTCGGTTCGAGCATCGTGCGCGCCTGGTTCGACACCGACAAGGTCGACGTGATCGCCGATGCGCCCACCTCGTCGGTCGCGCTCGCCCTCAGCCAGATCACGCGCGACAAGAACAAGGTGATGCTGAATTCCGGCGCGGCCACGTCCGACCTCACCGGCAAGGCCTGCTCGCCCAACACGGTCCACTGGACGTACGACACCTGGATGCTGGCCAACAGCACCGGTTCCGCGATCGTCAAGACCGGTGGCTCCACCTGGTTCTTCCTGACCGCCGACTATGCGTTCGGTCACGCGCTCGAGCGCGACACCGAGGCGGTCGTCACCAAGAACGGCGGCAAGATCCTCGGCAAGGTGCGCGCGCCGCTGAACACGCAGGACTTCTCCTCCTTCCTGCTGCAGGCCCAGGCCTCCAAGGCCAAGATCATCGGCCTGGCCAACGCCGGCGGCGACCTGATCAACTCGATCAAGCAGGCGGGTGAGTTCGGCATCACCAAGGGCGGTCAGAACCTGGCCGGCCTGCTGGTGTTCCTGACCGACGTGCACGCGCTGGGTCTGGAGAAGACGCAGGGCCTGATCTTCACCGAGACGTTCTACTGGGACCTGAACGACCAGACCCGTGCGTTCGCCAAGCGCTTCGCGCCGCTGAACAACGGGAAGTATCCGACGATGGTCCACGCGGGCGTCTATGGGGCAGTGCTGCACTACCTGAAGGCGGTCGAGGCGCTGAAGAGCGACGACGGCACGAAGGTGGTCGCCAAGATGAAGGAAATGCCGACCGACGACCCGCTCTTCGGCAAGGGCATGATCCGCGCCGACGGCCGCAAGATCCACCCGGCCTATCTGTTCGAAGTGAAGAAGCCGTCCGAGTCCAAGGGCCCGTACGACTACTACAAGCTGCGCGCCACGGTCCCGGCCGACCAGGCGTTCCGCCCGATCGACCAGGGCGACTGCCCGCTGGTGGCCAAGAAGTAAGCAACGGCCGCGCGCGTGCGGTGCCGCCCGGACGAGGCTCCGGCGGCGCCGCATCGCCGGGGCCGCGCGTCACCGCAGCACCGCATCACCGCATCACCGCATCACGGAAACATCGGTCCGGAGCCGCTCGGCTCCGGCATGACGACAGGCATCGAGCCACAACCAGGCAGGTACAAGCAACATGGAGATCTTCGGCGTCCCGTCACAGGCCCTGTTCGGGCAACTGCTGATCGGGCTCATCAACGGCTCGTTCTACGCGTTGCTGTCACTCGGTCTGGCGGTCATCTTCGGCCTGCTCAACATCATCAACTTCACGCACGGCGCGCAGTACATGATGGGGGCGTTCGTCGCCTACCTGTGCCTGAACAAGCTCGGCGTCGGCTACTGGCCGTCGCTGATCATCGCGCCCATCGTCGTCGGCATCACCGGGGTGATCATCGAACGTACGATGCTGCAGCGGCTGTACAAGCTCGACCACCTGTACGGCCTGCTGCTGACCCTGGGGATCGCGCTGATCATCCAGGGCCTGTTCCGCAACGAGTTCGGGTCGTCGGGCCAGCCGTATCCGATCCCGCCCGAGCTCACCGGCGGCCAGAACCTCGGGTTCATGTTCCTGCCCAACTACCGTGCGTGGGTGATCGGTGCGTCGCTGTTCATGTGCCTGGCCACCTGGTTCGTGATCGAGCGCACCAAGCTCGGCGGATACCTGCGCGCGGCCACCGAGAATCCGACCCTCGTGCAGGCGTTCGGCATCAACGTGCCCAAGATGATCACGCTTACCTACGGGTTCGGCGTCGCGCTCGCCGCTCTGGGCGGCGTGATGGCCGCGCCGATCTACCAGGTCAGCCCGCAGATGGGCGCCGACCTGATCATCGTGGTGTTCGCGGTGGTCGTGATCGGCGGCATGGGCTCGATCCTGGGCACGATCATCACGGGGTTTGCGTTGGGGCTCGTCGAAGGGCTCACAAAAGTGTTCTATCCCGAGGCGTCCAACACGGTCATTTTTGTGGTGATGGCGCTCGTTCTCCTCGTCAAGCCGGCCGGTCTGTTCGGCACCCAGAAGTAGGAATCCAGTTCGCCATGGCAGCCGTGATCCAATCGTCCCCCGGCCAGCAGGTCAACAACGACACGCGCCACATGCGCGTGGCGTTCGCCGTCCTGCTCGCGTTCTTCATCGTCGCACCGGTCGTCGTCTACCCGGTGTTCCTGATGAAGGTGATGTGCTTCGCCTTGTTCGCCTGCGCCTTCAACCTGCTGATCGGCTTCGGCGGGCTGCTGTCCTTCGGGCACGCGATGTTCCTCGGCACCGCCGGGTACGCCGCCGCGCACTCGGCCAAGGTCTGGGGCTTCACCCCCGAGCTCGCCGTCCTCTTCGCGACCGCCTGCGCGGCCGTGCTCGCCTTCGTCACCGGCCTGCTGGCGATCCGCCGACAGGGCATCTACTTCGCCATGATCACGCTGGCGCTGTCGCAGATGGTGTATTTCTTCTATCTGCAGGCGCCGTTCACCGGCGGCGAGGACGGCATCCAGGCCGTGCCGCGCGGGTTCCTGTTCGGGGTGATCGACCTCTCCAACACGGCGGCGATGTACGTGTTCGTGCTGGCGATCTTCATGTTCGGCGTGCTGCTGATCTGGCGCGTCGTGCATTCTCCGTTCGGCCAGGTGCTCAAGGCGATCCGCGAGAACGAGCCCCGTGCGCTGTCGCTGGGCTACGACACCGACCGCTACAAGTTCACCGCCTACATCCTGTCGGGCACGATCGCGGGTCTGGCCGGTGCGACCAAGGCGCTGGTGTTCCAGCTGGCGTCGCTCACCGACGTGCACTGGTCGATGTCGAATGAAGTGGTGCTGATGACCCTGCTCGGCGGACTCGGCACGATCTTCGGCCCCATCATCGGTGCGGCCGTCATCATCACGATGCAGAACTACCTGGCGCAGCTCGGCGCCTGGGTCACCGTGGTGCAGGGCCTGATCTTCGTGATCTGCGTGCTCGCGTTCCGCCGTGGCATCATCGGCGAAGTGGCCAATATGATCCGCAAGCCGCTTTAACTCGGCAGCGGCGCGCTGCGCAGGCCTCTGCGCCGGCGCGGCACCCCGAAGGCCTTGTCGTGTGATGCGGCAAGGCCTTCGTCGTTCCTGGCGTGTCGGCGTCTTCGTTCCGGCCGAGTCCATCTTCCAAGCGAGGTTCCCGTCCCCATGAGCATCGACATCCAGTCCCCGCTGACGCTGCCCTGCGGCGCCGTCGTTCCCAACCGTCTGTGCAAGGCCGCCCTGACCGAGGGCCTGGCCGACGAGATGAACCGTGCGACCCCGCGCCACGAACGCCTGTACCGCGCCTGGTCGGAAGGCGGGGCCGGGCTGGTGGTGACGGGCAACGTGCAGGTCGATCGCCGCTACCTCGAACGGCCGGGCAACGTCGTGATCGACGGCAACGGCGGGCTGGACATGCTGAAGCGCTATGCCGCCGCGGGCACCGTGGCCGGCAACCAGCTGTGGATGCAGGTCAACCATCCGGGACGGCAGACCCCGGTCCACGTGTGCACGGAACCGGTGGCACCGTCCGCGGTGGCGCTGAACCTGCCGGGCGCGATGTACGCGCCGCCGCGCGCGATGACCTCGGGCGAGGTCGACGACGTGGTCGAGCGGTTCGCGCGGGTCGCGGCGCACGCCCGCGACGCCGGGTTCACCGGCATCCAGGTGCACGCGGCGCACGGGTATCTGCTCAGCCAGTTCCTGTCGCCGCTGGTGAACCAGCGCACCGACCAGTGGGGCGGTTCGCTCGAGAACCGTGCGCGACTGCTGCGCACCGTCATCCGCGCGTGCCGCGCCGCGACGGCGCCCGACTTCCCGATCGGCGTGAAGCTGAATTCGTCCGACTTCCAGCAGGGCGGCTTCTCCGAGGAGGAGTGCGTGCAGGTGGTGCGCTGGCTGGGCGAGGAGGGCGTCGACCTGCTCGAGCTGTCCGGTGGCAGCTACGAGCAGCCGAGCATGATGGGGGTGAAGTCCAAGGCACAGGCGGCGGCGCCCGTCGCCGAGAGCACCCGGCGTCGCGAGGCGTACTTCCTCGAGTACGCGCGCACCATCCGGGCGGTGGCGACGATGCCGGTGATGGTCACCGGCGGCTTCCGCAGCCGGGCGGCGATGGACGAGGCGCTGGTCGCCGGCGAGCTCGACATGATCGGGCTCGGGCGCCCGATGTGCGTCGACACCGATCTGCCGCGCAGGCTGTTCTCGGGCGAGTGGGCGTCGGCGCAGTCGTACGAGACCGGCATCGTCCCGCCCAAGGCCGGGCTGGCCTGGTTCTGCCTGCAGCTGCTGCGCATCGGTGACGGGATCGAGCCCGATCGCGCGCTCGACGGCGCCCGTGCGATGGAACTCTATGCGAGCAGCGAGACGTCAGCCGCGCGGGCGCTGCAGGGGCGCTGAGCCCGGGTGTTCCGTCCGGGTGGTCCGGGTGGTCCGCCTGGGTTCTCAGCCCGGGTGTTCAGCCCGGGCGGCGCACCGGCGGCAGCGGGGCGTTGCACCCCGCCCCGCCTTCCGATCGGCTCGGCTCGGCTCGGATCGGATCGGATCGGATCCGAGCGGGTCAGGTCCGGACCGACCCGGTCCGACCCGACCCGGTCCGACCCGGTCCGGTCCGGTCCGGTCCGATACCGTTCCGTCAGCGCCGTGCGTCGAGGATGCTGCGCACCACGATGTTGGCCTGGATCTCGGCCGCGCCTTCGAACACGTTCAGGATGCGGGCGTCGCACAGCACGCGGCTGATGCGGTACTCCTGGGCATACCCGTTGCCGCCGTGGATCTGCACGGCGTTGTCGGCGTTGGCCCACGCCACCCGGGCGCCCAGCAGCTTGGCCATGCCGGCCTCCAGGTCGCAGCGACGGCCGGCGTCCTTCTCGCGCGCGGCGAACAGCGTGAGCTGGCGCGCGATCATCGTCTCGACCGCCATCCAGGCCAGCTTGTCGGCCACCCGAGGGAACTCGATGAGCGCGCGGCCGAACTGCAGACGCTGCAGGGCGTAGGCCAGGCCCAGCTCGAAGGCGTTCTGCGCGACGCCGACCGCCCGCGCGCCCGTCTGGATGCGGGCGCTCTCGAAGGTCTGCATCAGCTGCTTGAAGCCGCGCCCTTCGACGCCGCCCAGCAGGGCCGACGCCGGCACCTCGAAGTTGTCGAAGCCGATCTCGTATTCCTTCATGCCGCGGTAGCCGAGCACGTGGATCTCGCCGCCGCTCATGCCGGGCGCCGGGAACGGGTTGGCGTCGGTGCCCCGCGGCTTCGGCGCGAGGAACATCGACAGGCCCTTGTAGCCCGGCGCGTCGCGGTCGGTGCGCACCAGCAGCGTCATCATGTCGCTGCGCGCGCCGTGCGTGATCCAGGTCTTGTTGCCCGACACGCGCCAGACGTCGCCCTGGCGCTCGGCGCGCGTGCGCAGCGAGCCCAGGTCGGAGCCGGTGTCGGGCTCGGTGAACGCTGCGGTCGGGATGATCTCGCCGCTGGCGAGCCTGGGCAGCAGCGTGCGCTTCTGCTCGTCGGTGCCGTTGAGCGTGATCAGCTCGCCGGCGATCTCGGTGCGGGTGCCGAGCGAACCCAGGCCGATGTAACCGCGCGAGAGCTCCTCGGTGACCACGCACATCGCGGTCTTGCCCAGGCCCGAGCCGCCGAACTCCTCGGGGATCGTGAGGCCGAACACGCCGAGCTGGGCAAGCTCGCGCAGCACCGCGTCCGGGATCAGGTCGTTGGCCAGGTGCCACTGATGGGCGGCTTCGGCATGGTCGTCGGCGTAGCGGGCGAACTGCTCGCGGATCTCGACCAGCGTCGCGTCGTCGAGCGCGGGATCGCCGTAGCTGCGGGTCGCCTGGCCCTGGGCGAGCAGGGCTGCGATGCGGGCACGCACCGGACCCGAGAAGCCCCGTGTGCGCAGCAGCGCCACCGCCGGGTCGGCCTCGAACGCGCGGCGCAGTGCGCCGTCGGTGTCGAGCGTGTCGACGCGAAAGATCTCGCCCTGGCTCATCGGCAGCCCGCCGGCCAGCTGCGCGAGGTACTCGCCGAACGCCGCCTGGAGCATCAGGGTCTCGAGCTCGCCGAGCTTGCCGCTCGCCTGGAGCCGGCGTCCCCAGCCCAGCATCTCGTGCAGCGCCTGGCCATAGGTGGCGGCCCAGGCAAAGCCGTGCGCACGGGCCTGTTCGCGCTGCAGCGGATCGCCTGCGTCGGCGTTCTCGGCCAGCACGGCGCGCAGCGCGCGCTCGACGCCGGCGAGCAGCGTGTTCGTGGCGCGAACGGCCTGCTCGCAGTGTTCGAACAGGCCGTCGATCGCGAGGCCGGCCGACGCCTGCGCGGCGACGGATTGGTGAAGCGGTGCATTCATCGTGTTCTCCTTCGTCGGTTCTTCAGACCCGGCCGCCGATCGCGCCGGCGTCGCGCAGCGCGGCGAGCGCCGCATCGTCCATGCCCAGCACGCGCTTGAGGACCGCGCCGGTGTCCTGGCCCAGCACCGGTCCGACCCCGGCGGGCACGCGTGCGCTCTCGCTGAACGCGAGCGGCGTGCCGGCCGTGAGGAAGCGGCCGACCGGATGCTCGACGCGCGTGAACATCGGGTTGGCTTCGGACACGCGAGGGTCTTCGGCAAGCATCTGCCGGAAGGTGCGGTACGGGCCCCACAGCAGCGAGCGGTCGGTGAACTTCGCGGCGATCTGTTCCAGCGTGTGCTTCGCGAACCAGGGGCGGAAGAAGGCCGAGATCAGCTCGCGCGCGTCGTACCGGCCCACCTCGGTGTCGAGCGAGTGGCCCAGCGCGTCGGCCGCCGACTTCAGCGCGTCCTCCATGCCGATGGCGCGGACCAGCACCTTCCACTGGCGGTCGGTGATCGCGAGCGCCATCACGCGGCGACCGTCGGCGGTGTCGAACGCGTCGCCGTACGCCCCGTACAGGAAGTTGCCGTCGGCCTTGCGGTCGGCGTCGTTCACTTCGACCTCGGCCAGATAGCCGAGGTTGGAGGCCGCGGCGAAGGCGACGTCGGACAGGGCCAGGCGCACGAACTGGCCCTCGCCCGTCTCGCGGCGATGACGCTCGGCGGCCAGGATGCCGGTGGCCAGCGTCAGCCCGGCGACCAGGTCCCACGCCGGCAGCACGTGGTTGACCGGCCCCGACTTGCCGTCGCCCGTCACCATCGGAAAGCCCGCCGCGCAGTTGACCGTGTAGTCCAGCGCGTTGCCGCCGTCGGAGGATCCGATCAGCTGCACCATGATGACGTCGGCGCGGCGCGCCTTCAGGGCCTCGTAGGCGAGCTCGCCGTCGACCGACAGGTTGGTCACGAAGATGCCGCCGCCCGGGCCGGGCGCGGTGATCATGTCCTGCAGCACCTTGCGGCCCTGCGGGCTGCGCACGTCGATCTCGACGGAGCGCTTGCCCTTGTTGAGCGAGGCCCAGTACAGGCTCTTGCCTTCCCCGTTGACCGGCATGCGGGTGGTGTCGATGTTGCCGCCGATCGGGTCGACGCGAATCACGTCGGCGCCCAGCTGCGCGAGCGTGAGGCCGCTCAGGGGCGCCGCGACGAACGCGGAGAATTCGACGACCCGCAGGCCGGTGAGGATGGGATGCGACACGTGACGGTCTCCAGCAGGGATTCGCGCGGCCCGATGCGG
>ENA-UPTA01003464-UPTA01003464.1-activated-sludge-metagenome-genome-assembly--contig:-NODE-3464-length-15522-cov-6.011120_pt1 | contig 15522 bp, 9 predicted proteins | sample MGYA00238184_ERZ773361 | MGnify/ENA primary metagenome ERZ773361 (study PRJEB29100, sample SAMN05720205) | activated sludge metagenome | isolation source: anaerobic digester from wastewater...
AACTGATGCTGGATTACCGGCCGGCGACCCGGCGCGTCCTGCTGGCCAACGAAGCCGTCATTGACGACGTCAAGCTGGCGGTGGGGGATTATCTTGACCGCCTCACGAGCTATGCGCTTTCGTACCGTCAGACGCTCTTCATTCAGCATCTGGACCGCTGCATGAAGGATATCGAGCGCATTGGCGATTATCAGACGGCCCTCGCTGATACCACTGCCTTGCGGTGGCACCGGCGCGAAGCGCAGGTTCCGGAGGACATCTTCCGCGCCTGGTTTGACCTGTTTTGCGCCGCCCAGCGGGTTATTTTGCTGCTCGAGCGGTGCCTCAATCCGGATGACGCGAGCTTCCAGGAAATGGCATCGCACCTGCTGGAGGCCCGTGACCGTTTCAGCGCTTTGAGCGCACGTGACAAGAGCGCCTTTGCGCTGGCTGCGCGCGACCGGCGCATCACGGGAACAGCCGCCTATTATCTGCACCGCTATCAGGCAGACCTCGACCGGATGATGGGGCATGTGCGATCCATTTCCGTATCGCTCAGCCAGCCGGAATTTTGGGTGAGGCGGTCAAAGCTGGACAGGGTTGAACCCTCAATCAGGTCGGGAAAACAGGCCGCCAGAATAGATGTGAAGGACTATCTCGCGCGGCTGTACAGCGACGAGGTGATTGAGTGGAAACCGGACGAGACGCTGGGAGAAATCGAGTCGCGCCAGATGCCGCCTCCTCCGCCCCCGGAGGACACTCATGTGTTTGCCACGGACTGATCCGGCGGTTTGGCATTGCATTTATTTCTGCATGATCCAACATGGGGCCATATCACGTGAAGGATTGGATCATGAAGAAAGATAATCCGAGTCTGCCGATTGAATGGATCGAGAACACACACGCAAAGAAGCCTGGGGATTGCGAGCCCCTGGCGCGCCTGCTGCCCCCCGGGATCACGGGCGTGGCGCGCCAGTTTCATCGTCAGCTCGACGGGTATCGCATGAGCCCGTTGAAAAGCCTCTCGGGGCTGGCGGCCATGCTGGGCATCGGGGGGATTTGGGTGAAGGATGAGTCCCAGCGCCTGAGCCTCAACTCATTCAAGGTGCTGGGCGGATCGTTTGCGATCTATCAGTTTCTCAGGAAGCGGCTGGGCATCAGAGACCGCGAACTTACGGTTTCGGAGCTGAAGTCGGACAAGGTTCGTTCGCAAATCGGAGACATCACCTTCGCGACCGCGACAGACGGCAATCACGGCCGCGGCGTTGCATGGGCCGCGATGGAGCTGGGTTTCAAGTGTGTGGTCTATGTTCATGAACGCACCTCGAAGCCTCGCATCCGGGCGATTGAGGAATACGGCGCTCAAGTCAGGGTGATCCCCGGCACCTATGATGATGCGGTCCGCATGATCACGCGCGATGCCGCAAAGAATGGCTGGCAGATCATCTCGGACACTTCATGGGTAGGTTATCAGGACATCCCTCTCTGGGTCATGCAGGGGTACACCACGCTGATGGCAGAAATTCAGGAACAGCTGGCCGGGCAGGGGATCACTCAGCCCACGCATGTGTTTGTGCAGGCCGGTGTGGGCGCGCTGGCCGCGTCCGTGATCGGCTACTACCAGGGGCTGTTCGGGAAAAAGCGCCCGGTCACCGTGGTGGTTGAGCCCGACAGGGCTGCGTGCCTTTATGAATCCGCAAAAATCGGCGACGGCAAGCCGCATTCAGTCGGCGGCGATCTGAACACCATCATGGCGGGGCTGGCCTGCGGCGATCCGAGTCCGATTGCATGGGGTATACTCGACCGGTGCGCTGATTTCTTCCTGTCGTGCCCTGACTTCGTGGCGGCCAAGGGGATGCGGGTGTATGGAGTCCCGCTGGCGGATGATCTGTTTATTGTCTCCGGCGAATCCGGCGCAGTGACGCTGGGCGCGCTGATGTTCATCGCAGAACATGCCGGCCTTTCCGGCCTCAGGAAAAAGATGAAGCTGGATTCCTCCTCGCAGGTTCTGCTGATCAACACCGAAGGCAACACCGACCCGGAACATTTCCGCCGCGTCGTTTGGGAAGGCGGCGACCCTGTGCCGCGGGAATTCCGCCATGAACCGGCATGACGGAGTCTAATGCTATATCAGACGCGGATTCAGGTCAGACGATTGATTTTTATTGAGCAGAAGGCCGCCATGAAACGGCACACAGAAAACTGCGCAAAGGAGAATAAGAATACTTGGAGAATGATCTTGTTTTGATCGGGCTGCGGTGCAAACAATGAGTTCCGGAAAGGCGGGGTTTTGGTATGCCCCGGATGAATATAATGGCCTCCGAAGCTCAGTTGGGGTGAAACATGAACAATTGTTATCAACATGTCCGGGGATTAACTGTTTCTGTCCTTTTCCTTCTCGTAGCCATATTCACTCTCGCAGAAGCACAAGCCGGTTCAATCACCGGCACGGTGACCGGGCCGGACGGGTTGACGCCGTTGGCCAATATCTTTGTGGATTCTGCAAATGTTTCAACATGGGACTGGGGTTCGTCAACCTATACAGATGGTTCTGGCCATTATGAGCTGACGGGATTGGCGGCGGGAACATATCATGTGACTTTCAGTGTTGATGGCGAGGTTTATGCCCCGGAGGTATATAACAACGTTGCTGGATCAGATTTATGGAACGATGGCACGGATATTGTGGTGACGGAAACGGGGACTAATACAGGAATCAATGCCTCGCTGGCCATAGGATCGAAGATAACTGGGAAAGTAACAGGATCGGACGGGTTGACGCCGCTGGCCAATATTTATGTCGAATGCGTGAATAAATCGGATTCGTACTGGGGCCCGGAAACCTACACGGACAGCAGTGGAAATTATGAGCTGACGGGATTGGCGGCGGGAACATATCATGTGGGATTCAGTGATGATGACGGAACTTATGCTCCTGAAGTGTATAACAATATCCCCGGTGACAACGTTTGGAATGACGGGGAGGATCTGGTGGTCCCTGCGGCGAGTACAATATCAAACATCAACGCTTCGCTGGTCACTGCATCATGGATCACAGGCATAGTGACGGGCCCGGATGAGGTGACCGGCCTGCCTAATATCTATGTGCAAACGTATCGCTGGAATGGATCCTGGTGGAGTTTGGCTGGCGCTAGCTATCCCGATATTGACGGATACTATGAAATCGGGGGCTTGGGGGCGGGAACCTACCGCGTGACATTCATTGATTGGAACGGGGATTATGTCAGTGAAGTTTATGACAACATTCCGGGTGACCGTTATTACGATTCGGGCGCCAATATCGTTGTTGGGGAGGGGAGCGTAAACTCGGGCATTAATGCTTCGCTCGCCATTGCGTCATGGATCACGGGTACGGTGGCTGGTTCAGACGGAATCACTCCGCTTGAAGACATTGATGTGCAGGCATATCACCGGTCCGGTCCTGAATGGGTTTATACGGGATATACAACCACGGATACGGATGGCACCTATGCGATCGGTGGACTGATGGAGGGCTCTTATCGGGTGAACTTCCATGATTGGAGCGGAACCTATGTTCCTGAAGTATACAGCAACATGCCCGGCACAGATGTATGGCGCTATGGCACAGAAATCAGTCTGCCGGCCTCTGTTACGGTTTCCAATATAGATGCGTTCATGGACGAATATGCCAGTTTAGGGGGACTCGTTGCACAGGCGGATGGGCTGACGCCAATTGCGGGTGTATTGGTGCAAATGCTCGGGCTCGGAAGGCTTGATGGCTGGGTGTTCTCGGCGCGTACGGATGTGACCGGAGCATATTTTTGCAGTAGCGTGTATCCTGGAGATTATGCAGTGCGCACAGTGCCTGCGGCTAGCATTGGCTATTTGGGTGAATGGTATGACAACAAAGGCCTTTATGTCCCCGGGCAGGAAACGCCTCCGGTGGGTGCCGATGTGGTCACTTTAACCAGCGGGGAGGACCGCACCGGGATTAATTTTGCTCTTGATCCTGCGGGTCGCGTAGCCGGCACGGTCACTGGCAATGGCATACCTCTCGCTGGATGCCCGGTGAAAGCCAAGAACGGAACGTATGGACTGGTGAGAAATGCGGCGACGGGCGATGCAGGAACCTATGAATTGATGGGTCTTTTGCCTGGATCCTATACGCTTAAGGCGGAGGCCGATGAATACAAGGACGAGTGGTGGTCAGATGCGCTGCATGAAGATTCTGCTGCGCTCATAGCAGTAGCCAGTGGAGATGATTTGTCTTATGATTTTGATCTCATGCCCGGCCAGAGTCCTGCATTGGTTGATGTCCGCTGTGATCCGGAAGTGAATGCGGTCGTCTATGTAGATTACTGGCCCACGACCAACACGACCCCAGCAATTGTGGATATTGGCAATACTGTATCACGACCTGCTGATGCCGGGGGGTGGGGTATTGCTTCTCACACAGTCTCTATCAAGAAAGCCGGAGTACCCCGGTCTGTGCCCCAGATCGCATCGGCTGTTGAAGCTGAAACCATTACGATGACATTTGATGTGTCGTCCGATGATGCGGGCAGTGTTGGTGTTGATACAACGCCGGCGGGATCACAGGTCTATATTGACTATGCGGATGTGGCGGATGGTGTTACACCTCTGGTGGTAGACAATCTTGCCCCGGGCACTCATACGATATTGTTGAAACAGCAGGGATATCTGCAGTCGCGGCCAGTCATGGTGCAGGTCGGGGCGGACCTCACAAATATGATTGTCGTACCTCTCGCGCCTGTATCGGAGACGAATCGAATCATCGCTGAAGTCCGCAGCATTCCGCCTCATGCTGAAATATACGTGGATTATCTTTCAGGAACGAATCTTACAGATGCGGTAATTGACTGGATGGATCCTGCGTCACATGCCGGTGCCGGCTGGCATAGCGCGTCGCACGTCATTTTGTTGCGCAAGGATGGGTATCAATCCAGTTCTTCTTATTATCCGCCAGAGGGCACCAACGATGCCGGATTACTGGTGGTCAGCTTGGTTGGAGATACCAACGTCCTGGTGGATTTGGATCATGACGGTATGCCCGACCAGTGGGAAGATTCCTATGATTTGACGAATGGATGGGAAGTCCAAATCTCCGACGGCGATTACGATGGTGATGGGGTTTCCAATTACGGTGAAATGATCGCCGGAACGCATCCCGGGAACCTGAATTCGGTGTTTGAAATGAGCGAGTTTGATCTTTCCTCGCCTGGCAACAACGAAGAAGTGACGTTCATATTCAGTACGGTGCCCGGCCGCAGATACATCATTCAGGGCAAAGCCAATCTTGGGAACAATTCTGAATGGATATATTTGAGCGGCATCATCATTGCCACCGATTACGAGACGTCGTACACAGCTTCAATGGCGGGGATGCGGTTTTTCCGTTTACTTGTTTGGGCTCCCTGATGATCTGAAGCAGTCGGCGTATACATACAGATGCAAAATGAAAGTCATGAAGGAATATCCGATAGCCGTTTTGTAGTTCCCAAGACAAGTAATTGGACAGCCATAATCTGCGGAGTTCTGCTTCTGTGGCCTTCGTTATCTCATATCTCTGCGTCTTCGATTGCGTTAAACTATTTCGATACCCCTAAGCGTTTGCTGTGGTCGGTTATGGCTTTGGTACTGGCGCTGGTTGCACGATCGGAAGGGTGTCGCCTTGGTGCCCGATCTGCATGGCTGGCCCTTGGACTTCTCGCATGGATGATTGTTAGGACCCTTTCCCGGCCCGCTCCGGCTACTGAGATCGAGGTGCTGTTCACATGGATGCTTCCACTCCTGATGCTGATTCTGGGGGCAGGTATCGAAAACTCAAAGGGTATGCGCATCTTTGGGGCCCTTCTCGTTTCCGCTGGCATAATTCAAGCTCTTTTGATGGTGCTGCAGCGGTTTGGCCTCGATCCCTTGTTCCGTCAAACTACATCAGCAATGGACTATGCGCCCGGACGCATGATCGGGACCATCGGCTATCATAATCAGGCCGTTGATTTCCTGGCGCTTTCCGCGAGCGGAATATTTCTGCTGAGCAAATCGTCGAGATTGAAGCTGTGTTTCATGCTTTTCATGTTGTTCGTGGCCGGCCTCACAGCCAATCGCGGCGGGATACTGGCGTTTGTCTTTGCACTCGCAGCAGTTCAATCCTTTGCTGTATGGATCAATCCCTTATGGAAATTGCAGAAAAAAGCATTGATCACTGCATCAGTGATTCTGGGTATTTGCAGCGTGCTTGGCGCGATGACTTTGATTCCGGAGACGGGCGATCGCTTCAAGGACGCAGTAAAAGATTTTCGACATTCCCCGGCAGTTCAGTCCCGGGTTCTGATGAACCGCATAGGATGCGATATGTTCACAGAGAAGCCATGGATCGGGTGGGGAGCAGGGGAATATGCGCACCAGTATCTTGATCGGCTAGGGAATGTTTTGCCGGAAGAGAAAACGCATGAAATACTCGGGAATGTCGTTTTCGCCCGCGAAACACACAATGACTATGTTCAGTTCGCTGCCGAGTTCGGCCTTCTGGGATTTGCAATCCTTGCAGCTCTCGTCTGTTCAATCGTGATTTCCTTCATTCGGGCAGGAAATGACCAATCGGATGCGGTCGCAACCGCTATGTTTATTCTTGTATACATGGCGGTGGCGTCATTGTTTTCATTCCCATGGCAAACAGGCATGGGCGGGCCCCTGGCGGGATTTCTGATTGGCTGGCTGCTGCCGCAGAAAGAAACTTCAAAAAACGAAGTTTTGCGAATATGGCCAAAAATATCAAAATCGGCGCTGGTTGCCTTTTCACTGATCCTGGTTGCATGGTCCGCAGTGGATTCATTTTTCAACAGGTCTGTTCCGGATATCCTTGCCGAGGGCCACTCGGAAAGAGCCGCCCGCATGCTGCCCCGTTTTGCTTATCGGTACCGGGCGCTTGTGGGCGCTGCCTATGCTGTGGCGGGAGATTATGAAGCCGCTGAAAAAGAACTGACTGCGGCTCAAAAAGGCTATCGCGACATCCTTCTGTGGAACAATCTTGGAAACGTCTATGGGAAATTAGGGAAATGGGATGAAGCTGTGACCGTCTACGAGAGGTGGGCCAGGTGCGGCATAGACTATGATAGTGCGCTCCGCAATCTTTCCGTTGCGCAGGAACAGGCCGGTACACTTGAAGAGGCCGCGGAGACGCTCGCCCGGCGCATATCCCTGTGGCGGACCACCCCGGATGAAGTCAAGCGGCTTGCGGTGCTGCAGATGCAAGCCGGATATCTTTTGAAAGCCCGGGAAACGCTTTTTCAGTACAGGGGTAAATGGAAGTCTGCGGATCCGAAAACAGTCGCCGAAATAGAGAATCTGTCGGGAGCGATCTCGCTTAATCTTGAAGATTACGGGGAAGCCGAGAGGCTATTCCGCAGCGCCCTGCAGAAATATCCCGGGCTGGAAAGCGCACGACGCAACCTCGATCAGTTGCGGGTCATCACTTCAGCCGCGGATTCAGGTCGGTGAGGTGGTCATAGACCCGCCGGGCCGGGGAGCCGGGGAAGGTCTGGCGGATCATTTTCGGATCGAGTTCTGCGCTGATGATGTCCTCCTGCGCGGCGGCCAGCGCCATGATGTTTCCGGCCGGGCCGACAATCATGCTGTGTCCGTAGTAGTGCCGTCCTGCGGCATCAAATCCGGTCGCGTTCGCCGCCGCCAGAAAGACATGGTTGTCAAATGCGCGCGCGCGGTTGGTGAGCGACCAGATTTCATAGTTCCGCAGCAGAGCCGACGGCCGGACGATGATCTCCGCGCCCTTTTTCGCCAGCAGGCGCGAGGCCTCGGGATAGTCGCCGTCAAAGCAGATGATCATTCCAATCTTTGCAAACGGTGTCTGGAAGACCCGCATCTTGCTGCCGGGCGTGGTCCACCCGCCGCGCTCCGTGCTCTCTTTGTCGAACGGATGCGTCTTGCAGTATTTCCCGATAATCTTTCCGTTTGAACCAATCAGGATGGCGGAGTTGTATATCTTTTGACCAACTTTCTCATACGTCGGCCAGACGATGTGCAGCTTCAGCTTTTTTGCCGCATCGAGAATCGGAGCAATCTGCTTCCCGGGCACCCGGTCTATAACTTTGAGAAATGCCTTTTCGGACATGTTGGGCGTGAAACCTGTCGTCACGGATTCCTGAAACACCACGAGGTCCGACTTATGTTCTCTCTTTGCCTTGTTCAGAAAGTAAAGGGCACGCTCGGTGTTCCCGGTCACATCCAGCGGACGGATAAACATCTGTACACAGGAAATAACGCACTTTTTCATTTCAGTCCCTCCGGAATGTGATAGAGGCCCTTCGAACATTTCACAAGGTCTTCGAGGCTGTGCGCGGCCAGCAGGTCCCTGGTGGCGGAGGCCGGGTCAATGCCCAGGTCCTCGACGGTCTGGAGAATGCCCTTCTTCCGCAGTGCCGCCTTGTCCTCCGGGGTGGATGTTTTACCGACTTCGGTTTCTCCTGCGACGGAAGCAACGGCTTTCATGCGTTCCTTCGGCGAGGCGCATTTCATCAGGTTGGCAATGCCGCACTCGGTGACGATATGGGTGATGCTGTCACCATAGAGCATGACCGGCGGGGTTTCAAACTTTCCGCTGCGGTATAATTTGGCGGCATCCAGTTCCTCCACAAAAACCGGAATGGCCTTTTTCTCGCTGACGGTGGGCGTCATCTGCACGACAATCTTGCGGCCGGATTTGTAGCCGGTGTATTTTTTGAAGGTCTTGTTTTCGCGCGAGCTTTTTTCCCACGTGGGCGAGGAATGCCTGCGTCCGGGAGGAGTGCTTCCGAGATTGGGGGCGCCGCCGAAACCGGCGATCATGCCGTCAATGGCCGTTGAGGAGTTTCCGCAGCGGTCAATTTGAAGCGTGGAGCCTACAAAGCAGTCCACTCCGTACAAACCGAGGAGCTGGGCGTTGAGCCGTCCGCTCCGCATGGAGCCGTCCGGGCCGATCGAGAAAATGTCCGGATGGGCCTTGCAGTATTCCTCCATGCCCGGTTCGCCGCCGAAGGAATAGATGCGTTCCACAAAGCCGCTTTCGATGGCGGGAATCAGCGTGGGGTGGGGGTTCAGCGCCCAGTACTGACAGATCTTGCCCTTGAGGTGCCCGGCAAGTTTCGGAAGCAGCAGTTCAATGGCCGCGGCGTTGTAGCCGACGCCGTGGTTCAGGGAGGTGATTCTGTACTTCTCGTAGATCCCCTTGATGACCATCATCGCCAGCAGAATCTGCATTTCAGAAATCTTCGCGGGATCCTTCGTGAACAGCGGCTGGATGTAGTAGTCCTTCCCGGTGGGCACGATGAAATCCACCCAGTCCCCTGGAATATCCACGCGGGGAAGTTTTTCGCGGATTTCTTTCACCTGCGCGATGACGATCCCGCGGTTGAAGGCCGTGGCCTCGCAGATGAGCGGGGTGTCTTCTGTGTTGTAGCCCGTGTAGAGATTGCCGGCGGCGTCGGCATAGTCGGCCACCACCAGTGAAACCTGCGGATTCAAATCGGAGAAATAGCGCGAATAGAGTTCGAGGTAGGTATGAATCGATCCGATCTTGACCTTGCCGTCGCCCACCATCTGATAGAGCCGTTTGGCCTGCGGACCAGAGTACGCGAAATCGAGTTTCTGTGCGATGCCCTTCTCAAAAACGTCGAGATGCTCGGGAAGCACCAGCGAGGACTGCACCATGTGCAGACGCTTGACTTTCTCGGGGTTCACCTGTGTGAGGGCCTTCGCTAGAAAGTCGGCCTGCTTCTGGTTGTCGCCTTCAAGGCACACTCGGCTTCCGGACTTCAGCACGGCTTCAAGAAACGGGACGATCTTTCCGGGCTGGACGATTTTCCCCCCGTCTGCCAGGCAGGAGGATGCACGGCGCGAAACTTTGCTTTTCATATCTGCAACGCTTTCATTGAATGGAATGCGGCATTATTTCCAGATTTCGCCTCCGAAGGCAAGAAATTGAACAAAGGTGCTTGATTCGCGGTTATAATTCCTTCATTTTCTGCCCGCACAAGAGCAGTTCATGTGAACTGCAAAGGGAAAAACAGAGGGTCAATATGGCATCAAATTATATTGAGAGAATTATCCAGCATGTGAGCCGGCGCAACAAGGAGGAACCGGAATTCTGCCAGGCGGTCGAAGAGGTGGTGCAGGCCATCAAACCGCTGCTGGAGCGCAACAAGATATACGAAGAGAAGTGCATTCTGGAGCACATGGTCGAGCCGGAGCGGACCATCATGTTCCGTGTGCCGTGGTTTGACGACAAGGGCGTGCACCGCGTGAACCGCGGATACCGTGTCCAGTTCAACGGAGCGCTCGGGCCGTACAAGGGCGGTCTTCGCTTCCATTCTTCCGTCAACCTGAGCATTATCATGTTTCTCGGGTTTGAACAGATATTCAAAAACGCGCTGACCGGCCTGCCCATGGGCGGCGGCAAGGGCGGCTCGGATTTCGACCCGAAGGGCAAATCAGACAACGAAGTGATGCGTTTCTGTCAGTCCTTCATGATGGAACTGCAGAAGCACATCGGCGAGCACACGGATGTCCCGGCCGGCGACATCGGCGTGGGCGGACGTGAAATCGGCTATCTCTACGGAATGTACAAGCGGATCACCACGCGCCATGTTGGTGTCCTGACCGGCAAGGGATACGGCTGGGGAGGATCCCTGATCCGTCCCGAGGCGACCGGTTACGGGTGCGTGTACTTCGCGGAGGAAATGCTCCGGGTCCGTGACCGTGATTTCAAAAACATGGTCTGCACCGTGTCGGGTTCCGGGAATGTTTCCCAGTACTGCGTTGAAAAACTGATTCAGCGCGGCGCGAAAGTGGTGACCATGTCCGACTCGAACGGAACGGTTTATGACTCCGCCGGGATTGATGCCGAGAAGCTGGCCTGGATCATGGAGCTGAAGAATGTCCGCCGCGGCCGCATCAGCGAGTATGCAGCAAAGTTCAAGGGTGTTGAGTATCGCGAGAATGCCCGGCCATGGGACGTGAAGTGCGACTGCGCCTTCCCCTGTGCCACGCAGAATGAGATCAATGCCGCGGATGCAAAGAAGCTGGTTGGAAACGGCTGCGTGCTGGTCAGCGAGGGCGCCAATATGCCCACGAACCCCGAGGGCATTGAAGTCTTCCAGGCGAACAAGCTGATGTACGGGCCGGGCAAGGCGGCCAATGCCGGCGGCGTTGCATGTTCGGGACTGGAAATGAGTCAGAATGCGATGATGTATTCCTGGACGGCAGAGGAGGTGGACCGCCGCCTGCATGATATCATGGTCAGCATCCATAAATCATGCTTCGAGACGGCCCGTGAATACGACTGTCCTGAAAACTACGTCGTTGGGGCCAACATTTCGGCATTCCGCAAAGTGGCCGATGCGATGATTTCGCTGGGCCATATCTGATGCCGTGACGCACATCCTGCTCAGCATCGGGGACAGGGTGGGGGAAGGATCCTACACCCTGCATTCCCGTTTCCTGCAGGCTGTGAATTTTGCAAGCGGTAGCCGGCTGGCCGCGCTCGTTGACCCCGCCATCGCGGCCGGACCGGTGAATGTCATCATTGACGGACTGGATTTGCCTTCCGTCTGCACGCTTGAAGTGAAAGGGGTTTCCGTTGTCGTCAACGGAATCCCCTTCGCTGTTGCTCCTGCGCAGAAGTATGACTCCTCGATGAGCTTCTGCGAGGGGCGGAAAATCCCGCGGCAGAATATCCGTCATCTCAGGACCCTGCTGTGCGAACACGCGCCCGAAAAAAGCATGGCTTATCTGCTGGATCCCGGCCGGAAGAAAGGATTTCGTCCGGGCTTTGAGGCGGCGGTTCGCGATCAGCTTCAGCAGGGCGCTGATCTTTATTTCCGCGGCGACGTTGAAGACGGCGTGACGAAACTGCATGGATGCGGTTTCGGCCTGACTCCCTCCGGTGATGATTTTATTGCGGGGATCATGATTGCGCTCCATGCGCTGGGAAAGGATGAAACCCGTGTTTTGAGAGACAGGATATTGCGCCATGCACAGGGCGGGGGAATCATTGTGTCGAGCTTCCTGAGTCTTGCCGGTGACGGGCGTGTGAATGAATTGATGCGATCCCTGCTTGAATCTCTGCTGAACAAAGAGCAGGATGCGATTACAAATGCCGCGGTCAGATGTTTTGCGGTGGGCGCCACTTCCGGCGCCGATCTCTGCACCGGACTGGTCGCGGCGCTGGAACGCGGTCTGTGAAGGGAGTTGTTTCATGGTTGTTAAGGGTGTGATCAAAAAAGGCGCTTATTTCGATTCCGTGGCGCTGATGAATGTGGGGCGTGAACTGTCCGCGCGGGACGGCGTTGTGGATGCGGCCGTCGTGATGGGCACAAAGGAGAACAAGGGCATTCTCGCCAATTCCAGCCTGCTGCTGAACGAGTTCAAAAACGCCGCCGACACCGATCTGCTGATCGGCATCAAGGCCAAAACACAGGCGGCGGCCGAGTCGGCTGTCAAAGCCGCTGAGGAACTGCTTGCCGCCACCCGCAAGCAGGCCTCCGGCGGGAGCGAGGATTTCAAGCCCATGAGTCTGGCCGGCGCCCTGGAGAAAATTCCGGACGCCAATCTGGCGCTGATCTCCGTGGCCGGCCGCTATGCGGCGGGCGAGGCCATGAAAGCCCTTGCGGGCGGTCTGCATGTGATGCTCTTCTCCGACAATGTTTCCATTGAGGACGAAAAGGAGCTGAAGCAGTTCGCCCGGAAGAAAGGGCTGCTTGTGATGGGCCCCGACTGCGGGACCGCGATCATCAACGGCGTGCCGCTGGCGTTCGCGAATGTCGTGAACCGCGGCGATATCGGGGTCGTGGCCGCCTCCGGCACGGGCTGCCAGGAAGTCACCTCTATTATTTCAAACGAAGGCTGCGGTATCTCGCAGGCGATCGGCACGGGCGGCCGCGATGTCAAAAAGGACATCGGCGGGATTATGTTCATTGAGTCTCTCAAGGCGCTCGCCGCAGACAAGGACACCCGGGTCATTCTGCTGGTGTCGAAACCGCCGCATGAAACCGTCATGCGCGAGATACGGAAAATCACCTCGAAAATCAGGAAGCCGGTGGTCTCGATGTTCCTCGGGGCCGCACCCACAGATCCGCTTATGGCGCTGACGCTGGAAGAGGCCGCCCTCAAGGCGGTCGCGCTGTCCCGTGGCCGCAAGGTGAAGGATGTGGAGCGCCAGCTGGCCGAAAGCGACGCAGCCCTTCGCGATCAGGCGAAGGTGTTGTCCAAACGCTGTAAAAAGGGGCAGAAATACCTGCGCGGACTTTTCAGCGGCGGAACCTTCTGCACCGAGGCGCAGATCCTTTATCAGAAGCTGCCCGGCGGCCTGTACGCGAATGCTCCAGCCGGGAGCGCGAAAAGGCTCAAGAATCTGCAGAAGAGCCAGAAGAACACGGTTATTGATCTCGGCGAGGACGAATTCACCGTGGGACGGCCGCATCCGATGATTGATTTCTCGCTTCGGAACAGGCGCATCGCCCAGGAGGCGAGTGATCCGGAGACGGCGGTGATCCTGCTGGATGTGGTGCTGGGCTACGGTTCAAACATGGATCCGGCCGTGGAGCTTAAGAATGTCGTTGCGAAGGCCGCAAAAAAAGTGCAGGTCATCTGCTCGGTCACGGGCACGGACCGAGATCCGCAGAACCGCAGAAAGGTTCAGCAGGTGCTGCAGCAGGCGGGCGCGGTCGTTATGCCGACCAATGCGGCCGCCTGCCGTCTGGCCGGTTATATCATCGAAAATCTGGGAGCATAGTCATGGCCGTAAAAGAACTGTTCAAGAGTCAGGTTAAAGTGGTCAATATCGGACTGGAGTCCTTCAAGAACGCGCTGGACGAGGCGGGTGCTCCGGCCGTCCAGGTTCAGTGGAAACCTCCGGCGGACGTGTCGCCGCAGGCCATGCGCGTCATCGCCGCAAAGAAAGCGCAGATAGAGAAGGCCAACAAAAAAGCAATGGACATCATTCTGCGCGGCATGCCCCGGGTCATCGGGCTGGCGCGGGCCATTGACGTGATTCCAGGAATGAAGAAAAACCTGTTTCTGCATTCCGGCCCGCCGATCACCTGGGCACGCATGTGCGGACCCATGCGCGGCGCAATGATGGGCGGACTGATCTATGAGGGGATGGCGAAAACCCCCGCCGAAGCGGAAAAATACGCCAAATCCGGGAAGCTGAAATTTGCGCCCTGTCATGAGCACTGCGCAGTCGGACCCATGGCCGGCGTGGTGACCCCTTCAATGCCGGTGTGGATCGTTGAAAACAAGACTTTCGGCAATAAAGCCTACTGCACACTGAACGAGGGCCTGGGCAAAGTCCTCCGCTATGGTGCCTACGGGCCCGATGTGATTGAGCGTCTGCGCTGGATGGAAAATGTGCTTTATCCCGTGCTTCAGCGGGCCGTGAAGCAGCTGGGTTTCATTGACCTCAAGAATCTCATTGCTCAGGCCCTGCACATGGGGGATGAAGTCCACAACCGCAACCGGGCGGGCACCTCGCTGCTGTACCGCCTGCTGGCTCCGGCCATCATCAAATCAACGGCCAATGCCTCCGACGCCGCAGCCGTTCTGGAGTTCATCCACAGCAACGACCACTTCTTCCTGAATCTTTCCATGCCCGTATGCAAGTGCGTGCTCGATGCTGCGCGCGGGATCAAAAACAGCAGCGTATGCACGGTCATGGCCCGCAACGGGACTGATTTCGGCGTGCAGATATCCGCGACCGGCGGGAAATGGTATGTGGGCGAGGCGCTGGTGCCGGACGCCCTGTATTTTCCCGGCTTCTCCAAGGCGGATGCGGCCCGCGACATCGGCGACAGCGCCATCACCGAGACCGGCGGCCTCGGCGGTTTTGCCATTGCCGCATCCCCGGCCATTGTGCAGTTTGTCGGCGGGGTGTCGAGCGATGCCCTCCGTTACACCAGCACCATGTATGAAATCACCGCGGCGGAAAACAACGTCTATCAAATCCCCTCCATGAACTTCCGCGGCACGCCCACGGGCATTGATGTGGTCAAGGTCGTTGAAAAGAATATTCTGCCCTTCATTGACACCGGCGTGGCCCACAAGGAGCCCGGCGTGGGGCAGGTGGGCGCGGGTGTGCTGAACGCCCCGATGGACCCCTTCAAAAAAGCCTACGAGGGGCTCGCGAAGCACTTGGCGTCCAGCCGCTCATAGGCAGGAATAAATGCGTTTGGACGCGGACCCTCGAGCGGGGCAGAGTTTCCGTCCATGCCCCTGAATATTCGTGTTCCGGCAATCTGTTTTTTCAGTTGCGAGGATTTCTGTCTGGGACTAGTATCTGTTCCATTGGCAGGTTTCGTGTCTGTGCCGACCAAGGATTGGCAATGGATCACCTTGAGGATTATGCTGTGCCGGCGGATATATCAATTGAACCGCATTTTATCTCTCGGGCAGCTGCTTGCGCAAAAGTTCCAATGGTTGGAACTTTTTTCTTAAAAACTTCCAAGAAAGCCAAGCGCCGGGTTCCCCGTGGCTTGCCACGGGGAGGAA